>PPYF01188951.1_pt1 | contig 13523 bp, 9 predicted proteins | sample 1559871 | NCBI WGS metagenome assembly PPYF01 (sample SAMN08240021, study PRJNA423297) | Human gut metagenome, whole genome shotgun sequencing project. | reverse complement strand
CCAGTTCGCGCTGAGTATCGCTACGAATCACGGTACGACCTTCCGTCAGAATGCGGTCCATGGTGTATTTACCGATAACTCCACGCAGGGCGCTGTCGGTAGCCTGACGCAGGCTGTCATCCGGGCTGGTCACGCTATACAGATATTTTTCCGGATTGGTGACGCGGTACTGCACGTTCATCTCAACGCGCACTACGTTCTCGTCCGACGTCAGCATCACACCAGAAGCGGCCAGTTCACGCACGGCTTCCACGTTCACCGGTTTGACTTCGTCGATAAACGTCGGTTTCCAGTTCAGACCCGGCTCAACCAGATGGCTGAATTTACCAAAGCGTGTTACCACGCCGCGTTCGGCTTCTTTAATGGTATAGAAACCACTGGCCGCCCAGATAATGACAATCGCTGCCGCTGCGATGGTAACGACACGACCGCCAAGCTGCGGGCGCGGGCCTTGCGATGAACTGCCACCGCCAGATCCGGTGCCTTTACCGCCGCCCAGACCACCGAGCTTTTTGCTCAGTTTGCGGAAGATATCATCTAAATCAGGTGGCCCTTGATCGCGACCGCCTTTGTTTCCATTTCCCTCAGAGTTGCCGCCAGGTTTGCTGCTTCCCCACGGGTCGCGGTCTTGTCCGTTATTACCGGGCTGATTCCACGCCATGTTTGTGCTCCATATTTGTTATGCGGTGATCCCTGTTGTCTTTCGACGCCAGAGGATATGACTCCACGCTTCAGACGCTACGCCGTTAGATCAGGTAATCGATCAACGCCGGTTCTTGTTTACAGAGGCGACGCCAGTCAACGATCGGCATACGAACTTGCAGACTTACGCTGCCGTCCTCCTCCATCCACTCTTTTTCTATTGCCTGAAGCTGATAAAAACGACTTCTCAGACGCCCTTCCTGCGGTGGCAGACGCAATGTATGCTGCGCCACCTCGCCGGAAAGCCGCTCCGTCAAAGCCTGAAAAAGCTGTGGTATCCCCGCTCCGGTCTGTGCGGAAAGCCAGACACGGATCGGTTTGTTCTCTTCGTCCCGATCAATACGCGGTTCGAAATCTTCCAGCATATCGATCTTGTTCATCACCAGCAGGGTTGGGATCTCGTGAGCGTCGATCTCTTCAAGAACCGTATTCACCGCTTCGATGTTTTCTTGTACACGCACATCCGCCGCATCAATGACGTGCAGCAGTAATGTGGCTTGCCGCGTCTCTTGTAACGTGGCTTTAAATGCCGCCACCAGATCGTGCGGCAGGTGGCGAATAAACCCTACGGTATCTGCAAGTACGGTTTCACCGACATCTGCAACGTCAATACGCCGCAACGTCGGGTCGAGGGTGGCAAACAACTGGTCTGCCGCGTAGACCCGCGCTTCGGTGATGCGATTGAAAAGGGTAGATTTACCGGCGTTGGTATATCCCACCAGCGAAACAGTAGGAACGTCGGCTTTGATACGCGATTGCCGCCCCTGCTCACGCTGCTTTTCAACTCTTTCCAGGCGCGACTGTATCTGCACGATGCGATTACGCAACAAACGACGGTCGGTTTCGAGCTGGGTTTCACCCGGACCACGCAAACCTATCCCGCCTTTCTGTCTTTCAAGGTGGGTCCAGCCACGCACCAGGCGCGTAGCCAGATGGCGCAGCTGCGCCAGCTCAACCTGCAACTTACCCTCATGGGTACGCGCACGTTGGGCGAAAATATCTAAAATAAGGCCGGTGCGGTCGATAACACGACACTCGCACAAACGCTCCAGGTTACGCTCTTGCGCCGGGCTCAGGGCATGGTCAAAAAGAACGATCGAAGCACCCGTCGCTTTGACAGCTTCCGCAATTTCAACTGCTTTACCTTCACCTACAAAATACTTTGGGTGCGGCGCTTTACGGCTACCGGTAATCACCTGCAATGCTTCGACACCGGCGGAAGAGACCAGAGATTCAAACTCCTGGAGGTCTTCCATATCTTTGTCTTGCGTAAAATAGATGTGTACCAGTACCGCCTGCTCACCAGCATCATAACGGTCAAACAAGCGTATAACCCTCTAAATAGATCAGCGGGGAACGCAGGATCGCTGGCTCCCCGTGTAAAAAAACAGCCCGAAACCTTATTCGGTTTCTTCGCTGTCCTGCGCAGTGCGTTCAGGAACGGATCTTGTAAAGATTGCCCCTTAGCCATTCTCTCTTTTCCTTATATGCTTATTTGTACTTTGAACCTTTCGATTCTGAAAAAATTGCGCACGATACGTCTCAATTGTACACATTCAGCCTGCGATAGCACCAACAACCTGTAATACTTCGTCACGCGCCTGTTCTGGTTTTTCACTGTCAAGCCAGTGAACCCCTTCCCAACCACGCAGCCAGGTTATCTGCCGCTTCGCCAACTGTCTCGTGGCGCAAACGTCTCCTGACGTTTGCGTCAGTTCCGTTAAAGTTTTACCCGAAATGAAAAAAACTTCCAGTGCCCGGGAAAGCCTTTGTGGATCATTTGGATGAATCCTTGCTGCCGCAACCGGATCTACCTCCTGAAGTTGACGATGCAATGACTCCCAACCTTGCTCTGCCGCCTGTTGCTCAATTCTGGCCCGTACTTCCGGGTCTGCCGACGGTAGCGGCGACAACCCTTCCAGCAATGCCTTGAAATACAACATCGTACCGCCCACTAACAGTGGGATCCGCCCCGCCGCGGTGATATCGGCCATTTCCGCCAGCGCATCGCGGCGAAAATCAGCAGCCGAGTAAGCCTGCGACGGATCGCGAATATCCAGCAATCGGTGCGGCGCGGCGAGTAACTCTTCAGCGTTCGGCTTCGCCGTCCCGATATCCATCCCTTTGTAAATAAGGGCAGAATCAACGCTTATCAACTCTACTGGTAAAATTTTACGCAGCTCAATGGCTAACGCCGTTTTACCGGAGGCCGTCGGCCCCATCAAAAAAATCGCCTTAGGCAGGCTCGCCTTACTGATATCACTCATCTTTCAGGGCTTTTATCGCCGGATGTAAATCAACAGATTGTAACAGACCACCCGGCGGCGTTTTCACAAGTTGCGGACATAACCGTTCCACGTCCGCCAGCAGGGTTATGGCCTGTGCCATTGACCACTGCGCATGTTCGCTCATCAGATTTCGTGCAATCCACTGCGCAATATTGCCAGGTTCGAATACGGACTGCTTCGCCAGGTAGCCTATCAGTTCAGGAATCAAGATTTGTAAATTTTGTTGGCGTAAGGGTAAAGGCACTGCCCTGATGGTCACATGCTGTGCATCTGACTGGAAATCAATACCCAATTCCGCCAGGGCAGACTGCGCTTTTTCTAATGCCGATTTTTCTTCGCCAGAAACTTTTAGCCGCAACGGAATCAGCAGCGGCTGGGCGCAAACGGGCGCTTCACCCGGCGTCAATTGTGCCTGACGCAGCCAACGTTCTGCCACTGGCAAGGATAAAAGTGAAATGTTGCCGTCGCGCTCCAGCAACGCACAGTCGGAATGGACGATAGTCAGTACCCGACCAAAACTCTGACTGTTCGCCGCAAGTGCAGGTTCCTGCGGTTCCGGCGCTTTTAATTTTTGCATCGGCGCGGGCGTTTGCAAAAGCTGGCGATACACTTCACCTTGCTGTTTCTGGTAGCCTGGCTGCGCATTCGGCCAGGGGGCAGCCGGACGACTGCCTGATGCTGGCGCAGGAGTGTAGCGCGGAGCTACCGGCTCACGAGCTGCCGGTTCTGCAAAGTGATTGCGCCCCGCCGCCACGCGGTTTTCCGGAATGGAACGCGGTGCAGGTTGGGGTTCATCGTCCAGCGGTAGCGGCGTTTCCAGTTGCTGTTGTAGCACGCTCAGCACGCCCTGATAGATAAAATCATGCACCAGACGCGACTGATGGAAACGCACTTCGTGTTTGGCGGGGTGCACGTTGACGTCCACCTGATGTGGGTCGATCTCCAGATACAACACAAATGCCGGTTGCTGATCGGCCCCCAGTTTGTCTTCGCAGGCCTGGCGGATCGCGTGATTGATCAGGCGATCGCGCATCATGCGACCGTTCACGTAGCAATACTGAATTTCTGCCAGTGCGGGCGTGGTGTGATTTGGATCGGCCACCCAGCCGCGTAGCGTGAGATCGCCGTGTTGCCATTCAATCGCCAGCGCTTGTTCAAGAAAAGCGGTGCCGCAAATCGCGCCTAAGCGCCGTTCTTTTTGCCCGCCTTCCGGCACTGCGCGGTACTGACGCACAATTTTACCGTTATGCGACAGGTTGATCGTGACGTCGAAACGCGCCAGCGCAATGCGGCGGATGATCTCATCAATGTGGTTAAATTCGGTTTTCTCGGTGCGCAGGAATTTGCGCCGCGCCGGGGTGTTGTAGAACAGATCCAGCACCTCCAGCGTCGTCCCCACAGGATGCGCCGCCGGTTTTACCGTCACGTTCATATCGCGCCCTTCGGCATAGGCCTGCCAGGCTTCCTGCTGTTCTGCGGTGCGTGAAGTGAGCGTCAGGCGGGAAACCGAACTGATACTCGCCAGCGCCTCACCGCGAAAGCCCAGGCTGATAATGGCTTCGAGATCGTCCAGAGAGGCGATTTTACTGGTGGCATGACGAGCCAGCGCCAGCGCCAGCTCATCTTTTTTGATACCGCAGCCGTTATCACGAATGCGGATAAGTTTCGCCCCACCGCGTTCGATATCAATATCGATACGCGTCGCACCTGCATCGAGGCTGTTTTCCACTAGTTCTTTGACTACCGACGCAGGTCGCTCGACCACCTCACCTGCGGCAATCTGGTTCGCCAGTTGTGGCGGTAAGACCTGAATTGGCATCAATCGTCCTTAGTTTGGCAGCGTGCGATCTGGCGTCGTCACCGTACTGGCAGTTTGTGCCGTTGCACCCTGCGGCGCAGATTGCATCGGATGCGCAAGGAAGTAATTGCGCAGGCCTTTGTAAATGGCTTCTGCCAGCTGTTGTTGGTAATCGTCGCTCGCCAGCAAACGTTCTTCGCTGTTGTTGCTGATAAAACCGGTTTCGACCAGTACTGATGGGATATCCGGCGAGCGCAGAACGCCAAGGCTGGCGTGTTCTGGTCGACGTTTATGTATTTCGCCAATGCGTTGCAACTGACTGATCATACTGGTCGCTACATCATACCCTACCCGCTGGGAATGACCGAACTGTAAATCCAGCACCGCCTGGCTTAAATAGGGGTCAGACTGACTGTTCGCCAGCACATCACCCGCCCCACCCAGCAGCTCCGACTGTTTCTCGTGCTGCTCCAGCCAGCTGGCCATTTCACTGTTGGCGCGACGGTTAGAGAGCACCCATACGGAAGCGCCAGTCGCACTGCGGTTCGGTGCGGCATCAGCGTGAATCGACACGAGGAAATTGGCGTTTTGCTTACGTGCCACATCACTGCGCCCCATCACCGAGATAAAGTAATCCCCGTCACGGGTTAAAACGCCTTTAAACATCGGATCGTCATTGAGCAAAGTACGCAATTTACGCGCGATGGCGATGGTGACATTTTTCTCCCGCGTACCACCGGGGCCGATAGCGCCAGGGTCCTGACCGCCGTGTCCGGCATCAATAGCGATGATAATTTTATCGCCAGTGTTAGCCGTCGCGCGCGCTGCCGGACGCGTTACCGTATTACTGCTGATAACACCCGTAGTGCGGTTACTTTCCGTTTTAAACGGATTGCGCGCCGGTTCGCTGACGCGCGGTGCGACAACCGCAGGCGTTTCAACGCGTTTCGCAACCACGGGCGGCGGAGGAGGCGGTGGCGGCACATCGGCGTTAATCGTAAAGACGACAGTGTAATTGCTGCCATTCTGCCGCTTCACCGCTTCGGTTTTACCGTTTTCGGTAAGATCGACCACCAGCCGTAGCGTTTGTGCATCTTTAGGCGTTCCAGAGCGAATCGCCTTCACCAGATTATTGCCGCTGAACAACAACGGCAGTCCCTGAATCACGCCCGTTTGTTTGATATCGAGCGCCACGGTGCGTTTGCTTTGATGGCTAAACGCATAATCAGGATCGCCAATAAAACTCAACGTTATCCGCGCCTGTTGATTACCGTTAGAAACCTGAATATCAGAGAGCGTCGCGGCACCCACCGGCGTGCACAGCAGCAGCAGCGTCGCTACCAACCAATTTCTGATGCGATACATCATCCCGCCACCTTTCAAAGGTTAACCGGCTAAACGCGCCAGCAACAATTCACCCGCAGAGGAAACCGCACTCACGCGCGCCTCACGGCCTTGTGCCTGATAATCAATGTGTATTTCGACATCCGGGTCAGGAAGAACACCTGTACCTTGTTGTGGCCACTCCACCAGGCAGATGGCATCGTTGGCAAAATAATCGCGGATCCCCATAAACTCCAGCTCCTCGGGATCGGCAAGGCGGTACAAATCAAAGTGATAGACCATTAAGTTGTCGAGCGTATAGGGTTCGACCAGCGTATAAGTGGGGCTTTTGACATTACCCTGATGACCCAGAGCCTGTAAAAAGCCCCGGCTAAAGGTGGTTTTACCTGCGCCTAAATCGCCATACAGATAGATTACGGTTGCGCCATCGCAGGCTTTCGCTACCCGCTCGCCCAGGTCTAATGTTGCCTGCTCATCAGGGAGCGGAATTACTCGATTCATCATGGTTTTTATCAGTCACTTCCGGGTTAACAATACGCTGTAGCGTGGAAAAGAGATCGGTTGCCAGCATCCCGCGCGTTCCAAAACGCGCCGCCAGTACGTCAGCTGCCGCACCGTGCGCGACACAGCCTGCACAGGCTGCATCATACGGCGACAGTTTTTGCCCAAGCAATGCGCCAATAATACCAGAGAGCACATCGCCCATGCCGCCGCTCGCCATGCCTGCATTTCCGGCATCAATAATGCCTAAAGCGTCAGGATGGGCGGCGACCACGGTTCCGGCACCTTTCAGCACCGCTACGCCGCCATAACGTTGTACCAAACGTTTGGCGCAATGTAAGCGGTCACTTTCAATTTCAGCGACGGAACAGCCTAACAACCGTGCGGCCTCGCCAGGATGCGGCGTGATCACGCGATTGTGACGCTTATCGGGATTGATTGCCAGCAGGTTCAATGCATCGGCATCCCACAACATCGGTTTGCGAAAATTCTCAACTTTTTGCAGTGCTTTTTTCCCCCACTCTTGCTGGCCCAGACCGGGACCAATCACCACCACATCGGCCCATTCCAGGCTTTCGGTAAGAGAGTCCATCGTCAGTTCATGCACCATCAATTCCGGTCGTGCAGTCAGCAGCGGCGCAATGTTTTCACTGCGGGTCAGTACTCGGACTAAACCAGCACCAGCACGCAGCGCCGCTTCCCCCGTCATACGAATAGCCCCCGCCGTGCCGTGATCGCCACCGATAATTACCAGCCGCCCGTGATCGCCTTTATGCGAAGTCGGGCGACGCGGTTTTAGCCAGTGAGAAAGTTGTTCTGCTGAAAACCGCTGAATTTTCGTCTCCTGACCTGCCAGCCAACTATCCAGCCCCAGTGAGTCAAAATGCAGTTGTCCGGTAACATCCCGCGCTTTTCCAGTGAGCAAGCCTGGTTTCAGCGCAATAAAAGTGATGGTGTGATCGGCGTTGATCACCGCGCCTGGCGTAGCGCCAGTTTCAGCCAGCAGGCCGGAAGGGATATCAACCGCCACAATCGGCGCAGGATGGGAATTAGCGTGGTCGATTAACTGGCTAATGGATTCGCGGGGCGCTTGCCGCAAACCGGTACCGAGCAGCGCATCAACAATCAGATCTACCGATTCGGGCCAGACAATATTCGAAGCATGGATCTCGCCACCCGCGTTTAACCATGCTTCGCGTGCCAGCGCGGCCTCTTCCGGCAACGGTTTGTCGCTCTCCTGGGCCAACAACGTGACCTCAATGCCGACCGCTTTGGCCAGTCGCGCGACCACGTAGCCATCGCCGCCGTTATTACCATGACCGCACAGCACCAGCCAGTGGCGGGCGTCAGGATACGCCGAACGACACACCTGGAATGCGGCCTCGCCAGCGCGAAGCATCAGCTCATAGAGTGTGAGCCCCAGCACATCTGCCGCCTCGCGTTCTCCGCGGCGGATATCGTCGGCGTACCAGACGGTGTGTGGTATACTTACGGGGTTTTTCTTCATTGTATGGTCCGTCATGTCAGAGCCCCTCGATCTCAATCAGTTAGCGCAAAAAATTAAACAGTGGGGGCTGGAACTGGGCTTTCAGCAGGTAGGTATTACCGATACCGATCTCAGCGAGTCCGAGCCCAAACTGCAAGCATGGCTGGACAAACAATACCACGGCGAAATGGACTGGATGGCACGTCACGGTATGCTGCGCGCTCGCCCTCATGAGTTATTGCCCGGTACGCTGCGCGTGATCAGCGTGCGGATGAATTACCTTCCTGCTAACGCCGCATTTGCCAGCACGCTGAAAAACCCCAAACTCGGCTATGTTAGCCGTTATGCGCTGGGCCGTGACTATCACAAACTTCTGCGCAACCGACTCAAAAAGCTGGGCGAGATGATTCAGCAACATTGTGTTTCGCTGAATTTTAGACCGTTTGTCGATTCTGCGCCTATTCTCGAGCGCCCGTTAGCTGAAAAAGCTGGGCTCGGCTGGACAGGTAAGCACTCACTTATCCTCAATCGCGAGGCCGGTTCGTTCTTCTTTTTAGGCGAATTGCTGGTCGATATTCCGCTGCCCGTGGATCAACCAGTCGAGGAAGGATGCGGCAAATGCGTGGCCTGTATGACGATTTGCCCGACCGGTGCCATCGTCGAGCCATATACCGTCGATGCTCGCCGCTGTATCTCTTATCTCACCATCGAACTTGAAGGGGCGATCCCGGAAGAGTTGCGACCGTTAATGGGAAACCGTATTTACGGTTGCGATGACTGCCAGCTTATCTGCCCGTGGAATCGCTATTCACAACTCACCACAGAAGAGGATTTCAGCCCGCGTAAGCCGCTACACGCACCGGAACTCATTGAGTTATTCGCCTGGAGCGAAGAGAAGTTTTTAAAAGTCACGGAAGGATCGGCGATTCGTCGTATTGGTCACCTGCGTTGGCTGCGTAATATCGCCGTAGCATTAGGCAATGCCCCTTGGGATGAAACGATTTTGACAGCGCTGGAAAGTCGTAAAGGTGAGCACCCACTTCTCGATGAGCACATAGCGTGGGCGATTGCGCAGCAAATAGAGAGACGAAATGCGTGCATAGTCGAAGTGCAATTGCCGAAAAAACAGCGTCTGGTTCGGGTGATTGAAAAAGGGTTACCGCGTGACGCCTGATTCATCCACAGCTTGTGAATAAAAATAAAAACGCATTGCAATTCAAGACGAATAAAATCGTCAAGTGATCGACTCGACAAAACGGAATCTTAATTTTTAACTTATCTATCAATAGGTTAAAAAAATACTATTCACCGTGCGAAGTTTTGGAGCGGGAAACGAGACTCGAACTCGCGACCCCGACCTTGGCAAGGTCGTGCTCTACCAACTGAGCTATTCCCGCGTACTACTTAATTTTGCTTTCGTAATTTTCGCATTTCTGCGTCGTTACGGGAGGCGCATTATACGAGAAATCTTTCCCTCTGCAACCCCCCAAAAAAGTTTTTTTTGCGTTTTTATCTCAAGTGCTGAAATTATCAGCAAGACGTTCAATTTAGCGTCAAAATCACGCCGCCGCAAGTGGATTCCGGCGCTTACGTGACCAGGAAAAATTTTACAGCTTGATAAAATGCTCGCGGTAGTAAGCCAGCTCCGCCACCGATTCACGGATATCATCCATCGCCTGATGCGTCCCCTGCTTGGTAAAACCATCCAGAATTTCCGGCTTCCAGCGGCGCGCCAGCTCTTTCAGGGTGCTGACATCGAGATAACGGTAGTGGAAGTAGGCTTCCAGCTCCGGCATGTATTTAAACAGGAAACGACGGTCCTGACCGATGCTGTTACCGCAAATCGGCGATTTTCCCGCAGGCACCCACTGTTTTAAAAATTCGAGCGTTGCCAGTTCAGCTTCCCGATCGCCCATCGTGCTCGCTTTCACGCGCTCTACCAGCCCGCTGGCGGTATGGGTGCGCACGTTCCAGTCATCCATCAGCGCCAGCTGTTCATCAGACTGGTGTACTGCAATGGTCGGCCCTTCTGCCAGAATATTCAGGTTGGCATCGGTCACCAGCGTGGCAATCTCAATAATGCGATCGCGCTCGGGATCCAGACCGGTCATCTCAAGATCGATCCAAATCAGGTTGTTTTCATTGGCACTCATGCTATTTTCCACCCATTCACAGTGACTATATTGATCCACAATTGCGTGTATCATAGATGTTTTGCCCATCAGGGGCGACCAGGAGTCTGTACGATTGAGTAAAAATAAACTCTCCAAAGGCCAGCAGCGCCGCGTGAACGCCAATCACCAGCGTCGTCTTAAAACGTCTAAGGAGAAGCCCGACTACGACGACAATCTGTTTGGCGAGCCTGATGAAGGTATCGTCATCAGCCGCTTTGGTATGCACGCTGATGTGGAATCCGCCGATGGCGACGTTCACCGCTGCAATATTCGCCGTACCATCCGTTCGCTGGTAACCGGCGACCGCGTAGTCTGGCGTCCGGGTAAACCGGCGGCGGAAGGCGTAAATGTCAAAGGGATCGTGGAAGCGGTGCATGAGCGTACCTCGGTGTTGACGCGTCCGGATTTCTACGACGGCGTAAAACCTATTGCCGCCAACATCGACCAGATTGTCATTGTCTCCGCCATTTTGCCGGAGCTGTCGCTCAATATTATCGACCGTTACGTGCGTGAGTTCGGCCTCTGGCACCTGGAGCCGGAACAAATCACTCAGGGCTTTGTCGAATTCCATGACTATTTAGGTCTGTGTAAATATCGCGATTGCAAACACGATACCGATCCGGGCTGCGCTATCCGGGAAGCGGTTGAGGAAGGGAAAATCGCGGAAACCCGTTTCGAAAACTATCACCGTATTCTGGAAAGCATGGCGCAGGTAAAAACGCGTAAAAACTTTTCTGATACGGATGACTGACAATTAAGCTAACCGTCGTTAGAATCGTCCCCTTTTTTTCAGGATCCGGCATGTAGGCCGGATCAGGAACGACAAAACAATGGCCTGGAGGCTACCTTGTTAAATTCATTTAAACTTTCGCTACAGTACATTCTGCCGAAACTATGGCTTACTCGCCTGGCGGGTTGGGGCGCAAGCAAGCGGGCAGGATGGCTGACAAAACTGGTTATCGATCTGTTCGTTAAATACTACAAGGTCGACATGAAAGAGGCGCAAAAGCCGGACACCGCCAGCTACCGCACCTTTAACGAATTCTTTGTCCGTCCGCTGCGTGACGAAGTACGCCCAATCGATACCGATCCGAATGTACTGGTCATGCCTGCCGATGGCGTTATCAGCCAGTTGGGTAAAATCGAAGAAGATAAAATCCTGCAAGCCAAAGGCCACAACTACAGCCTCGAAGCCCTGCTGGCAGGCAACTATCTGATGGCGGACCTGTTCCGCAACGGTACGTTTGTGACCACTTACCTCTCCCCGCGTGACTACCACCGCGTACACATGCCGTGCAACGGTATTCTGCGTGAGATGATCTACGTGCCGGGCGATCTCTTCTCCGTTAACCATCTCACGGCTCAGAACGTGCCGAATCTGTTTGCCCGTAACGAACGCGTGATTTGCCTTTTCGATACCGAATTTGGCCCAATGGCGCAGATTCTGGTCGGAGCGACGATTGTTGGCAGCATTGAGACGGTCTGGGCGGGCACCATTACGCCGCCGCGCGAAGGTATCATCAAGCGCTGGACCTGGCCTGCCGGGGAAAACGACGGTTCTGTGGCACTGCTGAAAGGCCAGGAAATGGGTCGCTTTAAACTCGGTTCCACCGTTATCAACCTGTTTGCACCGGGTAAAGTGAATCTGGTTGAGCAACTGGAAAGCCTGTCTGTCACGAAAATTGGCCAGCCGCTGGCAGTATCTACCGAAACCTTTGTTACGCCAGACGCTGAACCTGCCCCGCTTCCTGCTGAAGAGATCGAAGCAGAACACGACGCCAGCCCATTGGTTGACGACAAAAAAGACCAGGTCTAATCCATCAAAGGAAACGCTGACGTGCGCCTGATTATCACTTTTCTGATGGCCTGGTGCCTCAGTTGGGGGGCGTACGCCGCGACGGCCCCCGATAGCAAACAAATCACTCAGGAACTGGAGCAGGCAAAAGCGGCGAAACCCGCACAGCCGGAAGTCGTAGAGGCGCTCCAGTCTGCCTTAAATGCGCTTGAGGAACGAAAAGGTTCCCTTGAGCGCATCAAACAATATCAGCAAGTTATCGATAATTATCCGAAACTCTCCGCTACTCTGCGCGCACAATTAAACAACATGCGTGACGAGCCGCGCAGCGTGTCGCCGGGAATGTCTACCGACGCGCTGAATCAGGAAATTCTCCAGGTCAGCAGCCAGTAGATCGAGCGCCGCCTGGGAACGCTTACCGGCAATACTCCGCTCAATCAGGCACAAAATTTCGCGTTGCAGTCTGACTCTGCACGTCTTAAGGCGCTCGTTGATGAACTGGAGCTGGCGCAGCTGTCTGCCAATAACCGCCAGGAATTAGCGCGCTTACGCTCAGAGCTGGCGGAAAAAGAGAGCCAGCAACTGGATGCGTATTTGCAGGCCTTGCGTAATCAATTAAACAGCCAACGTCAGCTTGAGGCGGAGCGGGCGCTGGAAAGTACCGAATTGCTGGCAGAAAACAGCGCCGATTTGCCGAAAGATATCGTCGCGCAATTCAAAATTAACCGCGAACTATCGGCGGCTTTGAATCAACAGGCGCAGCGGATGGATCTCGTTGCCTCGCAACAGCGTCAGGCTGCCAGCCAGACGTTACAGGTCCGGCAGGCGTTGAATACGCTGCGTGAACAGTCGCAATGGCTGGGATCGTCCAATCTGCTCGGCGAAGCGCTGCGGGCGCAGGTGGCACGGCTGCCGGAAATGCCGAAACCACAACAGCTTGATACCGAAATGGCGCAGTTGCGTGTGCAACGGTTACGTTATGAGGATCTGCTTAATAAACAGCCGCTGCTACGGCAAATTCATCAGGCCGACGGTCAGCCGCTGACTGCCGAGCAAAACCGTATTCTGGAAGCACAACTGCGCACTCAGCGTGAGTTGCTGAACTCATTGTTGCAGGGTGGCGACACGCTACTATTGGAACTGACCAAGCTGAAAGTCTCCAACGGGCAACTGGAGGATGCGCTGAAAGAGGTGAACGAAGCAACGCACCGCTATCTGTTCTGGACCTCTGACGTGCGCCCGATGACCATCGCCTGGCCGCTGGAAATCGCCCAGGATCTGCGTCGTCTCATTTCGCTGGACACCTTCAGTCAGTTGGGCAAAGCCAGTGTGATGATGCTGACCAGCAAAGAGACAATTTTGCCGCTGTTTGGCGCGTTGATTCTGGTCGGTTGCAGTATTTACTCGCGCCGCTATTTCACCCGTTTTCTTGAAC
>PPYF01114736.1_pt1 | contig 13530 bp, 6 predicted proteins | sample 1559871 | NCBI WGS metagenome assembly PPYF01 (sample SAMN08240021, study PRJNA423297) | Human gut metagenome, whole genome shotgun sequencing project. | reverse complement strand
TTCCTTCTGGCAGTTCATCATGCCGCCCTTGATGGAGTGCATCTCGCAGGGAGCGTAGCCGATGATCAGGGACGGGCCGTGATAGGCCTCGGCCTCCTGGATGGCCTTCAGGGTCTGAGCGGGGTTGGCGCCCATGGCCACCTGAGCCACATAGATGTAGCCGTAGCTCATGGCGATCTCCGCCAGGGACTTCTTCTTGATCTCCTTACCGGCAGCGGCAAACTGTGCCACCTGGCCGATGTTGGAGGCCTTGGAAGCCTGTCCGCCGGTGTTGGAGTACACCTCGGTATCGAAGACGAAGATGTTCACATCGTTGCCGGAGGCAAGGACATGGTCCACGCCGCCGAAGCCGATATCGTAAGCCCAGCCGTCGCCGCCGAAGATCCACATGGACTTCTTGCACAGGAACTCCTTGTCGGCCAGGATGGTCTTGGAGTACGGGCAGTCGGGATCGGCTTCCAGAGCAGCAATCAGCTTCTCGCAGGCAGCCTTGTTGGCCTCGTAGTCCTCCATGGTAGCCAGGTACTCCTCGCAGGCAGCCTTCTTCTCAGCGCTCTCGGTCACACCGGAGAGCTCACGGATCTTGTCCGCCAGACGGTTGCGGGTGGCCTGCTGGCCCAGATACATGCCCAGGCCGTGCTCGGCGTTATCCTCGAACAGGGAGTTGGACCAAGCGGGGCCGTGGCCTTCCTTATTGGTGCAATAGGGAGAGGTGGCAGCGGGTCCGCCCCAGATGGAGGAGCAGCCGGTGGCGTTGGAGATGTACATGTGATCGCCGAAGAGCTGGGTAATGAGACGGGCATAGCTGGTCTCGGCGCAGCCGGCGCAGGAGCCGGAGAACTCCAGCATGGGCTGCTTGAACTGGCTGCCCTTGACGGTGTTGTCCTGCATATCCTTCTTCTCGGAGACCTCGGCGACGCAGTAGTTGAAGACCTCCTGCTGAGCAGCCTCCTGCTCCTGAGGCACCATGGTCAGAGCGCCCACGGGGCACTGGCCCACGCACACGGCGCAGCCCATGCAGTCCAGAGGAGACACAGCCATGGTGTACTTGTAAACGCCCTTGCCCTTGCCGGCCTTGATGTCCACAATCTTGGCAGCGGCGGGAGCCTTGGCGGCCTCCTCCTCAGTCAGAGCGTAGGGACGGATGGTGGCGTGGGGGCAGACATAGGCGCAGTTGTTGCACTGGATGCACTTGGTGGAATCCCAGGTGGGGACGTTGACGGCAACGCCGCGCTTCTCGTAAGCGGCAGCGCCCAGCTCGAACTGGCCGTCCACGTGCTTGACAAAAGCGGAGACGGGCAGAGAGTCGCCGTCCATCTTGCCGACGGGGTTCAGGATGGTCTTGACCTGCTCCACCAGCTCGGGCTTGCCGGTGAGGACGGTGGTATCAGCCACATCCTGTGCATCGGCCCAGTCGGCGGGCACGTCGAACTTCTTGTACGCAGTGGCACCGGCATCGATGGCCTTGTGGTTCATGTCCACGATGTCCTGGCCCTTCTTCAGGTAGGAGTGGGTGGCAGCGTCCTTCATGTACTGGACAGCCTCAGCCTCGGGCATCACCTTGGCCAGAGAGAAGAAGGCAGACTGCAGAATGGTGTTGGTGCGCTTGCCCATGCCGATCTTGGCAGCCAGGTCGATGGCGTCGATGGTGTAGACCTGGATGTTGTTCTTGGCGATGTAGCGCTTGGAAGCAGCGTCCAGATGGTGGCTCAGCTCCTCATCGCTCCACTGGCAGTTGATGAGGAAGGTGCCGCCGGGCTTCACATCACGGACGATGGGGAAGCCCTTGGTGATGTAGGAAGGCACATGGCAGGCCACAAAGTCGGCCTTGTTGATGTAATAGGAGGACTTGATGGGCTTGTCGCCGAAGCGCAGGTGGCTGACGGTGACGCCGCCGGTCTTCTTGGAGTCATACTGGAAGTATGCCTGAACATACTTGTCGGTATGGTCGCCGATGATCTTGATGGAGTTCTTGTTGGCGCCGACAGTACCGTCGCCGCCCAGGCCCCAGAACTTGCACTCGATGGTGCCCTCGGGAGCCACGCCGGGAGCGGGCTTCTCCTCCAGGGAGAGGTGGGTGACATCGTCCACGATGCCGATGGTGAACTCGCGCTTCATCTCGTCCTTGTTCAGCTCGTCATAGACAGCGAACACGGAAGCGGGCGGAGTATCCTTGCTGCCCAGACCATAACGGCCGCCGATGACCTTGACGTCGGTCTTGCCGGCGTTGGCCAGAGCGGTGACAACATCCATGTACAGAGGCTCGCCCTGGGAGCCGGGCTCCTTGGTGCGGTCCAGCACGGCGATCTTCTTGCAGGTGGCGGGGATGGCGGCAAGCAGCTTGTCGGCCCGGAAGGGACGATACAGACGGACCTTCACCATACCGACCTTCTCACCCTGAGCGGTCATGTAGTCGATGACTTCCTCAGCCACGTCGCAGATGGAGCCCATGGCGATGATGACGCGCTCAGCGTCGGGAGCACCATAGTAGTTGAACAGCTCATAGTTGGTGCCCAGCTTCTCGTTGACCTTGTGCATGTACTTCTCCACAACGTCGGGCAGGGCGTTGTAGTAGGAGTTGCAGGCCTCACGATGCTGGAAGAAAATATCGCCGTTCTCGTGAGAGCCGCGCATGTTGGGGCGCTCAGGATTCAGGGCGTGCTTGCGGAACGCGGCAACGGCGTCCATGTCGCACATTTCCTTCAGATCGTCGTAATCCCACACGGCAACCTTCTGGATCTCGTGAGAGGTGCGGAAGCCGTCGAAGAAGTTGATGAAGGGAACGCGGCCCTCGATGGCGGCCAGATGGGCCACGGGAGCCAGATCCATAACCTCCTGGGGATCGTTCTCGCACAGCATGGCAAAGCCGGTCTGACGGCAGGCCATGACGTCGGAGTGATCACCAAAGATGTTCAGAGCGTGAGAAGAAACGGTACGAGCGGAGACGTGGAACACGCAGGGCAGCAGCTCGCCGGCGATCTTGTACATGTTGGGGATCATCAGCAGCAGGCCCTGAGAGGCCGTGTAGGTGGTGGTCAGTGCACCGGCGGCCAGAGAGCCGTGCACAGTACCGGACGCGCCGGCCTCGGACTGCATCTCCACCACCTTGACGGTGGTGCCAAAGATGTTCTTCTGACCAGCGGCAGCCCACTGGTCCACCAAGTCTGCCATGGGAGAGGACGGGGTAATCGGATAGATGCCCGCCACTTCGGTAAACGCATAGCTGACATATGCAGCCGCGTTGTTACCGTCCATGGACTTGAACTTTCTTGCCATAAACTTACCTCCTATTTTTGCTGCCGGGAGGGCAGCATCTTGCCAAAACACGAATCTCGGACGCTCCCCCGATTTTCATGCGATAGTATTATATCACTTGTCTTTTCCCATGTAAACGGGCACTTTGTTATTTTTTGCACAATTTTTATGTTTTCTGCGGATAGGACAAAAGGCCCCCGGTTTTTTGGTGAGTTTTTCGGTGAATGGGTTCCCTATTTTCCGGATCTGTGGTAAAATTCTGGCAGAATTACGCGCCGCAGGTGCCGGCGCAGACGAGGTGAGGGTCATGGTGGTATCGGTGCGTTCTCTGGGCCTGGGAGGCGTGGCGGGCTATGAGGTCCGGGCGGAGTGTTTTCTCTCCGGCGGCCTGCCCGCTTTCGATGTGGTGGGACTGCCGGACACCGCCGTGCGGGAAGCCCGGGAGCGGGTTCGGGCAGCCGTGAAAAACTGCGGCGCCAAGTTCCCTGTCAGCCGCATTACGGTCAATCTCGCCCCGGCGGGGCAGAAAAAAGCGGGCACGGTGTATGACCTTCCTATTTTCATTGGGATCCTGGCGGCGTCCGGAGAGCTGCCCCCTCCCCCGGCGGACGCAGCCTTTATCGGAGAGCTGTCCCTGACGGGGTCGCTGCGTGGGATCCCCGGCGTGCTGCCCATGGCACTGGCGGCCCGGGAGGCGGGAATCCGGCAGCTGTTCGTTCCGGCGGAGAACGCCGCGGAGGCCACCTTGGCAGGCGGGCTCACGGTCTACGGCGTGGAGACGGTAGCAGCCCTTGCCGCCCACCTGCGGGGGGAAGCGCCCCTCTCCCCCGCTCCGGCCTGGGAGCCGGAGGCGGAAACGGAAGACCTGCCGGACCTGAGGGACGTGATGGGACAGGAAAACGTGAAGCGGGCACTGGAGATCGCCGCGGCAGGAGGCCATAACCTGCTGATGATCGGCTCGCCGGGCTCCGGCAAATCCATGCTGGCCAAGCGGCTGCCCTCCATCCTCCCGGAGATGACCCGGGCGGAGGCCCTGGAGACCTCCGGCATTTGGTCGGTGGCGGGGATGACGGATCCGGGACACCCCCTGCTGACCCGGCGGCCCTTCCGCGCGCCCCATCACACGGCATCTGCCGCGGCCCTGGCAGGCGGCGGCCCGGCCATGCGGCCCGGGGAGATCAGTCTGGCCCACAACGGCGTGCTCTTCCTGGACGAGCTGCCGGAATTCCACCGGGATGTGCTGGAGGCCCTGCGCCAGCCGCTGGAGGATGGGACGGTAACGGTGGCCCGGGCTGGCGGCACGCTGCACCTGCCCGCCCGGTTCCAGCTGGTCTGCGCCATGAACCCCTGCCGGTGCGGCTGGCGGGGACACCCTTCCGGGCGGTGCACCTGCTCGGACCGGGAGGTGGCCAAGTACGTGGAGAAGATATCCGGGCCGCTGCTGGACCGCATCGACCTCCACGTGAGCGTTGCCCCGGTGGAGTATGAGGCCATGCGGCGGCGGGAGACGCCGGAATCCTCGGCAGCCGTGCGAGAGCGGGTAGAAGCCGCCCGGGCCATCCAGCGCAGGCGCTATGCGGGAACGGACACCGCCTGCAACGCCCAGATGACCCCCGCCCAGATCGCCGCCTTCTGCCGTCTGGATGGTGCCGGGGACGCCCTGATGAAAGGCGCCTTCCAGCGGATGGGCCTCACGGCCCGGAGCCACGACCGGGTACTGCGGGTGGCCCGAACCATCGCGGATCTGGAGGGTGAGACGGAGATCAGCGCCGCCCACATCGCCGAGGCGGTGCAGTTCCGAAACACCGACATTTTAAAGGGATAAGCAAAGCGCCCGGCTTTTGGCCGGGCGCTTTTTTGCGCATTCAGCGGATGAAATTGGTCATGGTGCGGGGGAAGCTCTCCGGCGGGGGCAGGGTCTCCCGGGTGGCGGAGAGGACTTTCACCATCCAGGCCATGTCACGGCCCAGACGGGCGGCCACCTCCACGCCCTCGGTATCGGCCAGGGCCTCGCCGGGATCGGCGCCGTGGACGGCGCCCCAGTAGTCGGAGGTCACCAGGACCATTTCCATGGCGTTCATGGTGCCCAGGAGCTGCTGATAGGTCTCCATACCACCGGAGCGGCGGAGGGTACACAGGGCGCCGCCCACCTTGTGGGCAAACTGGTTGACGCCGCAGCCAGCAGCAAGCATCATCCGGTCCAGGACGCACTTCATACCGCCGGCAATGCCGCCGTGGTAGACGGGAGAGGCCAGGAGGATGCCGTCGGCGGCGCAGCAGGCGGCGATGACATCGTTGACGGCATCGTCCGTCTGGACGCAGCGGAGGCTGCCGGTATTCAGGCAGTGGTAGCAGGCCATGCAGGGGTGGACTTTGGGGCCGGGCTGGAGCACCTCAAACTCCACGCCGGCGGAGACCACCTCCCGGCGCACCACCTCCAGCAGCTGGGTGATATTCCCATTCTTTCGGGGACTTCCGTTGATGGCAACGATCTTCATGGGATCCCTCCAAACTCAAGTATTCACAGGGGATTGGCTGATACTGCCATTATAGCCCATGGGGGACATCCTGGCAACGGGAGAAAAAAATTTGCCGGGGTTGCACAAAACCGTGCAACTTCCGGCAGGCGGGGCCCCTATGGGGGGAATTGTATACTCTGAGCGGTCAAATGGGGTGATATGGGAGGAATGACTTTGAATACAACGGAACACTATCAGCTGAACCAATGGGAGGGCAGCGACCGCATCATGCGGGAGGATTTCAACGCGGACAACCGGAAAACGGAGGAGGCGCTGACAGAGCTGGCAGACACAGTGGCCCAAAAGATCGGGCAGGCGGAGGTGGATGCCGCCCTGCAATGGGTGAAAATCGGGGAACAGGTGCTGAGCGGAAGCGCTTATGAGGTGCCCGTGACCATTTCCAACGCAGAGGATTACCGGTTTTTCCTGGCAGTCTTTAACATCACCGGTGCACAAACGGTGGGATTTCGATGGACCGGGTACAATGACGGAATTTCCCTGGGCTATGTAGACCGCGGGGAAGTTATTCAACAGGGTGTGGGGATCATTCTGGGGGCAGCGGTCCCTCCGGGAGGTCTTTTTACCTGGTACGCTTCCAGCATACAAGGCGGCGGAAACACAGACCGTAACCACAACTACTCACTTCTTTCGGGGGCAGCTACGTCCGGGGCGGTTACCGCAGAGATTTTCAGCATGCCTGAATACGATGGGTCACGGGTGGCGCTGAATCAGGGAAGTGCTCTGTACATCTACGGACTGCGGAAGTGAGGGGCCAACACAAACCCCCGCTCCAAAAGGAGCGGGGGTTTTGCCTGTGCTATTCAGTCAATTTCAATCCTGAAGATTGAAATTCAACTTACCAAGACAGGGTAACAGTGGTAGCAGTGGTCACAGCAGCATCGGCAGTCATCTCGACGGTCATAACGACACCCTCGGTGACAACCTTATCAACAGTGAAGCCAGCGGCAGTAACAGTGTACTGATCCACGCCCTGCTTCGCCCACAGGCTGCTGTTCTGCAGCACCACGGTGACCTTGGTGCCCTTCACCACATAGCAGGTGTTCTCGCCAGCGATGGAGACGGCAGGATCTGCCTTACCCTCGAAGGTGACCAGGCCCAGCTTGGTCTGGGACAGGGTGAAGGTGTAAGCACGGTCGCCCATGAGAGCCACGTAAGCGCCGTTGTCGGCAACATACTTGAACTCGTAACCGGCATCCTCCAGGGCCTTGACGATCATGTCGTGCTTGTCAGCAGCAGTCATGTTGTCGGGATAGGCAACCTTGACAACGCCCTTCAGGTTAGCGGCATCCAGACTATCGATGACGGCATAGCCAGCAGTGCCGTCCAGCTTGTTATCGAGATCGGCAGCAGCGGGATATCTGTAGATATAGACCAGCTCAGCGGTCTCATCGTCCTGCTTCAGGACCTGAACCTTGATGCTGTAATCGTCATCGTCCATGTCGTCCAGACGGCCGTCATAGATGGCGTCCAGCTTGCCCTTCTCGTCGTAGTCCACCACGACATAGATGGTCTCGTCGTTGACATCGTACTTGTCAGTCTTGCTCTGAGAGCCGGGAGTGGCGGTAGCCCAGAAAGCATCGAGACCCACAGTGACAACGGACTTGATGGGCTTATCGGCAGCGGAAACAGGAGCAACCTCGGTGATGTAATCCTCGTCCACAGTCTTGATGACCTTATAGAGGACGTTGGAGGACAGGACGGTCTTGGTGCCCAGAGCATTGTACTCAACGTTCAGCTCGGTCTTCTCGCCGTTGACGTAAGCAGTCTCATAGGTCCAATAGGTGTCGCCATCATACTTGAAGGAGGAACGCTTGCTGGCGTCCTTGATGATGAAGTAGGTGCTGGAGGAATCATAGATGTCGCCATCGATGATGAAGACCACGGAAGCAACCTGGCCGTCCAGGACATAGGCGATCTCAGCGTTGTCAACGTTGGGAACTTCCTTGTAGCCGGTGTAAACGACGCCGTTCATGGTGTCCACGAACAGAGTGGCGTTGTCCACGATGAAGGTGTTATTGCCCTGCTCCACATAGGCCTTGCCGTTGTGGATCTCAACGGGATTGGACTTCGTGGAGTTCATGTACCACTGGGTCTCGTCCTTGGTAGCCTTGGCATTGACCTCAACATAGGTGAGCTCATAGACGCCCTTGCTGTCCACGGAGTACTTCCAGATCAGGCCGTCGATGTTGGAACGATCCTTGTCGTCGGTGGTCACCTGGCCATTAGTCCTATCGATCCACTCGATGGACTCGCGAACGGCCTGCTGGGAGAAGTCGATGGGATTGGCGCCGTCGATGCTGGGCACGTCAGCCAGCGCGGTCTTGGGAGTGCCGTTCAGATCGTCCTCCAGATCAACCTTGGGGTTGGTGCCGTCGGGCAGATAGACCTTGGCAATCCAGTCGCGCAGCTCCTCATCGGAAGCGCTGACGAACAGGTACTGGTCCACAGTGTCCTCAGCGGGAGCGTAGCCCAGAACGTAGCCGTTGGGATCCAGGTACAGGATGTAGTCCTCTTCCAGAGTGGGGTGAGCCACCTGGTTGGTGTTCTCGCTCAGGTCATAGACCATGTGCTTCTGCTGAGCGGGATCCTTAACGGGATCCTCAGAATAGACATACTTGTCGCTGTCCATCTTCAGATAGGTAGCGCCAGTGTTGTCATCCTTGTCCACGCGGGTGACGGTGCCGGTGACAGTCTCGGGCTCAAAGACCTCGCCGATGACATACTCGTCCTCGTCTTCGTCCCAATCCATGGTGAAGACCACATAGTCGTCTTCCTCATAGCCCTCGACATAGAAGGTCTTGTTGTCCAGGCCGGTAGCGCCCTTGGACAGAACGGAAACGGTGATGTACTCGCCGTCGGAGTCGCTCTTGACCTTGGAAACCTGGCCCAGATAGTAGTTGTACTCGACCACGTCAACGGTCTCTTCGATATCGTTGACATAGATCTCGGTGACAGTGCCCTCGCCGGTGTAGACCCACTCGTCATCGTTGTTCTTGGCGGGGATGGTGCCGGTCTTCTGCTCCACACCGTTGATGTAGAAGGACCAGTCATACTCGTCCTTGTCGGTGATCACGCCGCCAAGATCCTTGTAGACATCAGCCTCGTCCATGGACTCGGTGTAGACATAGGTGGGATCGATGGAAGTGAAGGTGCCGATCTCGGACTTCTTGTTCTTCCAGGTGTTGGCGGGACGGCCATAGATGCCCTCGCCGACTTCCAGCTCCAGATTGGAGAAGTACTTCTCAGCGAACTGGACGTAGCCGTCCTTCTTGATGTTGCCGTCGTTGCTCTTCAGAGCAGTGCCCCAAGCAACCTCGGTACGAGCGCTGGCCAGAACCACGTCGGCGCCGTTGACGTTGACCGTGGTGGTCTGGGGATACTCGACCATGGTGGCCTTCAGGGTGTTCAGGGAGTACAGGCAAGCCTCTTCACGGTTGACGTAAGCCTGACCGGTGAAGTCGTCATTGCCCTTGGCCAGGCCGATGGCGATGGCCTGCTTGGCAACGTTGATGGACCAGTTGGGGCCGGTGTAACCCTCAACGTCGCTCTTGTAGCCCAGAGCGCCCAGCAGCATCTTCATGAAAGCATAGCCGGTCAGAGGAGCGGCGGGCTTGAAGGTGCCGTCAGCATAACCGCTGATGATGCCAGTCTTCTGGCAATAAGCGATATAGCCGGCAAAGGTGTGGTTGACGGGGACGTCGCTGTAGGGGGCGGTATCAGCACCCAGAGCAGCGGCGGTGGTGGGGCCAAGGATCAGGTTGCAGATGATCTTGGCAGCGGCACCACGGGTGAGGTTGGTGGTGGGCTGGAAAGAACCATCGGTGTAACCATCGATGACCTTCACCTCGGACATCACGGCGACAGCTTCATCATAAGTGATGGACTTGTCATCCGTGAAGTCCTTGGCGCCAGCGCTGACGGTGACCAGAGACATGGTCATCACCAGAGCCAGAACCAGAGAAAGGAACTTCTTCATGGTAGGATCTTCCTCCTTTTAAGATTTACGGTCCGTTTGCACCGCGCCCCGCTTGCCGTTCCCGGTCTCGTGTCGGGGCTAGCCGAACCAAACCATGTTGGCCTACACCAAACCTGGAATTGGCCGTCGGGTAGCCGTGCTCCCGTCCGCACAGTCAATGTACCTGAAAATTTTTCCGCTGTCCAGCGTTTTGGCCCAGACGTAATGCAAATGAGACGCGGCGCGCTTTTTGTGGATTTTTTTGCCACTTGAAGGTAACGAATTAGGGGCCTCCCGGAACAAAAGACGGGGCCGCAGCCGCACATCCGCAGCCGTGGCCCCGCCGCTTTTTCCATATGAAAAAGAGGGCTTCACGCTTGTTTTAATGTATATCGCTGCTTTTCCTGCACAATCTGTCCGTTTTCCACCATGCGGCGCAGAATGGGCCGGCACTGCCGGGGATCCACATGCAGCAGCTGCGCAATGTCCTGCCGGTAGGCAAATCCCTCCCGGGTGAGATACTCCAAAATCACCTGGGGCTGCCGCTCCGGCGGCACCACCTGGCCGAAGAGATAGTACCGGGTGCCGATCTGGGTGAGCTTGCCCCGCTGAACCATCTGCTTGAGCCGGTTGTAGGCCGTGGTGCGGGAAACGCCCAGCAGCTCCATGGCCTGGTTGCGGGTGATGTACTGGTGGCGGCGGACCCAGGATACCACCTGGTTCTCCCCGCCGACCCGGATCTCACAGTCCACCCGCAGGTCCCGCAGCGTCACATCGTCCATCCCGCCGCGAACCAGCGCCGCCCGGGTGAGTTTGGAAAGCCGGGTACGATCCAGAGCGTGGCCGGTGCGGGGCGCCGTCACTACCGCCTTCTGGGATGCAGGCGTCTTCTCCCGCAGCTGACGCAGTACCCCCAGCACACCGCTGGTCATGGCCACCGTCCGCTCCGGCAGGTGAAGCTCCTGCCGCTCCAGATCCACCTGGTCCCAGGTGAGGGCCACAATCTCGTCCAGCCGCAGGCCCATCTGCCACGTCAGCCACAAAGCCACGCCCGCCGGCGACATCTTCTCCGCCTGCAGCAGCTTCCACAGGGCAAATTCATCAATGTGTACCGTCTCTTCCCGCTTGGCCCGGGTGGAGACGTGCTTTTCTTTCATATAAGTCCCAAAATGCGCGTTGAGGGCCGCCGCCTCCATCCCTGTGATCCGGGATACATACTGCCAGTCGTGCCGGGCAAGCTGCCGGAGTACGTAATCGTGGCGCAGGTCGATGAGCCGCACCTTCGTCTGCCCCTCCTTGTCCAGCGCGCCCCGCACCAGCCGGGAAATAGACTGGGGCGTCAGCGGCTTGCGGTCCCGGTCCGAGAGCACCACCGCCTCGGAGGCGCGGTTGCGCTCCCGGCGCAGCGTCTCCAGCCAATCGGCCAGCTCCTCCTCCAACGGCACCTCCCGATCCGGCAGCACAATGCGCCGGTCCTGAAAGTCAATCTGCGCCCAGGTGAGGGTCTGGATCTCCTCCCGCAGCAGGCCCGCCTGCCACGCAAGACGCAAAATCGCCCCCACCGCGTTGTCCGGATTCTGCTGTAAGATGCGCCTCATGACCTCTTCATCTGGGCGGTTCACGATGTATTCCGCCATGCATTTTCCCCTCTTTGTTACAACTATGTATCAAATAACAGACTACTAAATACTGGGAATCCCTCCTGGCTTTCCCACGGCCAGCAGGATTTTTTCAACGTGCTTTTGGTTACATTATGTTACAATTATGTGCCAAAATACATTTTCTGTAAAATTACACTCAATCCGTTGTGGCACAAGGGCTTGGAGATTTTCCATATCTGTAAAATACGCCAAAAAGTAACAAAAATCAATATCCTATGTCATTTTTTACGGTAACCGCCCCGGCGGAAGCGGCCCGCGATCTTCACCGTGATGATCGATGAACAAGCGGGGATTACAGGGGAAAATCCGCAAAAAAGCACGCCCCGCCGGAGGGGCAAAGGAGCTGTGTAAAAAAAGAGAGGCGGCCGGTTGGCCGCCTCTCTTTTTTTACAGTGCAGGTTTGGATCAGTCGTAGTCGCTCTCCCAGGTGAGGATGGTGCCGGTAGCGGCGTCGATGTCGCAGTCGTACTCCATACGGCCGTTGCGCATCTCAACCTCGTACACGGTGCGGCCGTCGTCCCGGTCCAGCTGGCACTTGACCACGGTGGTTCCGCTGGGAGCACGGCCCAGGGCGATGGACTTGGCCTTGTCGGCGGTGATCAGCGTACCGGAGGTGCCGGAAGAAACCGCAGAGGGAACCGTGAAGTCCTCCAGATCCCGGTCGGAGCTGCGGATGGCGCCGGTGATGGCGTCGATGTCATAATCGTACTCCACGTTGCCGCTGTAGAACTCCACCTCGTACTCGGCCCGGCCGTCGTCCCAGTCCAGACGAACCTTCAGGAATACGGCGTTGGACTCCTTCACGCCAGCATCCGCCAGGGCGATTTCTTTGGCCCGGCTCTCGCCGATGTAGCTGCCGGAGTCCGCCTTCTGGGATGCAGCCTGTTCCATGGTGGTCAAAACCACGGTGTCGGTGGCGGAATTGTAGGACACCTCCATGCCTGCGGCCTCACACACCGCCCGGACGGGGGCGTAGGTGGTGCCGTTGTAGAGGAACACCGGCACTTCCTTGCCGCTGACATCCCGGGGGGTGAATTTCGCGCCGTTGAGGGTGATGCCGATGCCGTCCTCCACCCGGATGGTGCGCTGATAGGTGGCGGTGGCGGTGATGCCCAGTGCCGCTACCAAAGCCGTCAGCACCAGCGCGGAGGCGAATCCCTTCCAGTAACCAGTCTTCTTCATACTCGTTTCTCCTTTTATATGTTTATTTTTTGATTGGACAGATGTTTTCTGCGATGGTCTCCGGCGGGGGTACCTCCCGCCCTTTCTACACCAATAATGGATGGGCCGGCGGTTTTATTGCACCAGATCAAAAATTTTTTTGAGATTTTTTCCAGCCGGGGCCGCCGGAAAAAATCAGGGCTTTTTCTCGCAGGCCGAATGCGGTATAATGCAGCTATCGAAAATCTGATTTCATGTGTTCGGAGGAGCCGTTTTATGAACCAACAAGAAATTTTCCTTTTGAAGCTGGGCGAGGTGGTCCTCAAGGGCCTCAACCGCCGCTCCTTTGAGGATAAACTCCTCTCCAACGTCCGCCGCCGCCTGCGGGGCTGCGGCAGCTTCCAGGTGTATCTGCGCCAGAGCACCATCTATGTGGAGCCCCAGGGGGAGTGCGACATGGAGGCTGCCTGGGAGGCCTGCCGCCAGGTCTTCGGCGTGGTCTCCATCGCCCGGGCGGTACCTTGCGAGAAAACCGTGGAGGCCATCACCGACACGGCGGAAAAGTACCTGGCATCGGAGTTTGCCAAAGCCAAAAGCTTTAAGGTGGAGAGCAAGCGGGCGGACAAGAGCTATTACCTCAATTCCATCCAGATCTCCCAGGAGGTGGGCGGTGAGCTGGCGGAGCGTTTCCCCAGCGTGGCGGTGGACGTCCACAATCCCGACCTCACGGTGTACGTGGAGATCCGGGAAAAGGCGGCCTATGTCCACGCCCCTGCCGTCCCCGGCGCCGGCGGACTGCCGGTGGGCATGGGCGGCCGGGCGGTGAGCCTCCTCTCCGGCGGCATCGACTCCCCCGTGTCCTCCTGGATGATGGCCCGGCGGGGCGTGGAGCTGGAGATGGTCCACTTCGTCTCCCCGCCTTACACCTCCCAGCAGGCCCAGGACAAGGTGCTGGAGC
>PPYF01000645.1_pt1 | contig 13537 bp, 28 predicted proteins | sample 1559871 | NCBI WGS metagenome assembly PPYF01 (sample SAMN08240021, study PRJNA423297) | Human gut metagenome, whole genome shotgun sequencing project. | reverse complement strand
GTGCTGACCTCTGATTTTGCCAATGTCGAGCGCAAGATCGACAGTGTAAATCAGGGCCTTTGCGACGGATTTTACCAGCAGGCGCAGCTTGTCAACGGCACCAACATGGCGATGGCAAACGGCTTTGGGCAGGCTGAGCTTTCCCGTGCAACTCAGCAGGCGGCTCTCATGCAGCAGTTGACTGCCATGCAGATGCAGGCCGCTGAGTGCTGCTGCAACACCCAGCGCAGCATCGAGGGCGTGCGCTATGACATGGCCGCTCAGGCTTGCGATACCCGGAACACGGTGCAGAACGCCACCCGGGACATTATCGACAATGCCAACAGCAACAGCCGCGCGATCCTCGATTTCCTGACCCAGAGCAAGCTACAGGATCTCCAGAGCGAGAACCAAAGCTTGAAACTGGCCGCATCTCAGGCGGCGCAGAACAGCTATCTGGTATCTCAGCTCCGGCCTTCTCCCATTCCGGCCTACACGGTGCAGAACCCCTATTGCTGCAATCAGTTTGCCGGATGCGGCTGCTGACAACTGCATAACGTAGCTTTTCCTCCATGTCGGGGAAATGGTCGGCCCCATGCCGATACTGATGACAAAGCGGCGGGGCAGTAGCCCTGCCGCTGATTTTATGAAAGGAGATTTCTATGCCTGAATACACTGCCATTGCCGCACAGACCGTAGCGGCAAACCAAAACGTGCTTTTTACGGAAGCACCGATCCCCTGCACTAAGGGCCTTGTGACGCACCGCATTGGCTCCGGCCTGTTTAACCTCCGTGGTAACTGCTCCCAGTGCCGCGTCCGCTACAAGGTGGACTTTATCGGCAATATTGCCGTAAGCACCGGCGGGACCCCCGGCCCCATCTCCGTTGCCATTGCGGTTGACGGTGAGCCGCTCCCGTCCTCCGTTGCGACGGTGACGCCCGCAGCGGCGGGGGCATTTTTTAACGTGGCTGCATCCGAGTACGTTGACGTTACAAAGGGCTGCTGCGCGTCGCTGTCCATCCGCAACGTTAGTGGCGAGGCCATTGACGTGAGCAACGCGAACCTTATCATTACCAGAGTTTGCTGAGAAAGGAGAACACAATGGGAATGAAATCTATGTATGAACTGCGGGATATGCTCTGCAAGGAGCTGGAAGAAATCACCCGCAAGGGCGAGCTGGGTGCCGGTGATCTGGACATCGCCCACAAACTGACGGACACCATCAAAAACATCGACAAGATCGAGGCAATGGACGAGCGCGGCTATTCCGGGCGCTATCTGGATGATGACCTGCGCGGCTACAGCCGTGGCAGCTCCTATGCCCGTCGGCATTACGTCCGAGGTCATTACAGCCGCACGGACGCCACCGAGCATCTGCGTAGCCAGATCAACGATATGATGCGCGAGACCGACGATGACCGCATCAAGGATGCCCTGCGCCGTGCAATGGACATGATGGAGGAATAAAGGGGGTAGGCCCCAATGATTGACGAGCGAGAACTGGCGCTATGGATCAAGCGGTTAGAAACAGAAGAGTCCAGCTGGGCGAACTATGAAAAACTGGCGGCACTGTATACCATCCAAAACCAGAACCGAGAGCCGGTGAGGGAATCTCGCATGATCGAGGCGTATTCTGCGGCTCCCGCGCCTGACAGTGATTTCCTCCGGGCGGTGTCTAACGTTGACCCAGCCCGTGCGTGGGAGGTCATGGACGAGCTGATGGACAGCTTGAAAGTGGTCAACGAGCGGGTTTATAATAGCGTCATGCGGAAATTGGAAAACTAAACTTAACCCCCTCGGCAAATGCCGGGGGGTTAGTTATATTTTAATGTAGGTGTTGCGACATGAAAATAAGACTAACTTGGCGTTACAAAAAACGCACCGTCATTGTCTGCGTCGATGCGCTGGATTGTGCGTACCCAGAATTCCTTTTTTGCCTGCCGGTCTAAATCAGGATATTCCTTCAACTCTCGCCGTAATGTTTCAAGGTCAAATTCTTTTATAGGCTCCGGGTTTATTGCCGCGAGCTGCTGTTTCAATTCCGTATAGTCTTTTTTGTATTCTTCGATTTCAATCAAATCCGACAGATACAGGTCTTTTAGTTTTTGCATTTTCCGCTTGATTTGCTCCGCCGTTTTGGGCGGCTTTTTTTCTGCGGTTTTTGATTTGGAGTAATACTTTTTTGCGATCCCCTCAAATTCCCGCAGAAGGTAATCCTCCAGCACATCTTCCCGGATCCTGAGAATGTGCGGGCAGTCGGCTGGGTCGAGTGTGTGCGTTCTGCATCGGTAGTACTTGTACACCTGTTTTACAGTCTCCGGCTGCATATTTCTGCCGCACTCCCGGCAGCGGAGAATTCCGGTAAACAAATATATTCGATCCGCACTGGCGTTCCGCTGACTTCGCTGTTCCAGGATTCTCCGGGCAAGGTTAAAGGTTTCTTGATCGATGAGTGCTGGCAATGCGTTTTCCACGCCGAACGCCTCACCTAAGTACAGCCGGTTCCCCAAAGCATCCTTGTATTTGTTATACGAGCGTTTGATCCCCCACTCCGTTGCCATATACCGCCTTAGTGCAAGGATGCTTTGCAGCCGTATAAAGGCAGGGAACATATCTCGTGCCGCATCTGCGGTTTCTTCATCAATGGCGTAGTGCCGGTTCTTCACGCAGATGCCGATGGGAGTTTTCCCGTTGGTGGGCTGACCCTTTGTCCTCTTGCCCTCGTTGATGGCTTTAATGCGCTCCGATGTGCGGTCAGCTTCGTCCTGCGCTACCGACAACATAATATTGACCTTCAATCGCCCTGATGCAGTCCGCGTTTCGTAGTCCTCTCTGATGGCCTGCCAATCCACATGATTTTTGTCGAGAACCTCTTGCACGGCGTAGTATCCTGCCACATTCCGAAACCACCTATCCAGCTTGACAAAAAGGATAGTGTCGATTTTCCCGGCGTTGCAATCATCAAGCAAACGCATCAAGGCTGGACGCTTTTTATACGGCTTTCTGGCGCTGATTCCAGCGTCCTCGTAAATGCCCACCACCTCCATGCCGTGTGCGGCGGCATAGGCCGTCAGGGCCTCCCGCTGGTCTGCCAGGGACAGGCCGTGCTTCGCCTGTTCTTCGGTCGATACCCTGATGTACAGCGCTACACGGATGCGTAGATTATTTGGTAGAGTGACCACTATTTTTTGGCACATGCTATCCCCTCCAGAAGCCCATTTGGATACAATTGAAATCAAGGTACAACGCATAGAATATTGAGAAAAACAATAAAACCAGCAAAGCGGCAATGATGCGGTTCCGGGTTTTCACGCCCTGCTCCATCATCGTAATAATCTGCCGTTTGCTGGACAAATGCTTTTCGAGGCCGACTTTCTCCGCCTGGAGGGTTTCTTCTGTTGCCGTATAGTGATCCCCTATACCGAAAAATTCATCTAAGGAGATGCCTAAAACAGCGCAAATTGGCCCCACAGTGTTAATAGACGGTGATTTAGAAGCGTTGGCAAAGAAGTTGTTGATTGTGGACAGGGGCACATTAGATGCGTCGGCAATGTCCTGAGCCGTCATGTTGAGGGCGGCTCTTTTTTCGCGGCATAGGTCTTGGATCGTCAAAAAAATCGGCCTCCTGTATTAAATTTATAAGATATGGGCAGCGATAGTACACAATTTCGTTTGGCAGTATACTGCCGGTTTCCCACATTTGGTTATTGCGTTGCCCAACCAATTTTTGCTATGGTTACATCACGGCAAGCCAATCCCCCCAAGGCTTGCCCTCCGGCCCTCGCCGTTTGTTGCAGAGGCGGCGGGGGCTTTTTAATTATTTAATACCAAGCCATTTGCCGATCTTCCGTTGCCGACCGGCTTTCGTGGTGGGGATTCCGGTAACCTTAGAAAATTTCCGCTTAGCCTTGGTAATACCAAGTGCGCGTTTCCAGCTAAAAGACAATCCGGGGATTTTCATCACTGGTTCACCACCTTTTCAACTTTTTCAATCATTTTGGCGCATAACTCACGTCCGCGCTCTATGCTTTCTTCCGGCATTTGATCGGCATACTCGTCCACGATGGCCGCAACGCCGTGAGCCTTTTTAATTTGCCCACGAGATAGCCCGAGAATATGCACAGTTTCTTTTTGAATGTACCGAGAAAGAAAATTGTTTGTATGGGCAGCTTTTTCATTTCGCAACATTTCGGCGCATTCGTCTGGTGAAACTTGCCTACCTGCAATGCACTTTGTGTCGCCTCCGGCAACCTCCGAAATCCGTTTTACTGTTTGTTCAGCAAGCCCATACCGATAGAAGTACGTTTCGATGTTGTCTGTATCGGCAATAATGCGAATGCAGTCCGCTAATATTTGCGACTGACGCTTTACAAAAGCAATTTCCGCAGCGCTCATTTTTTTCTTGCCAAAAAGCGAGCCTAAAATGCTCATTTACCGTCTTCCCCAATCTTTAAAAAAATCGAACATCTTTATACAATGTCCTTTCTATTGGACACATAAAATACTGCCGTTGTTTTTCGTGCAAATGCGCATTGAAACGCATGAGGGAACGTGTTAGACTGGTGGCACTGAATCGAACAGCCGTTCTATTCGGTGGGAAGGAGGAACAAATGGATGAATTGGCTGAATTGGTGGCGGTGCTCCAGACCTTTACCCCTGAGCAGATGACGCGCTTTTTATCCGAAGCGCAAGAGATAGCAGATCACTGGCCAGACCGGGCGTTTCCCTGCAAATCTGAATAAGTTTCTGCACATCTTCCGGCAAGTTTCCAACAAGCTCTCCGCTTATTGCGGAGGGCTTCTCTTTTTGCCCTGGCTCGTCGCTTACCAGCTCGTCAACGGTTACATGGAAGTAATTTGCGACTTTCAACACGGTTGCGTCCGTTATTCCTCCGCCATTTTTCCATTTATTCACAGCCGTTTTGGATAGGCCCATTTCCAACGCTACGGCAGACGGCTTTTTACCAATTTTGTCGCAAAGCGCAACATATTTTTTATAAAAGCCCACAATAAATCCCCCTTGATATTAGCCAAAACGCCATAGTTAAGAAAGTTATCCGAAATGACTTGACAGTTAACCAAGTAACCTGTATAATGCAAGTTGTGGGTAACAAAGTTAACAAAAACCCTGACCCCGACGATTTATCGTCCGTGTCAAGTTCTTTATGCGGTTCGCCTATCTGCATGATAACACGGTTAGTTAACTTATGCAACCCCAAAGTTTCCTGCGGATGTGAAAAAACCATTAAAAAGGAGGAATGACATTGCTTGAAGCATGGACTGGCCGGGCGGTCGGTAAGATGCACACCAACCGCATTTCTTTTGAAGAGGTAGCGGCTGAGATGGGTGTCACGAGAGCATACATCAGCATGATCTTAAATGGGAAGCGCAAGCCCCCCAACGCCCGGAAGCGAGTGGAGGGCGCGATTGATGCAATCATCGACCGGCGCGACGAAAATGCGTAAAAAATGCCCCGCCCGGTGTAGCAGACCGGACAGGGCGGCGGAACAAATCTTAGGCTCAGATATGTATCCTGTGGCTATTTTAGCACAGGGGAAAGGAAAAGGCAATGGCGAAGAAACGAAAAATCGAATACCGGGTGATCTGGGTGTCTCCGCCTGACCCGGTGAAGATCATGACGGAGTTCGGCAAGATCTGGTCGAGGGAGCATGGCCTTGAGTTTGACGGTGTTTACACCAAAGAGGGGGACATCAAACAATGAGCTGGAACCTGTTTTTTATGAATCTGGGCGTGGCCTACGCGGCCACTTGGGTATTCAAGGTTGTAGATTTCATCGAAGGAGGGAATCCGCATGAGAAAGCATGAACGGCGCACCAGAGAGCAGCGGAAGGCGGATGCCTCCGCATGGATGGGCTTTTTGAGTTTTCTGGCCCTGCTGCTGATCACCATTTCGTACATGGTGGTGAGCGCGCGATGAACAGAAAGAACCGGCATGAGCGCCATCCGCTGGATCTCTGCCCGGTGTGCGGGATGGACAGCGGTGAGCGGTTGCAGTCAACGGATGCACCGTTTAAGCACTATGTACGGTGTTCCACCTGCGGTGCTATCACAGCGGGTTACGCCCAGCAATCCAACGCCACGAAAGCGTGGAAGAGAGGGGATGCGTGGAAATGAAAAGAAAGGTTTACCCGGTGTGCGAAAAATGTTCAACCGTTATAAATCCGAAATTGCATGTGGACGTGGCTCCGGGATTCGTGGTCAACCGTGAAGTCTACTGCGCTCGATGCTTCAAGGATGATATGCAGGAGCAACTGGAATGGTTGCTGAAAGAGCTTGATAAAGACCCGGAGGCGGTTGCAGAAGCGATGGGCGTTATGGTCATCGACATCCCGGAGGACTGATATGAACCAGTGTGAGCGGATCTTGAAGTATCTGGATGAACACGGCAGCATCACACGGGCCGAGGCCATGAGCGAGTGCGGCATCGCCAATTTCACGGCGCGGGTCTCTGACTTGCGGCGGGACGGCGTGGCGCTGGACGTGGAGACGGTCACACAGAAGAACCGCTATGGCGAGACTGTGCGGTTTGCGAGATATAGGAGGAAAGAAAATGGCACTGAAATCATTTAACGAGTTAATTAAAATCGATGTGCGTCCACAATGCGATACGCGGGATGCCAAAGACGAAAACGGCAAGACAATCAAAGTCCCGTATTTGAGTTGGGGCAAATGTGTGAAGCTGCTGCACGAAAACGGAGCAAATGATGTGTGGTATGCGCCGGTGGAGTGCCCAACCACTCACACTTATCTTTGGCCCCAAGCAAAAGTGTCCACCAGCAAAGGGCGCGATACGGAATGCTGGTTTGTGCGGGTGTTGATCCACATTGATGATTTGGAATTTGTATACGATACGCCGCTGCTGAATGGATCCCTGGTGGTTTACACTGACACTCTGAACCAGCTGCGGATCAACAATGCCCTTGCCAGAGCATTTGTGAAGGGCGTTGCCATCAGAACCGGTCTTGGATTTGACTTATGGGCGGAATCCGATGCGGATGACGGCGAGGATGATTTGAGCCGTCATAGCATTTGGGCCATCAAGGAGAGACTGGAACGGCTCATTACGGCAAAAGAGCAGCGGGGTCTTGACCACAAAGATCTGCTGCACGCATTGAATATCAACGAAAAACAGTTAGGCACAATGCTTGGATATTTCGCAACGATTGATAAGCTGGAAAAGGCTGTGATGCGGCTATGATCCACAACCATGACCGGAGCGGATGGTTTGGGGCATCAGACACAGCAATCATCATGGGTCGGTGGGACACGGAAACATTCCGCCGCTGGTGGCTGCAAAAAATAGGGATTCGTAAAGAACACTTTACGACGCCCGCCATGCAGGCCGGAACGGCATATGAGCATCGCATCTTGTCAGCAATTGGCGTAAGAACTATGGACAAGCAGATTCGCATACGGCGATATCGGCTGCGGGTAAATTATGACGGCGAGTTTCCGGATACGATCATTGAGGTAAAAACCTACGGGAAACCGGTATTTAAGGTCAGCAAAGCATATTGGCAACAATGCCAGGTTGAAATGTTTGCCAGCGGCTACGGGTTTTGGAGACATCGGAAGCGATGCAACATTGTGGCATACCGTTTGACTGAGGCCGAAATGCAGAATTACTTTTTGGCGGTGGACACCAGGCGATTATCCAGCCATGAAGTCCAGTATGATGAGCGTTGGGTGAGAGACGCATATTTGCCAAGGCTTCGGTATTTGGCAAGATGCTTGCGGACAGGGCATTGGCCCAGCATGGAGGAATTTTATGGAGCAGGTTAACGCCACATCGTTCCGCTGGACGATGGATGCCGCCGGAGACTGGCTGTGCATCCAGACCAACAAGGCACGACAGGTGCTTGATGGACTGAAAGAGGGCAAATCCTATGACGTGGAGATTAAAGAACACCGGGAGAAGCGGAGCCTCGATTCCAACGCCTACGCATGGGTGCTGATTGACCGGCTGGCAGAGAAGCTGCACATACCTAAAACCGAGGTCTACCGGAGATACATCCGGGGGATCGGCGGGAACAACGAGACGGTGTGCATCCCGGATAAAGGCGTAGAGAAGCTACGGAGCGGTTGGGAGCATAACGGGCTTGGCTGGCAGACGGACACCATGCCCAGCAAGCTCCCCGGCTGCACAAACGTTGTGCTGTACTACGGTTCCAGCACCTACGATACCGCTCAGATGTCCCGGCTCATTGACCTGATCGTGCAGGACTGCAGGGAACAAGAGATCGAGACCCTGCCTCCGGACAAGTTGGCAGGGATGATGGAGGAATGGGGCCGATGAGCAAGAGCATCATGCAAGACCGCAGGGAGTGCTACCTGACCAGCTTTACAGAGCGGTTGGCAAAGCACCACGTCTACGGCGGCGGTAGACGGCAGCTATCCGAGAAATGGGGCTGCTGGGTGTATCTCCGTGCCGACTGGCACAACATGGCTGACTACGGCGTTCACGGCAAGAATGGCCACGAGCTGGATCTGCGCTTGAAGCGTGAGTGCCAGCAGCGGTTTGAGGAACTGTATGGCCATGAAAAATTCATGGAAGTTTTCAAGAAAAATTATTTGGGGGAATGAATATGCTGAACAGAATTATTGTGATGGGCCGGTTGACCAGAGACCCTGAATTGCGCCGCACCAACAGCGGCAACGCTGTAACCTCCTTCGCCGTGGCGGTTGATCGGGACTTTAAGCCCCAGTCCGGCGAGAAGGAAACGGATTTCATCGATGTGGTGGCATGGCGCAACACCGCAGAATTTGTGAGCAAGTATTTCTCTAAGGGCCGCATGGCCGTGGTGGAGGGCCGCTTGCAGCTGCGTGACTGGACGGACAAGGACGGCAATAAACGCCGCAGCGCCGAGATCGTGGCTAACAGCGTGTACTTTGGCGATTCCAAGCGGGACGGCGGGGACACGGTGCAGAGCGAACCGCAGGGCGATTTCAGCGAGATCGAGGATGATGGGGACCTCCCGTTCTAAGGCGGTGGGTGAATGCCGAACAGGATCATCAAGGATAGCATCAGGACGAGCAAAAGCATCAACGCAATGTCGGACTTTCAGTTCCGATTGTGGGCGTACCTGATCACCTATGTTGATGATTATGGGCGCGGCAGCGCAGACCCGGAATTGCTCAAAGGCTTTGTATTCCCCCGCAGAAAAGGTGTGACTGAGGGAACGATCAGTAAGACGCTTGCAGAATTGGCGACCATAGGCTCTGTGATCCTCTATGAAGTTGACGGAGAACCGTACCTAGAAGTAGGCGGCGAGCCGCAAACGGCATCCCCGCCGGTGGTTTCCATCCCCCTCAATGACGGCACTGAATATCCGGTGTCTCAGGAGCAATGCCAGGAATGGGCGGGAGTGTACCCTGCTGTCGACGTGATACAGCAGTTGCGGGAGATGCGGGAATGGTGCCTGAATAACCCGGCGAAGCGGAAAACGGCACGTGGTGTGCGCGGATTCATTACCCGCTGGCTGGCGAAAGAACAAGATCGCGGTGGCCGTAAGGGCGCAAAAGGCCCCGGCAGCAAATGCGAGGACGCTTGGGGGTATGTGTGATGGCGGGAGATTTTAAGCTGGCTGAGCTGATGCGCCCATGCCGGAGATGGAAGGCGGAAAGGACGCCGGAGGTGACGTACCAGTCTCAGCAGCTCTGTTGGGACTGCGCCAATGTATACGGCGGCTGCGAGTGGTCGGCGCGGTCTGCGCCGGTCCGGACTGTCTTACTCCGTGGGATTGCCAGAGCAAGCGGGTGTACAGCGAAGCCGGTGTGATGCCAACGTTGCCAGCCGGAGAAAACAGCGGCCAGAATCAGGAAGCCGTACTGTGCGCCGGGTTTAAGCTGGGGAACAGCGAACAGGCCCGGAGCATCGGATACGCAGAGGAACAGGCTCCTACGCTGAACGCAGAGTGCGGGGGGAATAAACCGGCGGTTCTGTGCCTGAACGATCAGGGTGGTAGCATGATGGGCGTGAGCCACGATGTTTCCGGGACGCTGAGAGCACAGGAGCATGGGCACCAGCCCTCCATTCTGGACATGAGCCACGCCTGCGACGTGATCCGGGACTGCGGCGAGGTAGCCCCCAGTCTGCAAGCCCGGATGGGCACAGGCGGCAACCAAATCCCGTTGACGTACCAGGAAACCACTGGGACATTATCACCCGGAGCGCATCCGGGAAGCTACAACGGGCAGGATGCTTACAACGATATGCTGGTATGCGGAGCGGCTGTACCGGATATTGCACACACGCTAAAGGCAAAAGCAAACTGCGATTTCAGGGAAGATTCGGAAACATACCCGGTGCAGAATCGAGTGGTTCGCCGTCTCACACCGCTGGAGTGCGAACGCTTACAGGGATTCCCGGACGGATGGACAGATATTGGGGATTGGGTTAAAACAGATAAACGCGGGCGCAAAATAAAAGTGAAAGGAAGTGCGGACAGCCCCCGGTATAAGGCACTGGGCAACTCCATCGCCCTGCCGCCGTGGAAATGGCTTCTGAAACGGCTGTGCGGAAACTACGAGCGAAATGCGACTATGGCAAGTTTGTTCGATGGAATAGGCGGTTTCCCGCTGATCTGGGAGCAGCTGAACGGACGCGGGACGTGTCTATGGGCCAGCGAGATTGAGGAGTTCCCCATCGCTGTTACCAAACGGCGGTTCGGAACGGTAGAGAAACCGGGAGACATGGGGCGCTTTTTGTTCCCGTGTGGAAAGGATGAACTATGAGAGATACAAACCTCGTAAATGCACTGCGTGAGCACGCAGAATGGGCGCGGGCAAATGAGTGGGAAACGCCGATCACGCTGGGCGATGATCTGGCGGAAGCCGCTGACCGGATTGAAGCGCAGGCGAAAGAAATCGAGAAGCTGCGGGCGCAGAATGGGCAACTTATGTCGATAATTGCGGATGTTACCAAAGACGGAAAGACGTGGATGTGCCAGTATTGCGCTCATTGCAAGGACATCTTCAGCGGCATGGCTGACTGCGATTCCAAGAAGCTGTGTGTTATGCCATATAGTCAGTTTGAGCTAAAAAGACCGGAGCCGCCGGAGGCGGAGAAAGCATTGGAGGCGATGAAGGATGAGTAAAGCCGTACTTATCAGCATCCGCCCCAAGTGGTGTGAAAAGATCGCCAACGGCGAAAAGACTATCGAAGTCCGCAAGACCAAGCCGAAGCTGCAAACGCCGTTTAAGTGCTATATCTACTGTTCCGCCGGGGGCGACAAGCTGTGGATTAGGGATGCCGCATGGCGTGAGCGCTGGATGGGCGGCCCCATTTCCTTCCTGGTCAATGCAAAGAAGTGCGGCGGAATGAACATCGGAAACGGCAAAGTCATTGGGGAGTTTACCTGCGACCGCATAGATAGACTTGCCCCGGCAGACGAACCGTATGGCATCTATGACATTGGCGATGATTATGTATTACAGACTTGTCTTGAAAATGGGGCACTATGGGATTATGGGCACGGAACACCGCTTTACGGCTGGCACATCTCCGACTTGCGCATTTATGATACGCCGAAAGAATTAAGCGAGTTCAAGACGCTATGTAGAGTTGATGCCGACTGCTGTGCCTGCCCTTATTACAATTACACCAAAATGGACTGTGATGGCCGGGTTATCGGTCGTCCGCCCCAAAGCTGGTGCTATGTGGAGGCGATGAAGAATGGCTGACCTAAAATCGTGCCCGTTTTGTGGATATAAGGGCGTTATGCAGAGAAACGGTCACTGCTATCGAGCATGTTGCCCAAATAGAGACTGTCCAATCGAACCGAGAACACATTGGTTTTTGAATCATCTATTAGCAATCGAAGCATGGAACAGGAGGGCTGACAATGGCTGACCAAATGCAGTTATATGACACATCGGAGAAACAATCAAGTAACAACACAGGTAAAGCTAAACGGAAGTGGGAAAATGGTTTCCAGAGATGGAGCAACCGGCACAGTGCAGATGGTGGTAGCTCTTTTGGGTGCTGTGGATTCGGCAGTATGTGTGACTATTGTGAGGATAATTCGTATGGATGCCCGTGTGTCAGGTCGCTGAACGCCATGATCCGCGAAAAGCGTCTGAAAATCGATTACGAAAAGACTGGTTATGAAGAAGTATGGGAGGGGATTTTTGACGATGGCTGAATACATTAAGCGGGAAGCAACGATTAAGGCGATTGTTGACAGCAGAAACAGGTATTATAACAGTGCGAGCAACCAATATTTAGTCGGGCGTTGTGATGGCTTGGATATTGCGGCCGGACTGCTTCGCGTGGCCCCCGCCGCCGACGTGGCCCCGGTGGTGCATGGACTATGGGAAGAAGAGCCATCATCTTTTTGGAGGTGGACGCCGTCTGGTGCGGTAGTGGTTGCGCGTACTACTTACAGATGCGGTCTCTGTGGACGGGGAACCGCCGTAAAATCCAACTACTGCCCCAACTGCGGGGCCAAGATGGACGGAGGTAACGAAAATGTATAAGCCGTTAGCCAACAGCACCCTACTTAGGATGCCCAAAAAGGAGATTATTGAGCTGCTTCGCACCGCAGAACATAACGCGAAAGTATCTCAGGAATTTGTGGACCAGCAAGCGGAGAATCTCAAGGACTGGAAACCGTTGGTGCATGGGTGGTGGGATGATTCCGGGAGATATACGTTTCCGAGTGGTGATACAGCTGTCAGGTGCACCAACTGCGGCTGCGCACTGACAGAGAGCGAGTATCGCCTGTACGACTGGAATTACTGCCCTGTATGCGGAGCAAAGATGGACGGAGGTGCTGACCATGAGGACGATTGACGCTGATAAACTGGTTGATATGCTATATGACAATGAGTTTGCCGTACTTTGCCCGTTGGATGAAGTAAGCGGCGTAGTTGACGCTTGCCCCACCGTGGATGCCATGCCAGTGGTGCATGGGCGGTGGGGGCATCTTGGCGGGGACGAGTGGTGTTGCTCTGTGTGCGGCTTTGTCATCACCACTGAGGGCAGTTGGGATAAGCCTGCCAAAAAATACTGCGAGGATTGCGGGGCCAAGATGGACGGCGAGAGAAAGGACGGCGGGGATGGCTAAACAATCCGGGTATTTGCAGCGGCGGGAGGCGGAGCTGGATGCCACCTTCAACGCCGGGGCGGCGATGGCGATGCAATTCGCCATGGACACGCTCCAGATGGCCCTCCACCAGACGGAGGGCTGGGGCTACGATCGGATCATGCGGATCACCCATAACTGGGTTGCCGTTCAGCGGGAGTACAAACCGGCGCTGGACTGCCGGAACCCGGAGGCGGACGTCCGACGGGTGCACATGGACAGGGTGCTGGCGCAGATCATCAACGGGAAGGCGGAGCTGATCCCCTTTGAATCCAGATACCCGGAAATCAAAAAGATCAAATATAGGAGGTAAGAAAATGTATAATTCAAACAATGGGAACGTGGGCGTTGCGCCAACTTGCAACTCGGCCTATGAGCCGAATTGTGTGAAGGAACCCCGATTAGTTGGGATGAACGAATCACTTTTAGTCCTGCAGGACCGTAAAAAAAAA
>PPYF01545933.1_pt1 | contig 13538 bp, 8 predicted proteins | sample 1559871 | NCBI WGS metagenome assembly PPYF01 (sample SAMN08240021, study PRJNA423297) | Human gut metagenome, whole genome shotgun sequencing project. | reverse complement strand
CTTTTCAAGGAAACTCTAAAGGACGTTTCCCTGCGCGTTGAAGAGACCGAAAACACCGATTCGTTTAAGGTCGCCGGAAGAGGAGAGATGCATCTTTCAATCCTTATTGAAAATATGCGCCGCGAGGGCTATGAGCTTTCGGTTTCAACTCCGAGGGTGCTTTTCAAGGAGGACGAAAACGGCAGGAAGCTGGAGCCGGTCGAAAGACTTGTTATAGACGTACCTGAAGACTGCGTCGGCTCTGTAATGGAAAAAATGGGAACGAGAAAGGCCGAGCTTGTTGAAATGCATCCGCAGGGTTCAAGAATGAAGCTTGAATTTATTATTCCCGCAAGAGGACTTTTCGGATATAAAAGCGAATTTCTGACGGATACTAAGGGAGAAGGAATAATGTCCAGCGTTTTTGACAGCTATCAGCCTTATAAGGGCGAAATTCCCAGAAGAAACACCGGCTCGCTTATTTCCTTTGAAACGGGCGAGGCGGTTACCTACGGCTTGTATAACGCGCAGGAGCGCGGACAGCTTTTTATCGACGCCGGCACTCCGGTTTACGAGGGAATGATAGTGGGGGCGTCTCCTAAAACCGAGGATCTGGTTGTAAATGTCTGCAAGAAAAAGCACCTTACCAATACGCGCGCAAGCGGTTCGGACGACGCTCTCAGACTTGTTCCTCCGAGACGTCTTAGTCTTGAGGACAGTCTGGAATTTTTGGCGGACGACGAGCTGCTGGAGGTTACTCCGGAAAATATCCGTATAAGAAAAAGAATCCTAAGTAATACTCAAAGAGCAAAAAACAGGGCGAAGCAGTAATTTGAAGGAATAAAAGCGCGGATATTTTTAAATCATGATTAAATTTATATGTTATTGATGAAAAAAGTTCGGGCAATATGTTAAAAACCTGAATCGGGTATTGAAAAACGGCAGCTTTTATAGTATAATGATTTTGTGAAAATTTTTATTTGTCTGCGCTTAACAGTACAGACAGTATATAAAACAATTCCATTTCATATGGGAGATAGGAGATAATAATGACAATAAAGCCGGAAATCGCAGATATAAAAGAGTCATTTATAAAAGAGCTTCAGCTCAGGTATAATATTTCACCGGATGAAGCTTCGGATAAACAGATATATCAGGTTTTGTCCTCGATAATAGTTGAATTTCTCAAAAAAAAGCGACAGAAGTTTATAAACAAGGTACATTCGGACGGCAAAAAGCAGGTATACTATCTTTCAATGGAATTTCTTATGGGACGTTCGCTGAAAACAAGTCTTTATAATCTTGAAATTGCCGACGAAGTTGAAAAAATGCTTAAGGAATACGGCGTAAAGCTTGAAAATGTATATGAATACGAGCCTGACGCAGGACTTGGAAACGGCGGACTCGGACGTCTTGCGGCGTGTTATCTTGACGCGCTGGCAACTCAGGCATATCCGGCGATGGGCTATTCTATCTGCTATGAATACGGAATATTCAAGCAGAAGCTTGAAGACGGCTGGCAGACCGAACTTCCTGATAACTGGCTGCCCGGCGGCTCCGTATGGCTTGATCCCCGCCCCGAGCTTTCAATAGACATTCATTTTGAGGGCGAGCTTCAGGAATACTGGGACAATCAGTATCACCATATTTCACATGTCAATTACTCCACGGTTCAGGCTATTCCGTATGATATGTATGTTTCCGGACACGACAGCGAGGGAGTGTCGGTGTTAAGACTCTGGGCCGCTAAGGCTCCGAGCTTTGATATGTCGATGTTCAATCACGGCGACTATGAAAAGGCGTTGGGCCAGAACGCGGCTGCAAACGCCATCTCAAAGGTCCTTTATCCTAATGATAATCACCTTGAGGGCAAGGCTCTGCGTCTGCGTCAGCAGTATTTTCTCTGCGCCTCCTCTGTGGGGGATATTGTAAACAATCATATGTCGGTATACGGCACCTTGGATAATCTTCATGAAAAAACGGCTATTCATATAAACGATACGCATCCGACTCTTGCTATTCCCGAGCTTATGCGCATACTTCTTGACGACTGCGGCTATACATGGGAAAAGGCGTGGCATATCGTTACAAATACCTTTGCGTATACTAACCACACTGTAATGGCTGAAGCCCTTGAAAAATGGGACGTTAATCTTGTCAAGAGAATAATTCCGAGAATTTTCTCCATTATTGTTGAAATAAACAACCGCTACTGCGCCGAGCTTATGGAAAGAAACAACGGAGACAGCGCAAAAACGACAAGAATGTCTATTATCAAGGATAATCAGATTCATATGGCTACGCTCTGCGTTGTGGCGTCGCATAGCATAAACGGAGTTTCAAAGCTTCACTCGGAAATTATCAAGCACGATGTTTTCAACGACGAATATACCGATACTCCGAGAAAATTCAAAAACGTTACCAACGGTATCGCTTACAGAAGATGGCTTTATCAGTCCAATCCGGGACTTACCGCTCTTCTCAGGGAAAAGATCGGAGACAAATTCCTTCATGACGGCAGCGAGCTGAAAAAGCTCTGCGTATTTGAAAACGATAAATCAGTCCTTGAGGACATTATGAAAATAAAGAAGGATAATAAGGAGCGTTTTGCAAAGTATGTAAAGCAAAACAGTAATATCCTTATAGATACCGACAGCATTTTCGACGTTCAGGTAAAGCGTCTGCACGAATACAAGCGTCAGCATCTGAATGTTATGAACATTCTTGCGGATTATGAATTTCTGCTTAACAATCCCGATGCGGATTTTATTCCTAAGACATATATCTTTGCCGCAAAGGCGGCGCCGGGATATTATCTGGCAAAGCAGATCATCAAGCTTATATGGGCGATCTCCGAGGAGATAAGAAAGAATCCAAAGATAAGCAAAAAGCTTTCAGTTTATTTTCTTGAAGATTATAGGGTTACTCTTTCCGAGCTTCTTATGCCGGCAAGCGACATATCCGAACAGATTTCTCTGGCGGGCACAGAGGCTTCGGGTACGGGAAATATGAAGCTTATGCTCAACGGCGCTATTACGCTTGGAACGCTCGACGGCGCTAACATTGAGATAAAGGAGGCTGTCGGGGACGAAAATATAATAATCTTCGGAATGAAAACCGAGGAGGTCAACGATCTCAAGAGATCAGGCTACGATCCCGGCGCATATTATAAATCAAACCCTGTTATAAAAAGCTGTATAGACAGAATGTATCACGGCATAAACGGCTGCAGCTTCAGCGAGGTTGCAAATTCCCTTAAGGACGCGGATCCCTATATGGTTCTTGCGGATTTCGATTCCTACAGAAAGGCTCAGGCTCACTCTTCCGAATGCTATAAGAATTCTGAAAAATGGGCGAAAATGTCATTGAATAACATTGCCGGAGCAGGAATATTCTCCGCTGACAGAGCTGTAACAGAATATGCAAAGGACATCTGGGGACTTTGATAAGCTTATATAGATTTAAAGAAGGGCGCCCGGTTTTTCCGGACGCCCGGTTTTTATAACATTAAAGAGGAGAGGCTCTATGAAAAAGATTTTCGATAGCTGGAACGTTATGTATAAAAAGCCGTTCGGGGCTATAAAAAAGGGCGAGCCGTGCGAATTCAGGATAAGGCTTCCTAAAGACGTTGTTCCTGATTTTCCGCCGGTGCTTGTGCTTTTCAGAAACGGCTTCAAGGAAAGGTTTCTTCAGATGAATCTGGAGTCGGAGGACTCGGCGAATAACGTATATCAGACTACGTTTATTGCAAAATACGCCGGAGTACATTATTATTATTTTTCCTATACGTTAAACGGTACCAGAAATTATATAAAAAAGACTGCGTGTCATGAAAGCAGTATAAATTTCGGCGATTTATATCAGCTTACGGTTTACGACGAATCCTTTGAAACTCCCGAATTTTTAAAGGGCGGTATAATGTATCAGATTTTTCCGGATCGTTTTTATAAAAGCGGAAGGGTTCACGAAAATATTCCTTACGGCAGGGTAATGAGAGATAATTGGGAAGATACTCCCTATTACCGTCCTGACGAAAACGGTCACGTCTGGAATAACGATTATTTCGGCGGAGATCTGGAGGGTATAAGGGAGAAACTGCCTTATCTCAAGGAGCTTGGCGTGACCTGCATATATCTGAATCCTATATTTGAGTCCCATGAAAACCATAGATACAATACGGCTGATTACCGAAAGGTAGATCCGCTTTTAGGCACTAACGAGGATTTTAAAGCTCTTTGCGCAGAGGCGAAAGAATTCGGTATTTCCATTATACTTGACGGAGTTTTTTCCCATACGGGAGCAGACAGCGTTTATTTTAACAAGTTTAACCGTTACGACAGTCTGGGAGCTTATAATTCAAAGAACAGCGAATTTTATCCCTGGTATACCTTTTATGAATATCCTGATAAATATGAGGCGTGGTGGGGGATAGATACCCTGCCGAATGTGCGGGAAAACAACAAGGAATATACGGAGTATATCTGCGGAGACGGCGGCGTGCTGGATTATTGGATTGAAATGGGAGCTGCCGGTTATCGTCTGGACGTTGCCGACGAGCTGCCCGACGAGTTTCTGGATAAGCTTAATAAATGCGTCAAGAAGCACGGCAAGGAAAAGCTAATAATAGGAGAAGTCTGGGAGGACGCCTCTAACAAGGAGAGCTACGGAGTTAAAAGGCGTTACCTGCTTGGACATCAGCTTGACTCGGTTATGAATTATCCGTTTCGTTCAGCGATTATGAATTATGTAAAGGGCGGCAGTCCTTATGATTTCAGAAACAGCGTTATGACGATTGTCGAAAATTATCCGAAGCCGTCGGTAGACGTGCTTATGAACAGTATTTCAACCCACGATATTGAGAGAGCCATAAATGTTCTTGGCGGTGAAAGCTGCGAGGGAAAAAGCAAGGACTGGATGAGCGGTCGTATGCTGACTGCGGAGGAATATGAGCTTGGCAGAAACAGAATGAAGGTGGCTATGGCTTTGCAGTATTTTCTTCCGGGGGTACCCTGTATTTATTACGGAGACGAGGCCGGTCAGCAGGGATATAAGGATCCGTTCAATCGCCGTTGCTATCAGTGGGGTAAAGAGGATCAGGAGCTGCTGAATTATACCCGTCTGCTTGCCAAGGTAAGAAAATCCTCTAAGGTTTTCAGGGACGGAACATTGAAGTTTTTGTATATAGACGATAACGTTATCGCTTTTTCAAGGGCGAGAAATCACAGGAGAAAAGCCGTTATTATATTTATAAATCGTTCGGCTCAGGAGCAGGTAATAGACAGCTCAAAGACGGACGTTAAATCTTGCTCGTATTATCATACTCTTTACGGAGATGTTAAGTTTGAGGAAAGACTGGTTCTGCCGCCGTATGGGTTCGCCGCGTTTAAGGTCGAGCTGCCGCTGCAATAAAAAGAATTTAAGGGACGCTTTCTGAGCGTCCTTTTTTTGCCTTTGAAAAGTATGAACATGCGTTTTGCCTTTACAAAGCTGTCGGATTATGTTAGAATTACAATGAAAACAGGTTATAAAAAAACCGCTTATTACTTTTTCCGTACAGTCGGAGGAACGGAGGGCGTCTTGAAAAAATTAAGAACGGCAATAGCTTTATTTTTATTATTCGTAACGACGTGTACTTTTTGTATAAACGCGTATGCGGAAAACGTGCCGCTGTTGTATATAAACGCCGGCTACGGCGAAGAGAACGGCGTTGCCGAGGTAGAACTGAAAATAAAAAATAACAAAGGTATATCTGCCTATTCGGTAATTGTGAATTACGATCCGGATATGCTTACCTTTATCGAAGCTTCGCAGTCGGACGCGCTTTCCGGCGGAGTGTTTTACTGCAACGGAAGCTATGCTCAGGACGCGGTCAGGCTTGTCTGGTCAGACAGCAGAAATAAAAGCGGAGACGGAACGGCGGCGGTACTTCGCTTTAAAGCGGCGGACGGAACAGCCGATTTGAATACGCTTGTTTCTATCGGTCATACGTTGGTGGGAGACGATTTGCAGCCGGCAGCGTTTGAAGCGTCTGACGGTGAACTGAAAATTTCCGGAGAAATATTTTACGGCGACGTAAATAGGGACGGAATTGTTAATGTGGCGGATATAGTCGCCCTGAATATGTATCTGCTGGATTCTGATAAAAACGTCTTAACTAATACGTCGCAGGCAAATGCGGACGTAAACGGCGATAAGCTTATTAATTCAAACGACAGTCTAACTATAATGAACTATATCTCTATGACGATAGGGGGTTTTTAAATGAACGCCAAGGGAATTTGTCTGAAAATAGTTTCGGTTATACTTTCGGCTGTAATGCTTTTTCCGTATTGCACGGTTGAAGCCGGCAATTCTATGAAGGCCGGGCAGGATTGCATAGAGCTTATCAAGAAGTGCGAGGGATTCAGTAAATATAAATACTGGGATTACAGCCAGTGGACTATCGGCTATGGAACGGGAGTGGGAGCGGGCGAATATCCGGACGGAATAACGGAGGAGGAAGCGGAAAAGCTCCTTAAAAACGCGTTGGGTACATACGAGGGCTATGTTAATAAATTTGCGGATAAATATAATATAAGCCTTAAACAGAATCAGTTTGACGCGCTGGTTTCACTTTCTTATAATATGGGTAATATATGGTCTGTATATGATGAATTTGATCTGAAGAGCTATCTTATAGACGGGGCTGAAAAGCATAGCTTTCTTGAGATTGCAAAGGCGTTCGGAGAATGGCGCGTAGCCGGAGGAAGCGTTTTGCAGGGGCTTGTAAACCGCAGAGAGGACGAAACAAAGCTTTTCCTTTCCGACAGAACGGAAAATAAATCCGAGGTATGGAGAGTGAATACGGAAAGCGGTATAAATCTGCGCGAGTCTGCGGATTCGTCGTCGTCAAAAACAGGTTTTCTGCCCATGAACACCATTTACGAGGTGACGGAGAAAAAAACGAACGATGGAAGTCTCTGGGGAAAAATCTTTGCCGACGGCAGGGAGAGCTGGTGCATACTTGATTATTCAAGATATATAGTCGGGGGGCCGCTTGAATACGGCGAAAGCGGGAACGGCAGCGGTAAAACCGAAAAATGGAGGGTGACATCGGATAACGGTCTAAATCTCAGGGAGGGGCCGGGCCTTAGCTATAAGTCGCTGGAGGTTCTGGATAACAGGACCGAATTCAGCGTATCGCAGACGGTTGAGGCTGACGAGCATATCTGGGGCAAAACAAAGTATAATAATAAAGAAGGATGGGTGGCTCTGACATTTGCGGAACGTATCAGCGGAGAAGAATTTGAATCCGCTGTCCTGGAAAGCATAGCGATAACCTCCGAGCCGGCGAAGAAAGAATATAAGGAGGGAGAAAAGCTTTCGCTGGAGGGTATTGAGGTAACGGCGAAGTACGGCGACGGAAGCGAGAAAATTGTAACGGATTTTACTGTGTCGGGATTTGAGCCGATTGCCGGAGAACATACCGTAATCGTTTCATATATGGAAAAAACCGCGTCATTTAAAGTCAGGGTAGCGGAGAAAAGTCTAATAGGCATCGAAGTTGTCAGCGCGCCTGAAAAAACCATGTATAAGCAGGGCGAAAGACTTGACGTTACCGGTTTAAGGGTAAATGCAGTTTACGACAATAACGTTATGGAGGAAATATCGGATTATAATATAAACGGTTTCGACAGCAGCGCCGGAACAAAAACTATAGAGGTGGAGTATAATGGATTTAAAGACTATTTTATGGTGACGGTGAGCGAAAAGCAGATGACGGAACTTAAAATAACAAGACTGCCGGATAAAACAGAGTATGTTATCGGTCAGCAGCTTGATTTGAGCGGAATGATAGTTTACGCTTATTTTGATAATAATAGTAAAAATCAGATAACCGCCTATTCCTTCGACGGGTATAATCCGCAGGTGGAGGGGGTTCAGACAATAACTATCGGCTATAACGGCTTTTATCAGAGCTTTGAAATAACAGTCAGCGAGCCGGATATGTACGAGCTGCCCGGAGATCTCAACGGAGACGGCGTGAGGGATATTTTTGATCTTGTCCTGCTTAACAGGTTTGTTTTTGAGGGCAGGGGAGAATTCCCTTCTGAGAGAGTTTATCTTGCGGATATAAACGGAGACGGATATTACGACATAAAGGATATTGAAGCGCTGAGCAGAATTGTTTCGGAGCAGTAAGGGAGAATTAAAAATGCTTAATGGTTTACTGGAAAATAAAATATGCGCGTCCTGCAAAATATGCTGCGGATTTGACAATACAGATCTTTGGGAAATGCCGGTTATGAATGAAAAAACCAGGCGAAGGCTTGCCGAACTCAGACCGAACGTAGAATTCATTGAAAAGGACGGCGGCTTTGTGGTAGACGCCGGAAATCTTCCTGACGGCGAATTGTTTTATTGTCCCGCACTTGATCCTGAAAAGGGCTGTATGCTGGGCGTTGATAAGCCCTTTGACTGCTTTATATGGCCGTTCAGAATTATGTCCGTTGATGAAGGACTGCTTGCTATAACGATTTCGCCTGTGTGTCCTGAGATTTACAGCCGTCCTCTGTCACAGCTTATGGATTTTCTTTCCCAGGGACTGGAAAAAACTATTTATGAATATGCCGGAAAACACCCGGAAATAATAAAGCCATATGAACATGATTATCCTATTTTGTCAATAAAAAGGCTGTTTTAGTATATTTCTGCCAATACACTATACAATCTGCACAAGGCTGCTAACAATTATTTTATCAAAATAGAGAAAACGCCGAAATTAGTTGACTTCCAAGGAAAATCATGGTATACTTAGAACATAGAAAAAGCGAAAGCATTGATGCTATTAAGCGATTCTAAATTGCAAGCAAGAAGAGTGAGAAAAAATATTTTGGCAAACTTATTGAAAAGTAAGGACGCAAAGCTAAGGGTCTAACCCGTTTCTCATTTGAAACGGTATGATTGCCAGTTGCACAATAATTTATGATTATTGTTTTTTGATAACTGATTAAAAACAGTTATCGTAATCAAAAGTCATACGTCCCAAACAGTAAGATTGCCCTTGATTTTTTGAAAGAAGGGTAATTATGAAAAAAACATTTAAAAGATTGTCCGCATTATTAGCAACGGTCGCTATGGCTGTTTCTTGCGGAACGATGAGTCTATCCGCGGAAGAAACCAGCGCAGTAATCAATTTATCCGATTCAGTTGCGGTTGCAGGTAAATATGTTACCGTTGACTTAACTCTTGAGTCGGGAAACAGATGCGCAGGCTATAACCTTGACGTTGAATTCGACAGCGAACTTAAGCTTGAAAGAATAGAAGGCGTTGTTACTTCTTGTGTAGTTGATAATGTTGTTACCTTAGTAAATTTTACCGGTACGCATTTTCAAGACGGTAAGGTAATGTCTACTTTAACTTTCGAAGTTCCGGAAAACGCTGAAGAAGGAACAGTTTATGATGTAAGGGTTTCCAGAATCGGCAATCTATGTAATGGCAATATCGGCGAATTTGACAATGTTGAAATCAACGACAGCGCTATTACGGTTTTAGAGGCTGCAAAGCCTGTAACCAGGCACATGGTTTATATTGAAGAAAAAGGCAATACCAATGCTGAAGTCGCTTTAAGAGGCGATGTAAACGGCGACGGCAATGTTGATCTTTATGATGCGATTATGGTTACAAAGAAAATGATGAGTATGGAAAATCTTAACAAAAAGCAAGAATTTTTTGCTAACGTTAATGAGGACCAATCTACTGATTTGTATGACGCTATCAGTATATGCAGATACAATATGTCAGCAGATAAGGAAAATGCTTGGGGTGAAATTATTTCCAAGTGAGTTATTTATAATTTCAAAGAAGGACGCTGGCGCGTCTTTCTTTTTTTATTTCTAAGTAATAACCATTATCACCTGTTATTGCATATTGAACAGCTTGATTGTGAAAAGTTTGTGAATTTTTATAAAAATGGCTTGACAACTGAATTTTGATGTATTATAATAAATTCAGAACTTAAGAGACATTATTCTTTTCGGTTCGATTTTGATTTAAAACATAATATATTTGGAGGATTTTAGAATGAAGAAGTTTATTTGTTCAGTTTGCGGTTATGTATATGAGGGAGAAGCTGCTCCGGAGTCATGTCCACAGTGCAAGGCGCCGGCTTCGAAGTTTAATGAGGTTAAGGAAACAGCGGGTCTTGCATGGGCTGATCAGCATGTTGTAGGCGTTGCAAAGGGCGTTGATCCTGAAATAATAGAAGGTCTTAAGGAGAATTTCAACGGCGAATGTTCCGAGGTTGGCATGTATCTTGCTATGGCAAGAGTAGCGCACAGAGAAGGCTATCCTGAAATTGGTCTTTACTATGAAAAGGCAGCTTATGAGGAAGCAGAGCATGCGGCTAAATTTGCTGAGCTTCTCGGCGAAGTAGTAACAGATTCCACAAAGAAAAATCTTGAGCTTAGAGTTATGGCTGAAAACGGCGCGTGTGAGGGCAAGAAAAAGCTGGCTTCAAGAGCTAAGGAGCTTAATCTTGACGCAATCCATGATACGGTACATGAAATGGCTAAGGACGAGGCTCGTCACGGCTGTGCGTTTGAAGGTCTTTTAAAGAGATATTTTGGTTAAGCTAATACGAGAGTCTTTAACATAGATTTCCTTCTTCTTTATTTATACAAACCGGCGCCTGATTTTATTCAGGCGCTGGTTTTAATATGTCAATAATTGAATCACAATCAGATTAAACGATACGTTCAGGTCTTTTCGTGGTTTTACAGGGGCAAAGGGCTGTCAGCATATAGAATACCTGACTTTATAGCCGGTGAATTTTCAAGAATTCATAGATCTGTAAGAACAGCCGAATTCCTCGTCTTTTTATTTTATTTCAATTTATAAATAAAAGTCCCGTATCAGACTTTTAAACGTCTGAACGGGGCTTTTTGTGTTTAACGAAAGCAAAGGCTTTTGTTAAACATGATTATTAAAAATACAAAGATTACTTGCTTGCAATAGCAGCCTGTGCAGCGGCAAGTCTTGCGATCGGAACGCGGAAAGGCGAGCAGGAAACGTATGTCAGACCAAGCTTGTGGCAGAATTCAACTGATGAAGGATCTCCGCCGTGCTCGCCGCATATGCCGATGTGCATTTCAGGACGAACTTCCTTACCGAGCTTAACAGCCATATCCATAAGCTTGCCTACGCCTGTCTGGTCGAGCTTAGCGAACGGATCGTTCTCGAAAATCTTAGCGTCGTAGTAAGCGTCGAGGAACTTGCCTGCGTCGTCTCTTGAGAATCCGAATCTCTTTGAAACTGCGATAGCAGCCTTTATAACAGCCTTTGTCTGCATTACTGCGATTTCAGGATATGTTACGGCAAGACGGCAGCCTCTGTGGCCCATCATTGGATTGAATTCGTGAAGCGAAGCTATGATATTCTTTATTGTTTCAACTGACTTGCCCTGAGTCTTAGCAAGAGCTTCAATGTCAGCTTCTTCTGTAGGAACGAATTCGTGAAGCGGAGGATCGAGGAATCTGATTGTAACAGGGCAGCCTTCAAGCGCTTCATAAAGGGCTTCAAAGTCAGCCTGCTGCATAGGCTCGATCTTAGCAAGAGCGGCTTCTCTTTCTTCAACAGTATCGGAGCAGATCATTTCACGGAAAGCGCCGATTCTGTCCGGCTCAAAGAACATGTGCTCTGTACGGCACAGACCGATACCTTCAGCTCCAAGCTCTCTTGCCTTTTTAGCGTCGGCAGGAGTGTCCGCGTTTGTTCTTACCTTGAGAGCTCTGTATTTATCAGCCCAAGCCATGATTCTTCCGAATTCACCGGCAATAGTAGCGTCTACCGTAGGAATAATTCCGTCGTAGATGTTGCCTGTTGAACCGTCGATTGAGATGAAGTCGCCTTCATGATATGTCTTTCCTGCGAGTTCAAACTTCTTGTTTGCTTCGTCCATCTTGATATCGCCGCAGCCTGAAACGCAGCATGTACCCATACCGCGGGCAACAACGGCAGCGTGAGATGTCATACCGCCTCTTACCGTGAGGATACCTTGAGCGGACTTCATACCTGTGATGTCTTCAGGCGAGGTTTCAAGACGAACCAGAACAACCTTTTCGCCCTTTTCAGCCCATGCAACAGCGTCGTCGGCTGTAAACACGATTTTACCGCAGGCAGCTCCGGGAGACGCGCCCAGACCTTTGCCGACAGGAGCGGCAGCCTTAAGCGCCTTTGCGTCAAACTGAGGGTGAAGCAGAGTGTCAAGGTTTCTTGGGTCGATCATAGCTACCGCTTCTTCTTCAGTTCTCATACCTTCGTCAACGAGGTCACAGGCAATCTTCAGAGCAGCCTGAGCCGTTCTCTTGCCGTTTCTTGTCTGAAGCATAAAGAGTTCGCCGTGTTCAACTGTAAATTCCATATCCTGCATATCTCTGTAGTGATCTTCAAGAGTCTTGCATACGTTCTGGAATTTTTCAAACGCAGCCGGGAATTTTTCAGCCATCTGCGCGATCGGCATAGGCGTTCTTACGCCGGCAACAACGTCCTCGCCCTGTGCGTTTGTAAGGAATTCGCCCATAAGCTTCTTTTCGCCTGTTGCAGGATCACGGGTAAACGCAACGCCTGTACCGCAGTCGTCGCCCATGTTTCCGAAAGCCATTGACTGAACGTTGACAGCGGTACCCCATGAATAAGGAATATCGTTATCTCTTCTGTAAACGTTAGCTCTCGGATTGTCCCATGAACGGAATACAGCCTTAACTGCTCCCATAAGCTGTTCCTTAGGATCTGAAGGGAAGTCTGAACCAATCTTTTCCTTATATTCGGCCTTGAACTGACCAGCAAGCTCCTTGAGGTCGTCAGCAGTCAGGTCAACGTCCTGAGTAACGCCCTTCTTAACCTTCATTTCGTCAATAAGCTCTTCGAAATATTTCTTGCCGACTTCCATAACTACGTCGGAATACATCTGAATAAATCTTCTGTAGCAGTCCCATGCCCATCTCGGATTATTTGACTTTTCAGCGATAACCTCTACAACCTCTTCGTTAAGACCAAGGTTTAGAATGGTGTCCATCATGCCGGGCATTGAAGCTCTTGCGCCTGAACGAACGGAAACGAGAAGAGGATTTTCGTGATCGCCGAACTTCTTTCCGGTGATTTCCTCCATCTTGCCGATGTATTCGTTGATTTCAGCCATGATGTCAGGGTTGATCTGACGGCCGTCCTCATAGTATTGTGTGCAGGCTTCGGTTGAAATAGTGAAGCCCTGAGGAACGGGAAGACCCATGCCTGTCATTTCAGCAAGGTTTGCGCCCTTGCCGCCGAGGAGTTCTCTCATGCTTGCGTTACCTTCAGAGAAAAGGTAGCAATATTTCTTTGCCATTGGTTTTATACCTCCAGATATTTTTTTACTAAAGACCGGAAAAGGGCAGAAAAATCCTTTTTGGTCCGGTTAACTAATATTATACCATATATACGAAAAAAATTCCATATATTTTTGAAAAAAATCTCAATACTTATTTTGTAGCAATATTCACAAATTTTTTATATTTATCAACTTTTTTGAAAAATCCCTTGAA
>PPYF01370804.1_pt1 | contig 13540 bp, 10 predicted proteins | sample 1559871 | NCBI WGS metagenome assembly PPYF01 (sample SAMN08240021, study PRJNA423297) | Human gut metagenome, whole genome shotgun sequencing project. | reverse complement strand
ATTCAGGATTAAATTAAATTATTATTTCGTAAATTAACGTCATGCTCCCGATATTATTTTTACAAAAGTATAAGTACTGTATCCAACCAGCGTGGCAAGCACGATGGCCAGGGCGATGTACAGCGCCAGGCGGCGTCCTCTGTAGATTCCGAACATAATAACCTCGTTTAGATGGGGTTTAGGAACATTCTGTAATATTATATTCAGCAAATCAACTTAATGTCGTTTTGAAATTTATAGAGCAAAGAAAATTGTGAACTGACAATTATCTTTAAACCTAAAAATATTATTAACGACGACGCCTTGGCCAGAAAGTGAATTCAGGCTTTCCGTTAGCAGGAATTTAAAAGGAACTGCAATCTTGTCGAAAATGATGAACGCTCAGAATGTGCCGCACGCGGGTCGTGACCCGCAAGAGCACGCCTATCAGCTCTCTGCGCAGAAAGTGTTGACGCAGATGAATAGCCAGCCCGAGGGGCTTAACGCCAGCGACGCGGAAAAGCGTCTGCATATCTATGGCCCAAATGCGCTGCCGGAAAAAAAAGGCAAGCCAGCATGGCTGCGTTTCCTCGCGCACTTTAACGATGTTCTGATCTACGTCCTGCTGGCCGCCGCCGCACTAACCGCGGTCATGGGCCATTGGGTTGATACCGCCGTGATTCTCGGCGTGACCGTGATTAATGCCCTGATTGGTCACATTCAGGAAAGTAACGCGGAAAAATCACTGAAAAGCATCCGTAATATGCTCTCCAGCGATGCGCAGGTGATTCGTGATGGTAATCACATGACGGTGGCGACCACCGAACTGGTGCCGGGCGATATCGTGGTGCTACGCGCCGGAGACCGCATTCCAGCGGATATGCGTTTGATTGAAGCGCACAACCTGCGCGTCGAAGAGGCCATTCTGACCGGCGAATCTACCGTTGTCGATAAGCACACCGACGCGCTTCACGGTGAACTACCATTGGGCGACCGTACCAACATGCTCTTCTCCGGTACCACGGTAAGCGCGGGTGGCGGTAGGGGCGTGGTCGTCGCGACCGGTCAGGAGACCGAGCTGGGCCACATCAACCAGATGATGGCAGGCATTGAAAAGCACCGCACGCCGCTGCTGGTACAGATGGACAAGCTCGGCAAGGCGATCTTCGCCATTATTCTGGCGATGATGATGGCGCTGTTTGTTTTCAGCATGCTGCTGCGTGACATTCCACTCGGTGAACTGCTGCTGTCACTGATTAGCCTGGCGGTTGCCGCGGTACCGGAAGGTTTACCGGCGATTATCTCCATCATTCTGTCGCTGGGCGTACAGGCCATGGCGCGCAAGCGGGCGATTATTCGCAAGCTGCCTACTGTTGAAACCCTGGGGGCGATGACCGTAGTCTGCTCGGATAAAACCGGCACCCTGACCATGAACGAAATGACGGTGAAAGCGATAATCACCGCAGACAGCTGCTATCGCGTGGACGGCAACAGCTACGAGCCGCACGGCAATATCTATCTGGAAGGCTGTGACACCGCGGTTAAAGTACAGCCTTATACCGTGCTGGAAACCTATCTGCGGACTATCGACCTGTGTAACGACAGCCAGCTGATTCAGGACGCGCTGGGCCACTGGGGCATTACCGGCGGCCCAACCGAGGGCGCACTGAAGGTGTTGGCGGCAAAAGCCAATCTCGAGCCGCTGCGTACCCAACTGGTTGCCAAGATCCCGTTTGATTCTCAGTACAAATACATGGCGACCCATTTCCTGCTCGACGAGCAGGAGACGGTGATGGTCACCGGCGCCCCGGATGTCCTGTTTGCCCTGTGCCAGCAGCAGCAGACCTCGCGCGGTGCGGTGCCGTTCGACCGTGGCTACTGGGAGTCCGAAATGGCGCGCTTTGCCAGCCAGGGGCTGCGCATGGTCGCCGCGGCAACCAAGCCGGCGAACGCCGGACAGAAAACGCTCGACCATAGCGACCTGCAGGAAGGGCTTATCTTCCTTGGTATTGCCGGGATGATGGATCCGCCGCGTCCGGAAGCGGTTGACGCTATCCACACCTGCCAGAATGCGGGGATCCGCGTGAAGATGATCACCGGCGATCATCCGCAGACGGCGATGAGCATTGGCCAGATGTTGGGGATCCGTAACAGCAGCGAAGCCATGACCGGCTATCAGTTGGAGCACATGGATGACGCTGAGCTCGCCAAAGCGGCGGTTGAGTACGATATCTTTGCACGTACCAGCCCGGAGCATAAGCTGCGTCTGGTTAAAGCGCTGCAGGAGAGCGGTGAAATTGTGGGAATGACCGGCGACGGCGTCAACGACGCCCCGGCGCTGCGTCAGGCTGACGTCGGGATCGCCATGGGCATTAAAGGCACCGAGGTGACCAAAGAGGCCGCCGACATGGTGCTGACCGATGACAACTTTGCCACCATCGCCAGCTCGGTAAAAGAAGGGCGTCGCGTTTACGACAACCTGAAGAAGACCATTTTGTTTATCATGCCGACGAACCTGGCGCAGGGGCTGTTGATCATCATTGCGCTGCTGGCGGGCAACATCATCCCGCTGACGCCGGTGCTGATTCTGTGGATGAACATGGCGACCTCCGCTACGCTCTCCTTCGGTCTGGCCTTTGAGGCCGCCGAGCGCAACGTGATGAATCGCCCGCCGCGTAAAACCGGCCAGCACGTGATGGACGCGTTTGCCGTCTGGCGCGTGGCCTTCGTGGGCTCAATGATTGCCATCGCCGCGTTTATTCTTGAAGCCTGGCTGGCACCGCGTGGCCACAGCGCCGAGTTTATCCGCACCGTGCTGTTGCAGATGCTGGTGACCGCGCAGTGGGTCTACATGATTAACTGCCGCAGCAGCGATCGCTTCTCCTTAAATAGCGGTCTGCTGAAGAACAAAGGTATTTGGCTGGTGACCGGCGTACTGCTTCTGCTGCAGTTGGCCATCATCTACCTGCCGCTGATGCAGACGCTCTTCGGCACCGAAGCACTGCCGCTGCGCTACTGGGGTATCACGCTGGCGATTGGCGCGGTGATGTTCCTGGTGGTGGAAGTTGAAAAACGTCTGACCCGCCGCTTCCGTAAAACCGCATAGTCATCAGTTGCCCCTCTGCCTGCGCAGAGGGGCGCTTTCCCCGCAAGGACTTCCCAATGAAAACGACACTCCGCTTCGCCTTACTGGCCTGCGGGCTGGCTTACTGCACGCTCGCTTTTGCCTCGGTCCCCGTGCGCACCGTTACCGTTGAGCGCTCGCCGCATGCGGTTGAGCGACAGCTACCGGGCCGCGTAGAAGCCATTCACGCCGTCGACATCCGCGCGCGCACCGAAGGCACCATCGTGCAGCGCCACTTCCTGGATGGGCAGGCGATCCAAAAAGGCGATCTGCTGTTTACGCTTGATGACGCGCAGCCGCGCGCGGCGTTGGCATTAGCGCAGGCCGAGTTGAAAAGCGCACAGGCGTCGCTGCGTCAGGCGCAGCAGTTGTTGTCGCGCTATCAAAGCCTCAAGTCCAATCAGTCGATCAGCCGCAATGACGTCGATACCGCGCAGATGCAGCGCGATGTCGCTGCCGCCGCGGTGGAGCAAGCGACAGCCCGCGTCAGCGCGCAGCAAATCATCCTTGATTACACCCGTATCACCTCGCCGGTAAGCGGTCGCGCTGGGCACAGTGCTTTTCACGTTGGCAGTTTGGTGAATGCCGCCAGCGGCGTGTTGGTGGAGGTTGTTCAGCTTGATCCGGTGCGCGTGAGCTTTGCGCTTGATGAATCCGCGTTCTACAGCAAAGCCGGACAACACAGCGATATTCGCGCGCTGAAGGCCGCATGGCTGGCGCAAATTACCCTCGATGGCCAGCGTGAAGATGGCGTGTTGACCTCCGTGGATAATCGTATTGACGCGCGCACGGCAAGCGTAGCGGTACGCGCCGAGTTTGCTAACCCGCAGCACCGACTGCTGCCGGGCGGCAACGTCAATGTCACGCTGCGTCCACAGGTGCTTAATGAGAGCGTGATGATCCCAGCCTCCGCGGTCCAGCAGGATGCTGACGGCTACTTCAGTTGGGTATTGACGGCGGAAAACACCGCCGCCCGACGTCGCCTTGAGCTGGGTGGCCAGCACGGCCAATCTTTCGCCGTCGCGAAGGGATTAAACGCCGGCGAGCGCGTGGTCACCGAGGGGGCACAGCGCCTGACCGATGGCGCGGCCGTTCAGTTGCTGAATTAATTAAGGAGACAGGATGCTGACGTTCTTTATCCGTCGTCCACGCTTTGCCATGGTGATTGCGCTATTGATGACCTTTGTCGGGGCCGTCGCGCTGAAGCTCATCCCGGTGGAGCAGTACCCACAAATCACGCCGCCGGTGGTGAACGTCAGCGCAAGCTGGCCGGGCGCGAGCGCACAGGACGTGGCGCAGGCCATCGCCGCCCCGCTGGAAACCCAGCTTAACGGCGTTGACCAAATGCTCTACATGGAGTCGACCAGCTCCGACGACGGGGGGTATAGCCTCAACCTGACCTTTGCGGCCGGTACCGATCCGGACATGGCGGCGGTGGATGTGCAAAACCGCGTCGCCCAGGCGGTGGCGCAGCTGCCTTCCGTGGTGCAACAAAACGGTGTGCAGGTGCGCAAGCGTGCCAGCAACCTGCTGATGGGCGTCAGCCTCTACTCGCCAAACGGCACGCTGCAGCCGCTGGAAGTCAGCAACTATGCCAGTACCCAGATTCGCGAAGCGCTGGCGCGCTTGCCCGGCGTCGGCCAGGTGCAGATGTTTGGCGCCCGCGACTACAGCATGCGCATCTGGCTACGTCCGGATCGCATGAACGCGCGGAATATTACCAGCGACGATATTGCGAAAGCGCTGGCTGAACAGCACGTTCAGGGCGCGGCTGGGCAAATTGGCACGCCGCCGGTGTTTAACGGCCAGCAGCAGACTCTGACCATTAATGGCCTGGGACGACTGACCGAGGCCGATGAGTTCGGCCAGATTGTGGTGCGTAGCGGCGCGCAGGGGCAATTAGTCCGTCTCTCCGATGTGGCGAATATTGAACTGGGGGCGCGTAGCTACAATTCCAGCGCGCAGCTCAACGGCGTTGACTCGGCCTATATGGGGATTTATCCCACGCCGACCGCCAATGCGCTACAGGTAGCGAGCGCCGTTCGCGCCGAGCTGACGCGTCTGCAAACCCGCTTCCCAGCCGACCTGAAGTGGGAGGTCAAATTTGATACCACCCGTTTTGTTTCGGCCACGATAAAAGAGATTGGCACGTCGCTGGCGCTTACGCTGCTGGCGGTGGTGGCGGTGGTGTCGCTGTTCCTGCAAAGCCTGCGCGCCACGCTGATTGTGGCGCTGGCGATCCCGGTCTCGCTGGTGGGCACGTTTGCGGTGCTTTATGTGCTTGGCTACAGCGCCAATACCCTGAGCCTGTTTGCCATCATACTGGCGCTGACCATGGTGGTGGATGACGCCATCGTGGTGGTCGAAAGTGTGGAAGGGCATATGGCGGAAGGGTTAAGCCGCACCGAAGCCACCGCGCTGGCGCTGCGTCAGATTGCCGGGCCGGTGATTGCCACCACGCTGGTGCTGCTGGCCGTATTTGTACCGGTGGCGATGCTGCCGGGGATCGTCGGCGAGTTGTATCGTCAGTTTGCGGTCACGCTCTCCACGGCGGTCACGCTGTCGAGCATCGTAGCGTTGACTTTGACGCCAGCGCTCTGCGCACTGCTGCTGCGCCCACGTCCGCCAACACCGGCCGCCTTTTTCCGCGGTTTTAATCGCGGGCTGGATGCCACCCGCGATGGCTATGGCCGGCTGGTAGGATGGATGAATCGTCGTCCACTGGTCGCCGTGGCGGCGACCTCAATTGCAGCGCTGCTGGTGGCGTGGAGCTTCTCGACAATGCCGAAAGGTTTTCTACCGCAGGAAGATCAGGGCTACGTCTTTGCCAACGTGCAGTTGCCGGAGTCGGCTTCGCTTGAGCGTACCGAAGCGGTGATGGCCCAGGCGCGCCAACTGCTGGGCGCGCACCCGGCGGTGGAAGACGTGATTCAGGTTTCCGGTTTTAGCATTCTTAGCGGCACCAGCGCCTCCAATAGCGGCTTTATCTCGCTGATGCTCAAAGACTGGTCGCAGCGTGCGCCGCTGGACGCGGTGATGAGCGAATTGCAGCGCCAACTGCATGCGCTGCCGGAAGCCACCATCATGCTGTTTGCGCCGCCAACTCTGCCGGGGCTTGGCAGCGCAGCGGGCTTTGATCTGCGCATTCTGGCGCAGGCCGGGCAATCTTCCGCTGAGCTGGAGCAGGTGACCCGTGGGATCTTAATGAAAGCCAATCAGCATCCGCAGCTAAGCCGGGTGTTTACCACCTGGAGCAGCAACGTGCCGCAGCTAACGCTGACGGTGGATCGCGACCAGGCGGCACGTCTGGATGTGCCGGTGTCGCGCATCTTCAACAGCCTGCAAACTGCCTTTGGCGGCGCGCGCGCCGGAGACTTTAGCGTTAATAACCGCGTTTACCACGTGGTGATGCAAAATGAGATGCAGTGGCGCGAGCGCGCAGAGCAAATCAGCGAACTGTTTGTGCGTAGCAATCACGACGAGCTGGTGCGGCTGAGCAACCTGGTGACCGTCACGCCAACCGTCGGCGCGCCGTTTGTGCAGCAGTACAACCAGTTCCCATCCGTTTCGGTGAGCGGTTCGGCGGCAGAAGGGGTGAGCAGCCGCACGGCGATGGCACAGATGGAGATACTGCTCGCTGAGCATCTGCCACAGGGCTACGACTACGCGTGGAGCGGCCTCTCCTGGCAGGAGCAGCAGACCGGCAATCAGGCAATATGGATTGTGCTGGCGGCGGTCGCCATGGCGTGGCTGTTCCTTGTTGCCCAGTATGAAAGCTGGACGCTGCCGGCCAGCGTGATGCTCTCGGTGCTGTTCGCCATCGGCGGCGCGCTGCTATGGCTGTGGACCGCGGGCTACGCCAACGATGTGTACGTGCAAATAGGACTGGTGCTTTTGATAGCCCTGGCGGCAAAAAATGCGATTCTGATCGTTGAGTTTGCCCGCGAGCGGCGTCAGTCCGGGCTGTCCATTGTTGACGCTGCGCGTGAAGGGGCGACGCGCCGCTTCCGGGCGGTGATGATGACCGCGGTGTCGTTTATTATCGGCATCATGCCGATGATGTTCTCCACCGGCGCCGGAGCGCAGAGCCGCCGTATCATCGGCACCACGGTGTTCAGCGGCATGCTGGTGGCGACGGTGATAGGCATTCTGTTTATCCCATCGCTGTACGTGCTGTTCCAGCGGTTGCGCGAGTGGGCGCACCGTCGGGCGGGCTAGCCCATCTGCGCCAATTGGTGACGCAGTACATCAACTCCCGGCGCAATGGCGTCGGGGTTGATGGCGTGAAAACCCATGCGGAAAAAGTTATCCGGCGGCGCGTCATCAAGAAAATGCCGGGCTCCGGGTTCAATTAATACGCCCGTGTGCGCGGCACGCCAGGTTAGCTGTTGGGTACTGATATGCGCCGGTGTGCGCAGCCAGAAGGCGTTGGCGTGTTCGCTGCCGGGCAGCGGCTGACATTCTGGTAATAGCGCCGAGAGGGCTGCATTGAGCATCTCCCAACGGCGCGCGGAGTCATCACGGTAGCGCCGCAAATGGGTTTCGTAGTGGCCTTGCGCCAGAAAATGCGCCATCTGATATTGAATATTGGTCGGCGGATGACGGTAGACCAAACGGCGCAGCGCGCGCGCCTCATCAATTAAGTCCGGGTCAGCGACCATAAACCCCAGACGCAGCCCCGGAGACAGCGCTTTGGACAGGCTGCTCACGTAAATCACCCGCCCACTACGATCGCTGGCCTTCAGCGCCGGCAGCGGATTGGCCTGGAAGTTACTCTCTGAATCGTAATCGTCTTCAATGATCACCGCATCGTGCTGCGCCGCATAGGCCAGCAACTGGCTGCGGCGGGCTTTACTCATGGTGACGCCGGTCGGCACCTGATGGCCTGGGGTCACATAGTAATAATCACAGGGCGTGTCGTTGAGGATGATGCCCTGTTCGTCGACCGGGTGCGGCACAATCTGGCTTTCGCCGAGCATGAAGGTATTGATGGCCTCGCGAAAGCCGGGATTTTCCACGCCGACGCGAGTCTGACGCGACATCAACAGGCGGGTGAGCAGATACAGGGCGTTTTGCGAGCCCAGGGTTATCAGGATTTCATCTGGCGCGGCGACAATGCCGCGCTTGGGCAGAACGCGAGTGCGGATCTGCTCCACCAGCATCGGCACATCCTGGTCAATATGGTCCACCACCCAAGCCGGATCGCGCGTACCTCCGTGCAGCCAATTGGCGGCAGAGCGCCAACTGGCCAGCGGGAACTGGCGGGTATCCGGTTGTCCGTAGATAAACGGGTAGCGATAGTGCATCCAGCCCGCCGGTTTTAAAATGGACTCCTGCTGGCTCGGGGTGATGTTGAGCCGCGTGCCCCACGATGGTGCACGTTCTCCGTCGATGGGTGCAGGCGCCGCGCTACTAAGGCGCGGGGCGGCATAGTCCGGATGCAGGTAATATCCGCTGCGTGGACGGCTAATCAGGTAGCCTTCGTTGACCAGACTTTCAAACACCAGCGCGGTGGTGTTGCGCGAAACCTGAAGCTGGTTTGCTAACTGCCGACACGAGGGCAGCGGCGTATCGGCCTGGAAAATACCGCCTAAAATCGCCTTCACCAGCGACTCACGAACCTGCTCTTGCAAACCGCGCTGATGGTCAAAATCCACGTGCAGTAAGTGCCGAATCATACGCTGCTCCTTCCAGTATCCGCTTTCTTAGCACTCAGCAATTTTTGTACCAGCCTGAAATCGTCTGACACAACGGCGCGCAAAAACTGGCTCTATTCAGAATGCAAAAAGTCTCCCTACAGTAAAAACGTCACCAGCGACGGCCTAACCTTGCCGCTGTCGGCACGCATCTTGCAACGCTTCCAGGACATCTGGAATTCACGTATCGGGTATTGAAACAGGGGTCACACGATGAAAAAAACGATGGGTTCGTATTATCTGGCCGCCGTAATGGCGCTGACCTTTTCTTTGCAGGTGGCTGCGGCCGATTTGCCGGAAATTGAAAAGTCCGGAACCTTAAAAGTGGCAACCGAGGATGACTACGCACCGTTTAACTTTATGAATAACGGCAACGCCGACGGGTTTAACAAGGATATGCTGGCGGCGCTGCGCGAGTACGCCAAATTTAACGTGACGCAAAGTATTTTACCGTGGACCGGATTATTAGCGGCGGTTTCGACCGGGCAATACGATATGGCCTTAACCGGTGCCGTTGTCACCGATGAACGCCTCAATGTCTTTAATTTCACCCCGCCGTGGGCATCGGCTCAGCACTATTTCGTTAAGCGTGCAGGCGATACCTCGTTAAATACCATTGCTGATTTAAGCGGTAAAAAAGTGGGGCTCCAGGCGGGCAGTGCGTTATTGGCTCGTCTGCCTGAACTGAAAGCGATGATTGAGAAAACCGGCGGCAAGCTGGGGCCGGTGGTGGAATATCCGTCCTATCCGGAAGCCTACGCTGATTTAGCCAATAAGCGTCTCGACTACGTGATTAATGTGGTGATTTCCGTCAACGACCTGGTGAAAGCCAAGCCGAAGGTCTTCGCCAAAGGGCTGGCGGTTTCCGGCCCTGGCTATATGGCCTGGCCTATTCCGAAAAACTCACCGGAGCTGTTGGCTTACATGACCAAATTTACCAACCATATGCGCGAAACCGGCCAACTGGCGGCGCTGCAGAAAAAATGGTTTGGCGAAACCTACGACGATCTGCCTACCGAACCTATCACCAGCGCCGCGCAGTTCCACAAGCTAGCCGGGCAGTAATGATGGCTGCGGGAAACCGCAGCCCGTTTGACTAAAGGAGGGCTACATGGACTCAATCGCATGGCAGTTACTGTTTGAAGGCGCATGGACGACCCTCTGGATTTCCGCCATTGCCATCGCTTTCGGCGTGGTTATCGGGCTGGTCATCGCCTTTGTGCGAATGATGAAAATTCCGGTCGTCGATCAGATTTTGGTGGTCTATATCAGCCTCGCCCGCGCGACGCCGCTGGTGACGCTGGTGCTGTTTCTGTTTTTATCGCTGCCCACCGTGGGTATTAACCTCGATAAAACGGTGGCCGCGATTGTCGCGCTAACGCTTAACACCTCGGCATTCAACGCGGAAATCTGGCGCAACGCGTTTCGCACTTTTCCTCGTGAGCAGCGTGAAGCGGCCGAGTCGGTAGGAATGCGGCGCTGGCCCTATTTTCGCTACATCATGCTGCCGCAAATGTGGCTGGAGAGCCTGCCGGCGCTGGTGAACGAGATGTCGTTTTTAATTAAAGGCAGCCCGGCGATAGCGGTCATTGGGGTAGTGGATCTGACTCGCGTCACTAACCGAATCGCCTCCGTGACCTATGAACCGCTTTCTCCCATTCTCGCCGCAGGGCTGCTGTATGTGGTGATTATTGGCCTGCTGCTGAAGCTGCAAAGCATGGCGGAACGCAAAGCAAAACGACTGGCGCGCTAAGTCCTGGGAGGAATGATGAATCAATGGGCAATTATCTGGGCTGAGCACGATAACTTTATTGCCGGGCTGCTGGCGACCTTAGAACTCTTTATTATTGCTGCGGTTTGTGGGCTCTTTATCGGCACGCTGCTGTGTTATTTCACCGAATATCAAAAACGGGTGCTTAATAACCTGATCATGGGTTTTGTGAATTTGATGCGCGCCGTGCCGTTTTTGATTCTGGCCTATTTGTTGTATTACGGGCTGCCAGAATTGGGCATCAGCCTCGAGGCGTGGACCGCCGGCTTACTGGCGCTCATTATTTATCACGGGGCCTATTTCTTTGAGATCCTCCGCAGCCAGCGGCGGGTCTTTTCCAACGGCTATATTGAAGCTGCCGTGGTGCAGGGATTCTCTCGTTACACGATATTTCGCCGAATCGTCCTGCCGAATATTTTCTCCTCCGCGCTGCCGCTGTTGGGTAATCAACTGATTATCTGTCTGAAGGATACCGCGTTTCTGAGCATTATCACTGTGCAGGAAATTACCGCCGCCGCGAACAGCGTGCAGGCCACCTACTTTATTCCGTTTAATGCCTTTATTGTCGCTATCGCGCTGTATTGGGCCATCAGCATTGTGCTGGAACTGCTGGTGAAACGGTTGACTGTTTATAGCGCCAAAAGAGGAATGAGCCATGTCTGATATCACGGCGGTAAGCGTCAAAAATGTCTCTAAGCAGTTCGATAACGTTGAAGTGCTGCGCGATATTAATTTGACGGTGGAGAAGGGGACGGTGGTCAGTATTCTTGGCTCTTCAGGCTCGGGAAAATCGACGCTGCTGCGCTGTATGAACTGGCTTGAACAGCCTGACCGCGGTGAAATTCACATTGGTGGGCAGCGTATCGGCGTGGATGACCGCTCGGGTAAGGCGATGTCGCATCGCGATTTGTCGAAAATCCGCGAGCGGGTGGGGATGGTGTTTCAGAGCTTTAACCTGTGGCCGCATCTGACTGTTGAACAGAATGTGATGGAAGCGCTGCTGCATGTGAAGGGTATGAAGCGCGATGAGGCGCGAGAAATTGCCCGCCAGCAGTTGACCAAAGTGGGCATGGATCATAAAGCCGATGCCTATCCGATTACCCTTTCCGGCGGCCAGAAGCAGCGAGTGGCAATTGCCCGCTCGCTGGCGATGTCACCGGAGGTTCTGCTGTTTGATGAACCGACGTCGGCGCTCGATCCCGAGCGCGTAAACGAAGTGCTGAGCGTAATGAAATCGCTGGCGGCGGAGGGATACACCATGGTAGTCGTCACCCATGAGATGGAGTTCGCCCGCCAGGTGTCCAATGAAGTGGTGTTTCTGGAGAAAGGGATTTTGATTGAGAAGGCGCCGCCGGAGATTTTCTTTACCCAGCCGAAGTCTGAGAGGGTAAAACAGTTTTTGCAAAGTAGCCGCTAAAGGGGGCTAAGAATGTGCGGGTTTGACCCTCTACCCGGCCCTCTCCCTGGAAGGGAGAGGGAGTATGACGAACCTCACCGTTATCAATTGAAAAAGGCCGTCAGGCCTGGACTCCAGACTTAGTAAACCACGCCGAACTGTCCCCTCTCCCCTTTGGGGAGAGGGTTAGGGTGAGGGGATGTGTCTGCGGCAAACTTAATCCCTATCAATCGCAAACGGCTGCCAGGCCTGGCGTACCGGCATCACTTCAACGCGGTTAATGTTCATATGGTCCGGCAGCGTGGCGATATAAAACATCTGCTCGGCAATATCCAGCGCCGAAAGCGGCGTGGTGCCACGATAGAGCGCATCGGATGCGGCCTGGTCGCCTTTGGTGCGCACCAGCGTAAATTCCGTCTCGGCAATCCCCGGCGCGAGGTCAGTCACGCGCACACCGGTGCCTAAAAGGTCGCAGCGCAGGTTATAGCTAAACTGTTTCACAAACGCTTTGCTTGCGCCGTAGACGTGGCTGCCCGGATACGGCCACTGACCTGCAATCGAACCGATATTAATAATGCTGGCCCCGGCACCGTGGCGAATCAGCGTCGGTAACAGAGCGTGGGTGACGTTCACCAGACCGGTGACGTTAGTATCAATCATGGTGTGCCAGTCCGTCAGATCCACCTTTTGCGCCGGCTGAGGTGCCAGCGCCAGCCCGGCATTATTGATAAGCGCAGTGACATCGGCAAATTCCGCAGGCAACGCGGCGACGGCAGCCGCCACCGCGTCGCTATCCCGCACGTCCAGCTCCATCACATGTACCGGCACCAATGATGCCAGTTCAGCTTGTAAGGCCTGAAGGCGAGTCAGCCTGCGACCGCTCAGCACCAGCCCCCAACCGGCGCGGGCAAAAACATGCGCCGCCGCTTCGCCAAAGCCGGAGGTGGCTCCGGTAATAAACACCACATTACGATTTTCCATTGTGCTCTCCAGTGCAGGTTATTCAGCCCACTATAAAAACCGTGGACGCCCCTGCCGAGGGACAGTCTGTTGATGGCGATGTGACACCGGTGTCACGGCGACAAGGCTACACTGGCTCTATCACTTTCTTTTTCGCCGACGACATGATGAGTCACAGCCAACGGTATGCGAGGAATGACCATGACAGAGTTGAATAACAAAACGGTTCGCCAACTGGACAGAGAGTACGTTTTTCATTCATGGACGATGCAGGGCAACCTAAACCCGCTGGTGATCGCCGGGGCAAAAGGATGTGAACTGTGGGATTACGAGGGGAAAACCTATCTCGATTTCAGCAGCCAACTGGTGAACGTCAACCTGGGATATCAGCACCCGAAAGTGCTGTCAGCCATGAAAGCGCAGTTGGAATCATTGGTGACGATCGCCCCGGCCACGGCGAACCTGGCGCGCGGCGAGGCGGCGAAGCGCATTATTGACCTGGCCCCGGAAGGGTTTAGCAAAGTGTTCTTCACCAACGCCGGAGCCGATGCCAACGAAAACGCCATTCGCATGGCGCGCCTGTATACCGGACGCGATAAGGTGCTGTCGGCCTA
>PPYF01268585.1_pt1 | contig 13543 bp, 12 predicted proteins | sample 1559871 | NCBI WGS metagenome assembly PPYF01 (sample SAMN08240021, study PRJNA423297) | Human gut metagenome, whole genome shotgun sequencing project. | reverse complement strand
GGGAAGGAGAAATTTTCTCAGAAAGTTTCTCCTTCCCCTCCCCAATCTTCATGTCCTATCCTTCCACCAACCCCTTCAACTCCGCATAAATGCCTTCGTCGTCGAGGCCGAGGCGGCGGCGGAGCTGGGCTTGCGTGCCGTGCTCCACAAAGGCGTCGGGCAGGCCGAGACGCCTGATGCGCTGCCCGGTGAGGGCTCCGGCGTCGGCCAGCAACTCCAGTACGGCGGAAGAGAAGCCCCCGGCAAGGGCGTTTTCCTCGACAAAGAGCAGCCGATTGTACCGGGCGGTCAGATCGAGCAACTGCCGCTTCGGCAGCGGCTTGACCCAGCGGGCGTCGAACACCGCCACGCTGCGCCCGGTTTCCGCGAACAGCCTGTCCGCCGCGCGCTTGGCGGGCCAGACCATGCTCCCCACGCCGATGATGACGGCGTCCGCGCCTTCGCGGAGCAGCTCGCCTTCGCCGTAGGGCAACGGCGGCAGCGAAATGAGCGGATCGGCGTCCGGCAGGGGAAGGCCCGTCGCCGCGCCGCGCGGGTAGCGGATGACCAGCGGCTGGCCGAGGTTCAGCGAGGTGATCAGCGCGGCCTGCAATTCCACCTCGTCGCGCGGAGCCAGCATGTTGAGATTCGGGATATGCCGGAGGAAGGACAGATCAAAGGCGCCGTGATGCGTGGGACCGTCCTCACCGACCAGCCCGGCGCGGTCGAGACAGAGCGTCACCGGCAGCTTCTGGATGCAGACGTCGTGGACGATCTGGTCGTAGGCCCGCTGGGAAAAGGTCGAATAGACCGCCACAAAAGGCCGGTAGCCCTGCGAAGCCAGCCCCGCCGCGAAGGTTACGGCGTGCTGTTCGCAGATGCCCACGTCCGTAAACCGGGTGGGGAAACGGGCCTTGAAGTGCCCGGTGCCCGTGCCGCTGGACATGGCGGCGGTGACGGCGACGATCCGGTCGTCCTCCTTGGCGAGACGGCAGAGGGTTTCCCCGAAAACGTCCGTATAGGTCGGCGGCGCGTCCACGGGTCTGGGCTGCGTCTGGCCGGTGGCGATGTCGAATTTCCCGAGCCCGTGGAACCGCGAGGGATGCGCCTCCGCGGGCGGGTAGCCCTTGCCCTTGCGGGTCAGGACGTGCAGCAGGACGGGCTGGTCGTCGATGGAGGCCGCCATCCGCAGATGGCGTTCCAGCCCCTCGATGTTGTGTCCGTCCACCGGGCCGATATAGTTGAAGCGCAGGGCCTCGAACAGCATGCCCGGCGTGAACACCGTCTTGAGGCTGCGGTGCGTGCGGTGGGCGTATTCCGCCATTTCGTCGCCGATGCCGGGGATGGACTTGAGCCAGTCCTTGACTTCCTTGCGGACCCGGCGCGCCCAGCCGCGTTCCATGTTGCGGCTGAGGAACAGGGAGAGCGCCCCCACGTTGTGGGAAATCGACATTTCGTTGTCGTTGAGCACCACGATGAGACGGCGGCCCATGTCGCCCGCCTGATTCAGCCCTTCGAAGGCCAGTCCGCCGGTGAGCGAGCCGTCCCCGATGACCGCGAGGACATGGTTTTTCTTCCCGGCGAGGTCGCGCGCCATCGCCATGCCGAGCGCGGCGGAGACGGACGTGGAGGAGTGCCCGACGCCGAAGTGATCAAAGGGGCTCTCCTCGATTTTCGGAAAGCCGCTGATGCCGCCAAGTTGCCGGAGGGTATGGAAATTTTCGGAACGCCCGGTCAGCAGCTTCCAAGCGTAGCTCTGGTGCCCCACGTCCCAGACGAGCCTGTCGTCTTCGGGGTTGAATACGGAAAGGAGCGCGAGCGTCAGCTCCACGACTCCGAGGGAGGGAGCGAGGTGGCCGCCGTTGGCGGAAACCGTGCGGATGATGGTCTGGCGGAGTTCCGTGGCCAGCATTTCCTTTTCGGAGAGGGAAAGTTCCGCCACCATCGAGGGATGCGTGATGCGCGCAAGAAGAGGCGGAAGCGCCGTGTCTGTGTCGTTCATGGAGAATGGGTTCCTGTAGAGGTCTCGGCGGACGCCGCACGGCGGGCCCGCCGCGTTCGGGTCATGCGGAACCCTCTGTATAGCTCCGCCTCGCCGGATTGGCAAACGTCTCCGCAAGGGAAACGTGCGCCAATCCGGAGATCGTTCCGACCGCTCGCTAGTTGTTACGGGTCACCAACATCAGGGACAGGCCCCTGAGGAAATCGGCGTCCGCCCCCGTGAAGCCGCGCAGGCTGTCCACGGCCTTTTCGGCGAATGCCTGCGCGAGTTCGCGGCTGCGTTCGAGGCCGATCAGGGAAGGGTAGGTGGTTTTGCCCATTTCGGCGTCGCTTCCGACGGGCTTGCCGAGGGTGGCGGTGTCGGCGGTTTCGTCGAGGATGTCGTCGACAATCTGGAAGGTTACGCCGAGGGCCTCGCCGTAGGCGCGCAGGGCGTCGAGGTCCGCGTCGGACGCCCCGGCGAGCAGGCCGCCGCTGATGCAGGCCACCCGGAACATGGCCCCGGTCTTGAGGGCGTGCAGGGTTTGCAGCGTGGGCAGGGGCACGTCGGTCCTGCCGGTGCAGTCCATGTCGAGAATCTGGCCGCCGACCATCCCGGCGGCTCCGGCGGCGGAGGAAACGGCGGCAAGCGCCCTGAGCACGCGGTCCGCCGGGATGCCCGCCGTCGCCGAGGCCATGAAGCCGAAGGCGTCGGTGAGCAGGGCGTCGCCAGCGAGAATGGCGGTCGCCTCGTCGAAGGCCTTGTGGCAGGAGGGCCGCCCGCGCCGGAGATCGTCGTCGTCCATTGCGGGGAGGTCGTCGTGGATGAGGGAATAGGTGTGGATCATCTCCAGCGCGGCGGCGAAGGGCATCGCCGCATCCGCCGTCAGGCCGAACAGGGAGGCGGTGGACAGGCACAGCACGGGGCGAAGCCGTTTCCCGCCCGCAAGCAGGCTGTAGTACATGGCTTCCTTGAGCCGCCCCTGCATGGGGATGCCGTCGAGGCAGTGCCGGAGGTAGGCTTCCACCTGCGCGCCGCGTTCGGCGAGGACCGTCTTGACCTGCTGGGAATCGAATGCCGTACTCATCGTGTGTCCTTTCGTTTGGAAAATGACGGGAAAAACGGTTGGGAAAGCGGGATCGCCTGTTCCCCAGAACGGGCGGGAAAGCAATCGCCTCGTCTTCATGCCGGATGGTTCCGAACCCCGCGAACGGGGATTCGATAAGCGCAACACGTTCGGGAGGATGAAGGAAGGGGGATCGGAGGGGAGAAGGCCCCTTTCTCCCCCGACATCTCTAGTCCTCCCCATCCTCCGTGATCTTCTTCTCGTCGAAGGGCTCAAAGCCCTGTTCGGTGAGGATGCGGACCTCGTTCCGGGCCTTTTCGAGCTGTTCGCGGCAGGAACGGGAGAGGGTGAGGCCCTCCTTGTACAGACGCACGCTGTCCTCAAGCGGCAGATCGCCGTTTTCCAGCGCGGCGACGACTTCCTGAAGGCGGCGTAAACGCTCCTCAAAGGAGGGTGTCTTCTTGGCGGCCATAGGGGCTCCTATTGCTTGGGGACGAGGGACAGGGGATCGACGGCGACCCCGAGGATGTTGACGCCGAGGTGCAGATGCGGGCCGGTGACGCGCCCGGTGGCGCCCACGAGGCCGATCTGCTGTCCGGCCTTGACCATTTCGCCGGGCTTCACGTCGAGGCGGGACATGTGCGCGTAGGAACTGATCACGCCCTGCCCGTGGTCGATGTAGACGGTGTTGCCCGCAAAATACATGTTCTGCGCGATGACGACCCTGCCGTCGGCCACGGCCTTGATCGGCGTACCCTGCGCGCCGCGCAGGTCCACTCCGCGATGGTAGGAACGCATCTCGCCGTTGAACATCCGCCTGCCGCCGAAGGCGCTGGTCACGACGCCGGGGACCGGACGCCGGAATGCGCCGCGCCAGTAGCGTTCGGGCGTCACGCGCTTGAGCGCCTCGGCGGATTTTTTGCGTTCGCCGTCAATGCGCTTCATGGCTTCCTTGGGCGGGTTCACGAAATTTTTTTTGACCGAAATCTGTTGTTCGGGCCATTTCACCTTGAGGACTTTGACCGTAGCCTTGCCGGTCAGCGTTCCGGCGGAGGCCTGAACGACCATGTCCTTTTCGGTGTTTACGGGGACGGGGAGCAGGGCTTCGGCGATGCGGCTCTGGCCGTCCGCCACCGTGGGCGCGACGATGCTCTTGCCGAGCCACGTAAAGGTGATGTGCGGGAGCTGTTCGTCGATGACGACGCGGACCCGAACGGCGGTCCCCTGTTTGGCCTCTTCCGGGGCGTGGATGGTCAGGGACGCGGCCAGCGCGCCGCCGCAGACGGCCAGAACGAGACATCCGGCGAGCAGGGCGATCCGGTAGTTACGGAGTATCATGGCATTCTCCACTGGCGCGAACGGCGGTGACGCGGGCGTCCACCTCGCCGTCGCGGATTTTGACGGTCAGGGGCGTGCCCGGTTGCACGTCCCGAATGCTGCGGACGAAACGTCCGTCGGCGGTAAGGGCGTAGGCGTAGCCCCGTTCGAGCGGCCCTTCCGGGTCGAGCCCGCGGAGCCTGAGTTCCGCACGTTCGAGACGGCGATCCCGTTCTCCGAATGCGGCGGCGAAACGTTCCTCCAGCCGCGAGGAGGCGGCGTCCAGTTGCAGCCCGGCCCGCGCAAGCCGTTGGGCTTGCGCCTGTTCGAGACGGCGGGCCAGCCCGTCCACCCGTTCCAGCCGCGCGTCCAGCGCGCGCGGGTCCGCATGGCGGGCAAGGGCGGCTTCCAGCGGACGCAACCCGGCGTCGGCGCGTTCCAGCTTCTGCCCGAGGGTGGAGGACAGCCGCCTTCGGAGCGCGTCGAAACGCTCCTCCAGCCGGGACAGGCCGCGCTCCGGCGACAGCCACGTCAGGGCGCGGGACAGCGTATCCAGCTTTTCGCCGCGTTCGGCAAGCCGCCGTTCGGCGGCGTCCGTCAGGCTCGTTTCGAGATCGTCCACAAGCTGGGCGTACCACTGGCGTTCGGGCCAGAGAAGCTGTGCCGCATGGCTCGGCGTGGCGGCGCGCAGGTCCGCCACCATGTCGGCGACGGAGGTGTCGATTTCGTGCCCGATGCCCGCCACCACCGGGATGCCGGAACGGTACACGGCGTCCGCCACGCGCTCGTCGTTGAACGCCCACAAATCCTGCAACGAGCCGCCGCCCCGGATGAGCACGAGCACGTCGGCCCAGCCGCGCCGGTTCGCGTCGTCCAGCGCCTCGACGATGCGAGGCGGGGCGTCGTCGCCCTGCACGGGGACGGGGTGGATGCGGATTTCGCAGCCCGTGCCGCGTTCGCCCGACAGGCGCAGGAAGTCGCGGATGGCGGCTCCCGAGGGTGCGGTGATCACGGCCACGCGGCGCGGATGTTCGGGGATGGGGCGTTTGCGTTCGACGGCGAAGTAGCCCTTTTCGGACAGCTTGCGCTTGAGGGCCTCCAGCGCGAGGTGCAGTTGGCCTTCGCCGCTGTCCTGCGCGAGTTCGACCACGAGCTGGTAGCCGCCGCGCGGGGCGTACACGGTGATCCGTCCGGCGCAGATGACCTGCTGCCCGTTCCTGAGCGTGGCGGCGAGGCTGAGGCGCGGGCCGTCCTCGAAGACTTCGCCGGTGAGCGGGTCGAAGGCTTCGCGTTCCTTCTGGCTGCCCTTGAACCAGACGGCCTGAAGAAGCGCGTTGTCGTCCTTCAGAGAAAAATAGAGGTGCCCGGAGGCGGGGCGGGACAGGTTCGTGACCTCGCCGCGCACCCAGACGTAGGGAAAGCCGTTTTCCACGGCGTCCTTGATCTGTGCCGTGAGCTGGCGGACGGTGAGGATGGACATGGGGGATGACGCCTCCGGCGGGCAAGGCTCCGCCCTGCACCCGCAAGGGGCGAGCCGCCCCTTGACCCGGCGCGTTGTGAGCCGGAGCGGGATGGTGGTTGTTTCGTTCGCCCGGAATGGGGCCGTATGCGGCATGGCGATGAAACGGTCCCGCCGCTTCATCGCCATGTGGGAATTTTGTTCCCGCCCGTTCGCAAATGGAACCGGCCCCCGCCCTTCGCATCCTCCCCGGCATAAAAGTATAAAGCTTTAGGAGGATGAGGGGATGGGGGAGGGGAGAGGGAAGCCCTTCTTCAGAAGGGGCGTTCTCCCCCTCCCCAAGCGTTTCGTCGGCTACATGCCCCAGCAGGCGAGGACGCCCTTGCGCCACTCGGCGAAGGCTTCGGCGAAGCCCTCCACGGGGAGTTCGCCCTTTTCGCCGGTCTTGCGGTTTTTGACTTCGACGATGCCGCGGGCGAGGCCCTTGCCGCCCACGACGACCTGCATGGGCAGGCCGATGAGGTCGGCGTCCTTGAACTTCACGCCGGGGCGTTCTTCGCGGTCGTCGAGCAGCACGTCGAGGCCCATCTTGCCGAGCAGCTCGTACAGTTCGTCGGCCTTGGCGGCGGTGTCGGCGTTCTTGGGATCAAGGTTGACCAGTTCGAGGTCGAACGGCGCGAGGGGCGGCGGGAAGGCGATGCCGTCGCGGTCGTTGTTCTGCTCGATGCAGGCCGCGACCACGCGGGAGACGCCGATGCCGTAACAGCCCATGATGGTGGTCTGTTCCTTGCCGTTCTCGTCGAGATAAATGGCGTTGAGGGCCTTGGAATACTTGGTGCCGAGCTTGAAGACGTGGCCCACTTCGATGCCCTTGGCGAAGGCCACCGGCTTGCCGCAGCGGGGGCAGACGTCGCCTTCCGCGATGGCGCGCAGATCGGCGTAGGCGAAGGCCGGGACGTCGCGCTGGAGATCGACGTGCAGGATGTGCGTGTCGGCCTTGTTCGCGCCCGCGATCCAGTCCGTGCCCGCCATCAGTTCGTGGTCGGCCACGATGGGACCGGCGGTGAAGCCCACGGGACCGGCGAAGCCCACCGGCGCGTTGGTCCACTGCGTCACCTGCTCGGGCGAGGCGAGCACCACCTCGTCGGCCTTGAAGTAGTTCTTCAGCTTGATTTCGTTCAGTTCGCGGTCGCCGCGCACGAGCGCCGCCACGGGCTTGCCGTCCACCACGTAAAGGAGCGTCTTGATGAGCTGTTGCGCGGGCACCCCGAGGAAGGAGCAGACTTCTTCGATGGTGTGCTGATCGGGGGTGGTCACTTCCTCGATGGCGGCGCAGGTTTCCTTGCAGGGCGTTTCCGGGGCGAGGACGGCGGCGCGCTCGATGTTGGCGGACCAGTCGCATCCGGTGCAATAGGCGATGGTGTCTTCGCCGGTTTCGGCCAGCACCATGAATTCGTGCGAGAAGTTGCCGCCGATGGAGCCGGAGTCGGCCTCCACGGGACGGAACTGGAGGGCCATGCGGCTGAAAATCTTTTTGTACGCTTCAAACATGTTCCGGTAGCTGGCGTCGGCGCCCGCGTCGTCCTTGTCGAAGGAGTAGGCGTCCTTCATCAGGAACTCGCGCCCGCGCATCAGGCCGAAGCGGGGACGGATTTCGTCCCGGAACTTGGTCTGAATCTGGTACAGGTTCATGGGAAGCTGGCGGTAGGAGCGCACTTCGCCGCGGAGAAGATCGGTGACGACCTCCTCGTGCGTGGGGCCGAGGCAGTAGTCGCGCTCGTGGCGGTCCTTGAAGCGCAGGAGTTCCTTGCCGTAGTGCTCCCAACGCCCGGATTCGCGCCACAGGTCGGCGGGCTGCACGGTCGGCATGAGGATTTCCTGAGCGCCCGCCCGGTCCATTTCCTCGCGCACGATGTTGGCGGCCTTGTTCAGCGTCCGCAGGCCGAGGGGCAGCCAGGTGTAGATGCCGGAAGTGAGTTTGCGAATCATGCCCGCACGGATCAGCAGTTTGTGGCTGATGACTTCAGCGTCGCCGGGGGCTTCTTTCAGAGTGGGGATGTACCATTGACTCCAGCGCATAGATGTACCTCAGAATAAAATGGGGAGCCCCCGCACGCGGTTGGGCTCCAAGTTGGGCGGCAGTATATCCCCGAAGCCGCAAAAAGGCAAAAGATACCTGTTCCTCGCGTCCGGCGTCGGTTTTCCCGTCCCGGCGGCGCGGGAAGCGGGATTTTCGTCCGCAAGGCCTCCCTCCTCCCGGACGGGCCCGCCGCGCGGGGAAAGGGAGCGTGCGTTGTTTTCCGGGCCGTCCGCCTGTATGCTGCCGCCCATGAAACGGCCTGCCGGGATACGCGCCGGACGCGTGCGGGGCTTTGGCATCGGTGCGGTACAGCGTGACGCTGGCGTTGATACGCGCCGGGCGTGTGCGAGGCCTTATAGCAAGCTCGGAACCGGCAACGGAAAACGTTTCCCGCCGTCGGGCGCGTGCGGGTCTTCGCAGCGTTCGCGCTCTTTGGCGGCGTGGGGGAAACCCGTGCGGGGCGTGTGGCCGTCGTCGGCTGCCCGTCCGCTTTCTGGGAACCGTGGGCGCGGACGGGGCCCGCGCCGAAGCCGCACCGTCGCCCGTCGCGCCGCGAGGGGTTCCGGGGGGTATACAAAACCAGCGTTTTCGGTCTATTGTATGCATTCCGCACTGTTCGGAAGGACGGATGCGGGAAAACGATTCGGGAGTTTACGATGATTGCAAGACGATTCAGAACGATTGCCGCCGCGGCGTGTCTGTTGGCGCTGGCGGCCTTTTCCATGCCCCGCCTCGGTTGGGCGGAGCAGCCGGACGGCCCGCGTTTCAACATCTATACGCAGGGTTACGAAAAGGCCGATGTGGATGAGGGCGGTTCCTATTCCAAAACGGAAAGCGGCGTTTCCGTGGGGTACAAGTGGTTCACGCTCGGCTACAAGCGCAGCTCCTACAGTTGGAGCCATTCGGATTCGGTGAACTTCAGCAAGAAGGGCGAGCCGTGGGACGAGATGAACAAGCTCTCGCTGGACGCCTCGTTCGACGGGTATCTGAACGATACCGTGAGCTGGTTCGCGGGCGGCACGATCATTTCCGGCTTTGAGGATCAGGTGTGGGATTCGTTCACCTTCGCGCCGCGCGGCGGACTGACGTTTTCCCCGTCCTATGATCTGAAGCTGCACCTCGGTGCGGTGGGCCTGATTTCCCCGGTGCGTCCGCTGGTGCTGCCGCTGGTCGGCGCGGAGTGGGGCAACGAACAGGATTTCGGCCTGTCCGCGATGGTGGGCTTCCCCGGCACGAGGGTGCAGTACCGGTTTAACGAACTCCTCGCCGCGCGTGTGGCGGCGCGCTGGGATCGCGACATCTACCGGCTTTCCAACGACAGCAGCGTCGCCAAGAAGGGGTACATGGAAGAGTCCGGCTACACCGGCGGCGCGTACCTCGACATCACGCCCATCAGCGACCTGAAGTTCACGGTCGGCGCGGAACTGCTGTTCGACCGGCAGTTGCGCCTGTACGACAAGGGCGGCGACGAGTTCTCCAAGACCGACGTGGATCGCTCGCTCGGCGCTGTGGTGCGCGCAAGCTACAGCTTCTGATGCGTGAAGAATCGGGGAAGGAAAACCTCACCGGAGGGAATCTCCTTGTTTTCCTTTCCCTTTTTCTTCGCTTCCTTTCTTTTCCAAGATATTCTATCCCTTCCGGCTGGCGTTCCGGTCGGGAGACGGGCGGTCTTTTCGTAGGAGAGGGGCCGTGCGGCGCTTGCTGGAGGCGGAAAGGCGGCGGGTTTACGGAATCCGGTGGACATCAAAAAATAACATACTGTTTTTTTAAGAATGTTTTTATGGGTTCTTAAGCGCGGAGCGTTCTCGAACGACGCCGATGGACTTGTTTCTTTCTTGTGAAACGCTTCCGTTTGAGGACGGGGCCAAGCGGGAAAAGGGGAGCGGATATGTTCGTATTCAGCCTGACGTATGTGAAGCCGTTGTCCGAAGTGGAGCGGGTGCTGCCCGATCATGTGCGGTTTCTGGACAGGTATTATGATCTGGGGAAGTTCGTGTGTTCGGGGCGAAAGAACCCCCGCACGGGCGGCGTGATCCTGTGTGCGGCGACGGACGCGACCGAGGCCGAGGCGATCATGCGCGAAGACCCCTTCTTCATCGAGGGAATCGCCCGCTATGAGGTGATCGAATTTCAGCCTTCCAAGTACGCGGAGGCGTTTCGGGCGTTCGTTTCCTGAGCGGGGGGCGTCCGTCGGGCGGGGTTTTCCGCATGGCGGAAAGGGAGTCCGGATTTTTGAGACGGCGGTGTCCAACATCGCCGTTTTTTTCATGATACAGCCATATGGACAACGTGCCCGAGTTGGGATACTTCGGGCGATTCCCGCGGCATGGAGCCGGGGGACGCCGGGGGCTCCGGCGTATCCGTAGACAGGGCTGTGCCCGTTCGGCCCGATCCGCCTCTCTGGAGGACGCATGAACCGCTTTTTTTCGCTCATGTGGGGCGTTGCCGCCGTCATGGTGACGGCGACGAACGCTCCGGCGCTGGACGATTTCAGCGCCTTTACGATGAAGGGCGTCGGCAACGACGTCGATCCGTTTGAGCTTACCTGCAAGCAGTACGCCGGACTGGACGCCGGGACGCGTCGGCTCCTGACCTCGTATCTCGAAGGCTACGCGGCGGAAGGATCGAGCACCGCCTACGCCGAAGGGGCCGTCAGGAATTTCGAGGCCGGCATCCTCGCCGCCTGCGCCAAGGCTCCCGACAGTCCCCTCGACGAACTGCTGGAGAACGTCCAGTACGACGTTCCCGAAGGCGGTGCGGAGCCGGGCTGTTCCGCGCTCCTCAAGACGTCCGCTCCCGAGGAGGTCGCGAAGCTCCTTCTCTGGACGCAGGGGTATCTGGAGTCGGAACTCGCTGAAAATACGGAGACGGATTTCGATCAGGCCATCCATCAGGATACGTTCCGCGAAGACGCGGCGGCGGTCCTTGAACAGTGCAAGGCCGACAACGAGGGCAAGCTGATCGAGGTCATGCGGACGCTCATGATGGGCGACTGAGTCCCGATTTTTCGTTTTCCACACAAAAGGCCGGGGATTCCCGGCCTTTTTCCGTAACACGCTCTGTTCTATCCTTTTCCTCGACGAGGTCCGTAACCTGTACGGCTTCGCGGCAATCATGCCGGACGGGACTGTTTCCGACTGAAGCCACGTCTTCGGTGAGGGATTCGATAGGGTCAAAAGCCAAGGAAGGGGGAGGGAAATTTCCTTGAGAACGTTTCCCCCCTTCCTCCATTCTATATCTTCAAATCCGGCATGCCGCCGCGCGGGCGGTCGTCATCGTCGTAGCCGAGGGAGGAGGGCGGATCGAGGGTGAGGCCGTCGAGGGACGAGCCCGGCTCGACCGGACGCGGTTCCGCCGGGGTCGTGGCGCGGCTCCATGTGCCGGGCTCCCGCGCGGGGGCGGGGTCCGGTTCCGGCGGATAGGGCTGCTTCGCCAGCGGGTTGACGGCGATGCCGGCCTCAAGCTGTTGCAGCGTGGCGATGCGCTTTTCGAGCTTCGCCAGCGTGGAGAGGATGGCCGCGTGCTCCTCGCGCATGGTCTTCGACATGGCGTCCTGATTGCGCAGGATGCAGAAAAACATGAAGGCCAACCCTCCGAACAGCACAACCTCGAAAGCCAGCAGCATAACCTTTTCCTTTCCGATAACGTGGACGGTTTCGCGACGCCCCTTGCGGAGACGGTTCGCTTTCGATACCTCTAGGCGCATCGGCTTCCGTCATAATACCCATTGACCACAACCGCAAGGACCCTTCATATGGCATCTCCTTCCATCCGCCCCCGCATGCTCGTCGCCGACGAGCAGGGGAACATCTATGATCACCCGGACTTTCTCCTCATGTGCCGTCGCGGCGAAGAGTGGAGCCTGCCCCGTCCCGACGAGCTGATGCCCCTTCCGGACGAGAGCGAGCTGTTTCTGCTGCCCGGACGCCGGGCCGTGGGGCTCAACCCCGAAACCGGCGAAACCGAAGTCATGGAGGACTGGGCCGTGGCGGCCTTCGCCGCGCCCGCGCACACTCTGACGGCGCATCCCGTGTACGTGACCGACGAGGGCGCGCCCATGCTGCCGCTGTTCGCCTACGGAGCGGTGGGGTTCGCCAACGGGCGTTTCTACGTCTGCGCGAAAAAGGTGGACGAGGACGTGCGTCAGGTTTTCAAGGGCATTTCACGGGGCAAGATCGAGCGTTCCGCCCGCACGATCATGAACCGGTTCCCGGACAACCGTCTCATACAGCACATCATGGAGAACTGCGCGCTGCGTTACGGGTGTCCGGCGGCGAAAAACCTGTGTCTCGGACGCTACGAAGCGCCCATGCCGACCTCGCGGACCTGCAACGCCCGGTGCATCGGGTGCATTTCGCAGCAGGAGGAAGGGTCCAAAATCGTCGCCACGCCCCAGTGCCGTCTGACCTTCACGCCCACGGCGGACGAACTGGTGGAGCTGATGCGTTTCCACGCGGAACGTGAAACCGAAAAGCCGGTCTTTTCCTTCGGGCAAGGCTGTGAAGGCGAACCGCTGACCGAAGCGCCGCTGCTCATCGAGGCGGTGCGGCGTTACCGTGAGGAAGGCGGACACGGCACCATCAATCTGAATTCCAATTCCTCCCGCCCGCAGGCCGTGGCCGAGCTGGCGGACGCGGGTCTGACCTCGCTGCGCGTCAGCCTCAACAGCGCCCGGCCCGAAGTGTACAACCGTTACTACCGGCCTCATGGCTATACCTTCGACGATGTGCGCCAGTCCATTATTGAAGCCCGTTCGCGCGGCGTGCATGTGGCCGTCAACCTGCTGTATTTCCCCGGCGTCACGGATACGGAGGAGGAAATCGAGGCGCTCATCGAGCTGTTCCGCTCCACCGGGATCAGCCTCGTGCAGCTCCGCAATCTGAACATCGATCCCGAGTATTACCCCTCGCTTCTCGAAGGCATCACGTTTGGGCCGTCCGTGGGGCTGAACAACTTCCGCAAGCGCATCCGCCGGGCCTGTCCGTGGATCACCTACGGGTATTTCAATCCCTATCTCGGGGACAAGGCCGACCTCGGCGGCACGCCCATGCCCGGCGAGTGGAAGCCCGAACCCGAGGAGATCGCGGAAGCCGTCGCGGAGGACGGCGAGGGGGCGTAACCGGAGGGGTTTCTTTGCCGAGGCTCCGCCTCGGGCTCCGGCAGGGCGCCGCCCTGCACCCGCCGGGGGGCATGATGCCCCCCGGACCCCCTCGAAAACGGAGACGCGACGGCAGACGGCACGATGCAGGAACGGACGTTTCCTAAAGAAAAAAGAGGCCATACGGCCTCTTTTTTCTTGTGCTCTTTAGGATAATACTTTGTCATTACAGCACTAAATCACAACATGCCCCAATGACAACTCAATAGGCCCTGTCATGGGATGCGTTTGTTTCATCTCCACAGTATGGTGAAACGACAGCTTTTTTTCCGGTTTTTCCATTGGCGGACTCCATCGGTGAGGCATGTTATCGGTTATTCCTTTGGAACTTCAAGCAATAAAGCCTCGACCGTTTCCTATGACACAGCCGTTCACTATACTGATTTTTGCCTTTTCTCTATGAGCGGCCGGGAGACGTCCGCCTCCGAAACGAGCTTGCGCGGCCCCAAAGCCGACAAGAACCCATAGGAAAGTCTTTGAAGAGGAAGGGGTGGGGTTTGGGG
>PPYF01507835.1_pt1 | contig 13546 bp, 10 predicted proteins | sample 1559871 | NCBI WGS metagenome assembly PPYF01 (sample SAMN08240021, study PRJNA423297) | Human gut metagenome, whole genome shotgun sequencing project. | reverse complement strand
TTTTCTTTGTTGATAATAAAGCGTTGGTAGTAGGAGAGCATCAAAGTTGTTAGTGGCAAGGCGATAATCATGCCGAGCATTCCCATTAATGAACCCCAGATAGAAAGAGATAAAAGGATGATGGCAGGATTCAGTCCGGTAATCTTTCCCATGATTTTGGGGACAAGGAAGGTATCCTGTATGATTTGTACGATTGCAAAGACGGCTAATGCACATGCAATGATAATCCAGAAGTTCTGTCCGGTGTCGGCAGCTTTGAGGATTGCCAATAAAATGGTGGGAAGGAAACCAATGATTTGCAAGTAGGGAACCATATTCAATGCTCCGATGAAAAGTCCCAGAGCGATAGCCATGGGGAAATCGATAATCAGGAAACCGATGCTGAAAAGAATACCTACGCAGAAAGCAACCAAAGCCTGTCCACGGAAATATCTGTTCATACCATCCTGTACGTCGTGAACCAGGTTGGAGGCAAACGTACGGTATTTATTGGGTAGCAGATGCAACCATCCTTCAGCTATCGCTTCGTAATCCAATAATATAAAGATTACATATAATAATATAATGAAGGAGGCAAGGATGCTGAATAGAATGTTGAGAGATTCTGCAAGCAAAGTCCACACTCTGGGGACGGTATCCTTGATTGCCGCCAGGATATTCTCCTCACTTAATACACGGTTCAACGCCTGAAGATCAATGTTCTCGTGGATAAATTCAGAAAGATTCTTAGGCACATTGTTACCGGCTCCATTGGTGAGGTAAGTCACTAGCAAGTCGTTCATTCTGCCTATTTCCGAAATCATCGGCGGCACTAACAGATAGAATAAAGTGACTCCGATAACCGTAATGAGGAATAAGGAACAGAAGATGGAAATAATGCGGCTTTTTAATCGTAGCTTATACTGGAAGAATTTGACTAACGGATAGACCATATAAGCTATCAGCCACGCAATAAAGAAAGGCAATAACACTCCGCTAAGACGTTCCACGAGCATTAATATTCCTACAACTAACACACATCCGATGGAACCGCGTATAAAACTGTCGAATGTTATCTTTTTCCTTTCCATAATCTGTTTCTTTATAGAGTTTATACTTTCTGCTCATCCTCCCCTCGTGCACGGAGATAACATTCCCTGCACAGAGGCTCATATTCGGCTGTTTCGCCTAAAAGAACCTGTTTCTCATTCTTGACTGTACGATGTGAGAAAGAAGCCAGCTGACCACATTTCACACAGATCGCATGAACTTTGGAGACTTCATCGGCAATGGCGCACAATTGTGGCATAGGTCCGAACGGATTTCCTTTGAAGTCCATATCCAATCCTGCAATGATAACACGGATTCCATTGTTGGCAAGCTGGTTGCATACATCAATCAAACCACTGTCGAAGAACTGTGCTTCATCAATACCTACTACATCTATCTCGGAAGTAAACAGTAAAATGCTGGCTGACGAATCGATGGGAGTGGAGGCGATAGAATGGCTGTCGTGAGAGACTACGTCTTCTTCTGAATAACGGGTGTCGATAGCAGGTTTGAATATCTCGACACGTTGTTTCGCGAATTTCGCTCTCTTCATTCTGCGAATCAATTCCTCTGTCTTTCCGGAGAACATAGAACCGCAGATTACTTCGATCCGGCCTCTTCTTCTAGTCTCCTGTATGTGGTCTTCTGAAAATAATACCATGAGATTTTGTGTTTTCTTGATTAAATAAATATGTGGACAAAGGTAAGCAATTCAATGTGCAAGAACTGTTAAATTATCCATTATTTTAAGTTATTGCATAAATTATTCCTACATTCGCACCGTATAAACAATGGACTGACATGAAACAGAAGCTATTAACAGATATTGAGTTGGATGTTCATGAGTTGAAGTATCTCATGGATTCATTTACCAAGGAGCCGAGAAGAAGAAGAAGAAGGGAAAAAAGAGGAACCGGCAATTGTTGAGGAACCTGTCGTTGAAACTGTTGTGAAAGAGGAAGAACCTAAATCGGCTGTGTTGGGAGAAAGTCTCAAACTGTCTGCCGGCTTGCGACATGCTATCAGCTTGAATGATTCTTTCCGTTTTTCTCGTGAACTGTTCGGAGGCAACACTGATCTGATGAATCGGGTTATCGAACAGATATCAGTAATGAGTTCCTACAAGACTGCAGTCGCATTTCTGTCCTCGAAAGTCGAATTGAATGAAGAAAAGGAGGCGGTGAACGACTTTCTGGAGCTACTAAAGAAATATTTTAATCAATCAGCATAAAACAAAAACAAGATGGGAAAGCTATATGTGGTGCCTACGCCGGTAGGGAATCTGGAGGACATGACTTTTCGGGCTATCAAAGTCCTGAAAGAGGTCGATCTGATTTTGGCGGAGGATACACGTACTTCCGGTATCTTGCTGAAACACTTTGAAATAAAGAATGCAATGCAATCCCACCACAAATTTAATGAACATAAAACGGTGGAAAGTGTTGTTAATAGAATAAAGGCAGGTGAAACGGTGGCACTAATTTCGGATGCCGGAACACCTGGAATTTCCGATCCCGGATTTCTGGTTGTTCGTGAATGTGTGCGCAACGGTATTGAAGTGCAGTGCTTGCCGGGAGCAACCGCTTTTGTTCCGGCACTCGTTGCATCGGGATTGCCGAACGAGAAGTTCTGCTTCGAGGGATTTCTCCCCCAGAAGAAAGGACGGCAGACACGACTGAAGACATTGGCGGAAGAACACCGCACGATGGTGTTTTATGAATCACCCCACCGTCTGTTGAAGACGTTAACACAGTTTGCCGAATATTTCGGTGCTGAACGTCAGGCAACCGTGTCGCGTGAAATATCCAAACTCCACGAAGAAACAGTTCGGGGCAGTTTGGCTGAATTGATAGAACACTTTACCGCTACCGAACCCCGGGGCGAGATTGTGATAGTATTAGCAGGAATAGATGATTAAATAACTTCATTAAAAAACGTAAAACGTAAACGTATGAAAAAGTTAGCTGTTTTATTTGTATGCGTCGCCTTGTTGGCTTCGTGTGATGGCTTTAAAGGTGGAAGTAAAGACCTGAAAGCTGAAAATGATTCTCTTTTGATGGAACTGAACCAGCGCAACGCTGAACTGGATGATATGATGGGGACTTTCAATGAAGTTCAGGAAGGTTTCCGTAAGATCAATGCTGCCGAAAGCCGCGTTGACTTGCAGCGTGGAACCATCACTGAAAACTCTGCCAGTGCCAAGCAACAGATTGCTTCTGACATCGAATTCATCTCCAAGCAAATGGAAGAAAACAAAGCACAGATTGCAAAGTTACAGGCACAGTTGAAGAATAGCAATTACAATTCTGCACAGATGAAAAAAGCTGTTGCCGCTTTGACTGCTGAATTGAACGCTAAACAACAGCGTATCGAAGAGCTTCAAACAGAACTGGCTTCCAAGAATATCCGTATTCAGGAATTGGATGCTGCTGTCAGCGATCTGTCTGTAGCAAAAGAAACTCTGGCCGCAGAAAACGAAGCGAAAGCTAAAACCGTTGCTGAACAGGAAAAGAGCCTGAATGCTGCCTGGTTCGTATTTGGTACTAAATCTGAATTGAAAGCTCAAAAGATTCTTCAGAGCGGAGACGTGTTGAAGAGCGCTGATTTCAATAAGGATTATTTCACGCAGATCGATATCCGTACAACCAAAGAAATCAAGTTGTACTCTAAACGTGCTGAATTACTGACTACTCATCCGACCGGTTCTTATGAATTGGTAAAAGATGATAAAGGGATATCCCTTTTGAATTGCCAATGTGCTGATTCCTGGATTCAAGAAATTAGCACATTGGCTTTTTTGTTTCTTATTATATAACTACTGATGAAATATAAAAATCTTTTTTTTGATCTTGATGATACCATCTGGGCTTTTTCTCAAAATGCTCGTAACACCTTTGAGGAAGTATATCAGAAATATTCGTTCGACCGCTATTTTGATTCATTCAATCATTATTATACTCTTTATCAACAAAGAAATACCGAACTCTGGGTTGAGTACGGTGAAGGAAAGATAACGAAGGATGAATTGAACAGCCAACGTTTCTTTTATCCTTTACAGGCCGTGGGAGTGAAAGATGAAGCGAAGATGCGTTCGGCAGGAGTGGACGGGTATTTCAGAAAGGTGATTCTCTCGGAAGATCTCGGAGTGCTGAAGCCTTGGCCGGAGATATTCAATTTTGCTTTGTCTGCTACTCAATCCGAGTTGCGCGAATCCTTAATGATTGGTGATAGTTGGGAAGCGGATATAACCGGAGCGCACGGAGTAGGGATGCATCAGGTTTTCTACAATGTGACAGAACGGACAGCTTTCCCTTTCCTCCCTACTTATCACATCCATTCCTTGAAAGAATTAATGGATTTATTATAGGTTTTCTGGATTAAGTCGTATTTTTGTTGCGTTTTAGTTTTGCATAAAATACGATATAATCATGGATAGTACGCTTCTGCCTTTCGCCTTACTTTGTTTCACTTCATTCTTCACGTTGACCAACCCGTTGGGAACGATGCCTGTCTTTCTTACCATGACTCATGGTATGACGGATAAAGAACGTCAGTCTATCGTACGTCGTGCTACTATTGTGTCGTTTATTACATTGATGGTATTTGTCTTTGCCGGGCAGTTTCTTTTCAAGTTCTTCGGTATCTCTACCAATGGTTTCCGTATTGCCGGCGGGGTGATTATCTTCAAGATAGGCTTTGATATGCTTCAAGCCCGCTATACACCGATGAAGTTGAAGGACGAAGAAATCAAAACGTATGCGGATGATATCTCTATTACTCCTCTCGGTATTCCTATGTTATGCGGTCCCGGAGCGATTGCCAATGCAATCGTTTTGATGCAGGATGCGCATTCTTATGAAATGAAGGGGATATTGATCGGTACTATCGCCCTGATTTATCTGCTGACTTTCTTTATTCTTCGTGCTTCCACGAAATTGGTAAAAGTCTTGGGTGAAACGGGTAATAATGTGATGATGCGTCTTATGGGACTGATTCTGATGGTGATTGCAGTGGAATGTTTCGTTAGCGGATTGAAGCCGATTCTGGTAGATATTGTGAGAGAAGGAATGATTCCTTGATGAATAAGGATATGAGGGACGGAGAGTCCCTATAATGAAACTTGCCCCTGTTACAAAAAGATTTGTAGCAGGGGCAAGTGCTTTAAGATATGGTTTTTAGACATTTAGCATGTCTTTATGTGACCTTTCTGTGGCTATTTTCCTTTGGGATATACATAATGTGTATTTGCCCATTTGTTCCATTCGTCTACCAGTTGTTTTAGAATCTTGGGATTTTCTCTGGATAAATCAACACGTTCTGTACGGTCTTTCTCCAAGTTGAAAAGTTCCCATACTTTAGAGTTCTGGTCTTTAACGGCTTTCCAGTTTTTCCACCATACTACACAGTTGTCAAAGTGTTCACCAAAAATATATTCGTGCAATTCGGTGTCTGTATTGGTTAGTATCGGTAGCATGCTTGCGCCTTCCAAAGGAATGATCTCATTTCCTCCGTGATAAGTCTTCGGATAGGTCGTTTCCGCTGCATCGATGAAGGTTGCCATAATGTCGGGCAGGAAAGCTCTGTTGTGTCTTATCTCGCCATTGTATTTTGCATACTTGTCGGGCCAGGAAATAATCAATGGAGTGGAGGTCCCGCCTTCATACGCTCTTACTTTATACTTACGGTATGGAGTATTGCTAACCTGTGCCCATGGCAGGCCATAGGATGGATTTACCCATTCATCCGGATTGTTAATCATATCGATGGTTCCGAAACCTTTCTCACGATGAGGCTCGGCACATGCACCATTATCCGACAAGAAAATAAGTAAGGTGTTATTCAGCTCCCCTTTTTCTTCCAGGTACTTTATTAACCGTCCCACATTATAATCCATGCAATGAACTTGTGCCGCATATACTGACATTCTTCTATCCAGTTCTATTTGTTCATCTTCGGTCAGTTCGGACCATTGGCGACCCTCCCATTGAGCAAGATCCCAATTTTTGTCTACCAATCCCATTTTAATCATACGTTTCAAACGGGCTTCACGTACTTTCTGCCAACCTTTCCGGTACTTGCCTACAAATTTGTCTATATCCTCCTGTTTAGCATGTAACGGCCAATGGGGAGCGTTGTATGCCAGGTAAAGGAAGAACGGATTGTCATCTTTGGGGCGTTCGTCGACAAATTTAATCGCATAATCAGTAAATGCGTCAGTAGTGTAATAAGGTTGTTCCGGTGGAGGCAACTGTTGATTGTCTAAAGTCAGATTGCGATCTCCATGAGGTTGCAGATAACTGCAAGCTCCTGACAAGATACCATAAAAATGATCAAAGCCACGTTGCAACGGCCATTTTTCCTGTCCGTGCATACCGACATGCCATTTTCCCGACATATAGGTGTGATAACCGGCTTCTTTCAGCACTTCTGCTATGGTGACTGAATTACGGTTCAAATATCCCATATATCCATGCACTCCGTGATCTTCGGCAGAGTGAGGATCTTCGGACATCATTCCGATACCTGCCTGTTGGGGATAAAGTCCGGTCAGTAGACTGGCACGGGAAGGGCAGGAGCGTCCTGTGTTGCAGAAATGGGTAAAGCGTACTCCTTTTTTTGCCAGATTATCCAGATTGGGCGTAGGAATTTCTCCTCCGTAGCACCCTAGATCGGAATATCCCATATCGTCCACCATGATTAAAACAATGTTGGGCTTTGGGTCATTCTGGGCTGCTGCATGTAGGGACAGTAAGGATGCAGTTCCCATTAATAACATGTTTTTGTTTGTCATATAATTTTGTTTTATTTTTTTTTGTCAGTATATTTATTAAATAAATATACTGACAGATTATTTCTTAGATGAATTATTTCAGTCTGAAAATTTCTGAATAGACGGCTTGGTCCGCTCCGTTCGCTTTTACACCGATGCGGGCGAATAGGGCTTTGGCTGACTGTACATTCTGGTTACTCGTAATATCCAGCGAAATATTTGTTACTCCGGGATTTATATTGGATAAATTTTGCCGGGCTATATTCGTGTTCTCGTCAACAAAAGTTGTTTTGCTGACGAGCAGCATTGCCTGGCTTATCTTTGCATCCTGTACTATTTGCTGTATATTGCACGTGCCGGATACGATGTTGTTATCCAATGTGATATTTTCGTCTGATATTGTAAAATAAGGGGTGACTTTTACTTCACATCGTGTTTTTCCTTTTACTTCCACATATATGGTATCGCGGTTATTCACCCAGGGACCGTTTTTGTCTTTAGTTACCAGTTTGTACGGACCATCGAAAAGTACTGCAGAGAAAGTTCCGTCCTGTGTGGCATACACGGTGATAGGATCATGGTTGGCATAACCATCCTGATACAATTGTAGTTGAATACCTCCGTTTGTACCTTTCAAACCGAGTTGTTTTCCCTCATACGTGATTTTCCCTTCCAGAAATGATTCGGGTTCGTCGTAATTGTCTAAACCGCAACTTACGGCAAGCAGGGAAAGTGAAAGCAAAGAAAATATAGTTCCTATTTTTTTCATTGTTTTACAGTTTTATGTTTTACTGATACGGATTTTTCACTAATAACGGGTTCTTGTTGAGCCAGCTGTTATCGAAGAAGTTATAATAGTTCTTCATCTGGAAATAGCGGGGGTAAGGAACCATGTAGGCTTTCTTTTTGTCGAATACCCACATCTTGTCATTGGCGCTGCCCGGATCATTAACCTGATAAGGGAATAGTTCGTAGAGCTGCGCATCCGGATTTTCCGAATTACCATCCCAGATTTCGTGAGCCAGGCGCCAACGTTTCAGATCCCAGTAACGATGATCTTCCAATGCAAATTCCACCCGATATTCGCGGACAATATCTTCAAATGTGATTGATTCCAGTTCGCTGATGCCGGCGCGTGCACGAACAGGATTGATGTAGTTCAACGGATCATCTTCTCCGGTTTTATTGAGCTCATAAGCAGCCTCACAAGCTATCATATATGCTTCTGAAATACGGAAACGAGGATACCACATGGTACTCATCTTCGAATTGGTAGAAGCACCGATGGTTTCGTCCAGGAATTTGCGGAAGAAGAAACCTGTTTTGTTTATACGGATTTCATTTGATTCCATTGGTCCGTTGATAGAAGTTATCAGGCGGTTATTGTCATCGTAAGAATCGGCTTTACCTATGATTTCTTTCCAATTTCCGTTTCCGTCGGGCACTTTCTGACCGGCTTGCAACACTACTTCACTACCTCTGAATTTGGCTCCCGGATAAAGTACGGTTCCCCACAACCGGGCATCTTTATTGGCAAAGGCATCTTCCGGCCGACTGTACATGATGTAATTTCCGGATTCATCCTTAACTTTGATTGTGCCGTCGCGGTTGTCTTTGTATTCAAATGCTTCTACCAGATTTAATACTGCGCCGGAATAACAACGTTCCTGATCTTCTGCTAGAGAAGCGGGAATATTCTTTTGTGTGAATCCATGGGTGGCTCCTGGATATGCATAATCTTTGGCCCAGATCACTTCATGATTATTCTCTTTGACACAGACTGCATTATAAAAATTCTGTCCCAGATCATTACGAACCGTTATGTCCAGGTTATAATAGGCAGAAGCTTGAGTTATCACTTCTTTGGCTGCTTCCAATGCTGTTTCGTAATATGGGGTAGCCATTTCCGCCGGAATACCGACTTCATTTCCTTCTGTGCGTATAGGAGCAACCATCTTGTTATTGTAGTTGGCCAATGATCCTGCATAAACGGCAGCACGTGCCTTTAACATCAGGGCAGCCCAACGTGTGGCACGGGCGGCATTGGTGGTGGGCTTTGTAGGCAGGTAATCTGCGATAGTGGCACATTCATTGATGATATAATCGTAGACTTCTGATTCTTTGGAACGGGGAACAGCCAAACCTGAAACATCCATCCCTGCCTCATATTCGTATACGTTATCATTCACAATAGGTACACCGCCTAAACCTCTGCACATACTAAAATATGCCCAGGCGCGTAAGAAGCGAATTTCGCCTTCATATCGCAATTTCTCTGTAGATTCAAGTACGGTTGTAGCTCTTAATCCCGCCAGGAACTGATTTAAATTACGAATATATTTATATGGATAAACTCGCCATTGATTGTCACTGTATTCCTGCATGTTATCACGGGCACCATCAGTCACGCAACCGTCGTCCACTTTAGTAAAGCTGGCGGGAGTGGCAAAACTTTGTCCCCAATTCTCTGTATCTCCATAAAAACCGGCCAATACGGAGTTTATCATTTTAGCATCGCTGAAGATCTGGTCATTTGTCAATATCTGATCGGGATCACGATCTAAAAAATCAGAACAAGATCCTAATATCAAAGTTAAACCCAATAACAGGTATCCTTTTATATATTTCATTGCTTTTAGAATTTAAGTGTTAAACCCAGATTGATAATTCGCATACTCGGGTAAGCTGTTCCGTTACCGGCTGAAACTTCCGGATCGATAGGTACATTGGTGAGTGTAAACAGGTTCTGTCCGGCAAGATATAACCTTAGACTGTTAATTCTGCATTTTTGCAGCCACTCTTTGGGGAAGGTGTAACCAAATTCCAGATTACGCAGTTTTAAATAACGGACATTGTACTTCCAGAAAGAGCTATCCCAATAATTACTATGGTTATTGGCATTGTTTCCGATTAATAATGTCGGGTATTTGCCAGGAATCATTTCACTGTTTGCATCAAAGATATCAGATAGTCTCCATGTATCTTCCATGTAGTAAGCCGGGTTGTTTCCATTATTGTTAAATGGAATCTTTTGGATTAATGACGGATTCCAGGTAGACATTCCCGCACCGGAGAAATCCAATGCTAAATCGAAGCCTTTCCATGCGAATGCAAGGTTAAAACCGAAGTTCAGAACGGGTGTGGAGTCTTCTTTGTATCCGATGGGGCGTTTGTCCATATCGTTGATTATGCCATCCCCATTTTGGTCGACGTACTTGATATCACCCGGGCGTAATGTCGTATTTCCTTTCTGGTCATTGTCAATCGGCCACGACGCAATCTCTTCCCAACTTTGGAACTGGCCATCTGCCTCGTATGCCCAGTTGACATTCCCGAAACGGTGCCATGTAGAATTACGATATTCATCCCATGAATTACTGAACTTAGGATTATACTGCTCCCAGTTGTAGAAACGGGAATAGGTGAAATTGGCACTGATAGAATAGTGAAAGTCATTGACCTTATCACTCCAACGTGCAAGCAAATCATATCCGGTATGAACATTGGAATTGAGATTTTCCTTGGGACGCTCAAAGCCCACTTCTTCCGGAAGTAATACGTCGTCACGGGAAGCCGGAATACCGGTTTTGATACGTCTGAAGAAATCTACGCTTCCTGATAAACGGTTATTCAGGAAAGCAACGTCGAGACCAATGTCCAGAATTTTAGCCTTTGCCCATGAGAGCGTGGTAACAGGCAGGTTTCGCGGGGTAGTACCAATGATATAGGAACCGTCGATTACTCCTCCTCCCTGTTTGTAATCGTAACCTGTCATGTAGTCGAAAGCACTGTAGCCGTCAACGTTGTCATCTCCTACCAATCCATAAGATCCCCGTATCTTTAAATCGCTGAAAATAGAAGCTATTTTTGATTCCTTCCAGAAGTTTTCTTCTGATATTCTCCAGCCTAATGAGGCGGAAGGGAAGAACCCCCAGCGATGATTGGGCGGGAATTTCCATGAACCGTCATAGCGTGCAGAGAAGTCTATCAGATATTTGTTGGCGTAGTTGTAGTTGAAACGTCCCAGCCAGCCTAAACGTGCTTCCGTATTGTTGCCAGTATCTTCGTATTTGTCAATCGTATCATAATAGATCAGATGCAATGAGTTGGAAGCCGGGATGGCATGGAGCCAAGACTTTGGAGTGTCTCTTTTTATTGCTTCGAAACCAATTACCGCATTGATGGAATGTGCTCCGAATGCTTTTTCATAAGCCAGTTGAATGTTTGAAGTCAACTCTTCCACATAAGCATTCGTCCTTTCCCTCCAGGCACTGGCACGCCCACCTACATCTACATATTCGTCCGTTGCTTCGTCATATCTATAGACACGATAGGTATATTCTTGATTGTTAAGTAATTCGCTTGCAAAATAATATCCGAACAAAGCTTTGGCTTTAAGTCCTTTGATAATTTCATACTCTGCGTTCAGGTTTAATTGGGCCATTCGCCAAGTGTCTTCAAAGGTTCCGCTTTTCTCAAAATTCAATAATCCGAAGTTTAAGCCATTGTCAGAGCCTACTGATGCCGGATAGTTAGGATTGTCATTGGCAAACGGACGGACAGTCGGTAGATTGCGGTAGGTAGCTGCTGTCGGGTTTGAATAGTCGTCAGTTCCCGGTACACCCGGATTTTTCAGCTGTTTGATACGTCCGTTCATGTTCATGCCGATTTTGAATTTATCAGTGACCTGTGCTTCGACATTCATTTGTACGTTGTATCGTTTCATACCGCCATAATTGCGAATGGCAGATTCCTGATTCATGTGTCCGACACTGAAATAATAATTGATCTTGTCCGAACCTCCGGAAACATTGGCATTGACATAATATTGCGGAGAAGTCACCCAGATGTAATCATACCAGTTAAATGGCACATAGCCTTTTTCTGTACCTTGACGCCATTTCTCCAGATCTTCTTTACTATATAAACGGGACGTTTTTCCCTGAATTGTTTCAGACTGTATGTAATTCTCTACATACGTTACGGCGTCTGCCGGTTCCGGTAAGCGTGATACATGTTGCCAGCCATAATAAGTATTTAACGTCACAGTGCTCTTGGTGTTTTTCTTTCCTTTCTTGGTTGTTACAACAATGACCCCGTTTGCAGCCCGTACACCATAAATGGAAGCAGAGGCATCTTTCAAAATAGAAATGGATTCGATGTCATTAAAATCAATGTTGTTGAACTGACCTTCATCGGACTGCACGCCGTCAATCACAAATAAAGGTGTTCCCATATTACGGATTTGCAGGGTAGTGGCATTTCCCGGGCGACTGTCTGCAGATCTGTAGTTCAATCCGGCTACCTTTCCGACCAGTGCTCCGGAAGTGTTTACCGCTGAAGATCTGCTTATATCATCAGCTCCTACGGAGGCAATAGCTCCTGTCAGGGTAGCCTTCTTTTGAGCAAGGCCAAAGCCAGTCACTACGACTTCATTTAATAATTTAGTGTTTTCTGCCATTATGATTTTGACATTTGTCTTTCCGGAAACTACGGCCAGTTCCTTAGTCTCATATCCGATATAAGATACTTGCAGTTGTGATTGTACCGGAACTTTTTCTAAGGAGAAGTTACCGTCAATATCAGTGATGACCCCATTGGTAGTTCCTTTCACTAACACGTTTGCACCAATTATAGGATTGTCCGCAGTGTCTACTACACGCCCTGTTATGCTCTGTAATTTTGTCTGTTGTGAAGGCAGGTCGTCAGATAATACAATCTGGAAATTAGGCTTAATCAGATAACTGAATGGAGCCTGCGAAGAAAGGTCCTTTAAAACCTTTTCTATACTGCTATTCTGTGCTTCGAGAGAGACTGGCTTATTGAGATTAGCCAACTCTTCATTATAGAAGAAACGATATTCACTTACTTTTTCTATCTGTTTTATCACCTTCTTCAGAGGTTTGTCTTTCATGGTGAGAGTGATCTGCCCCATGACACTTAGACTACTTGATAAAAATATAATAATATATAATATTCGAGAAAAGAGATGCTTGATGTTACTCATTTTATAGGAAATTAATCATTAAACAATAAAAAAGATGTAACTTTACAAGCTGAAAATCGGGTGTATATACCCTCTGACACTGCCTTCCGCCAGTTGTCAGTATCAGAGTGAGTTTCCAAGGTCCGATTTAAGCTTAAAGGAGATAGTCCTGACCTTGTCAGGCTATCTTTTTTATGTTCTACTGGAACTATTTCATACGCATTGAATTTTAAAGGTTAATAATTAGGAATATATTGGGTTACCTATTGCCTAGTATTATGGTATCTCCACGAGTTTCATAAGTGATGGGAGAGGTTAGGCTAATCAGTTCGATTACATTATCAAGGCTATTGTTGCAGATCACTCCCGAGAAGCAATATTGCTTGATACGTTCGGATTTAAATGCTATTTGCACATTATACATTCTGTTAAGCAGTACGGCAATTTCTTCCAGTGTTTCTCCATTAAATACAAGATCGTTATTTCGCCACATTTTGGCATACGATGAATTGTCCGGTTTATGTATTGCCAGTTTGCCCGATCTTCGTTCGAATGTGGCATTTTCGTCAGGAGAAAGAATAACATTATCTCTATCGGAAGAAACACGGACCGAACCGGAGAAAAGTGTTGCGATGATTTGAGAATCTTCCCGGTAGGCTTTTACATTAAAAGTAGTTCCCAAAGCTTCTACATTCATTCCTGCCGTTTCTACAATAAATGGTTTCTCCTTATCCTTAGCTACTTCGAAATATGCTTCGCCT
>PPYF01525983.1_pt1 | contig 13548 bp, 10 predicted proteins | sample 1559871 | NCBI WGS metagenome assembly PPYF01 (sample SAMN08240021, study PRJNA423297) | Human gut metagenome, whole genome shotgun sequencing project. | reverse complement strand
TCGTCACTTCTACTACACATAAAACACTTCGCGGACCTCGTGGTGGTGTCATCATGATGGGTAAGGATTTCCCCAATCCGTGGGGTAAGAAGACTCCGAAAGGTGAAATCAAAATGATGTCTCAATTGTTGGATTCTGCCGTATTCCCCGGTATCCAAGGCGGACCGTTGGAACACGTGATTGCTGCTAAAGCAGTAGCTTTCGGCGAAATCCTGCAACCTGAATTTAAGGAATATGCAAAACAGGTACAAAAAAATGCGGCTGTACTTGCACAGGCTCTTGTAGACCGTGGCTTTACCATCGTTTCCGGTGGTACTGACAATCACTCTATGCTGGTAGACCTGCGTAGCAAATATCCTGACTTGACAGGTAAAGTGGCAGAAAAGGCATTGGTTTCTGCTGACATTACCGTTAACAAGAATATGGTTCCGTTTGACAGCCGTTCGGCTTTCCAGACTTCCGGTATCCGTCTGGGTACTCCTGCCATCACTACCCGTGGTGCTAAGGAAGACTTGATGATCGAAATTGCTGAAATGATTGAGACTGTATTGTCTAATGTAGAAAACGAAGAGGTTATTGCACAGGTGCGTGCACGTGTCAATGAGACAATGAAGAAATATCCTCTTTTTGCTTACTAAAAATATTTTTTATTTGATAGTTGCTAAGGCTATCAATATTTGATTTGTGAATTTTCATGGGTCTGTTCTTTGTGAAAAGAGCAGACTTTTTTTATATTTATTAACTCCGCCATCCGAACTATCTGTCAGGAATTTCGTTTTTCTTATTACAAAAAGGATATAAAATATCTCTTCAACAAAGATGAATTCAATCGTACGGTATGCCGGAAGAGATATAAAAAAGGCGTGCCGGACTCTATATACAAGCATCCCCGTCTTTCCCTATTGTTTTTATAAGGAAAGACGGGGATTTACCTATGTAGCGTTGGAGCAAGGTTTCCTTGCGGTTCAATTGTTGTTAACTCAGCCCTTCAATTTCTCCATCCACAATGTCGATATGCAATGCCTGCGGTTCTTTCGGAAGTCCCGGCATACGAAGGATTTCTCCTGCTATCGCCACAATCATTTCTGCACCGTTATTGATTACTATATCCTTGATGTGGAATTCGAAGTTATTCACTGCACCATAAATTTTAGGATCGGCAGAGAATGAGTATTGCGTCTTGGCAATGCAGACGGGATAATGGGTAATTCCCATTTTCTCAATCAGCTTGATACGGTTGCGGGCAATACTGCTGTAAGTGATAACACTTGCTCCGTAGATATTAGTAGCTACCTTTTCAATCTTTTGCTCGATACTGTCTTCTTCTTTGTACGTATAGCGTAGAGACTCGGAAGGTTTATTTTCGACAGTATCCACTACCAGGCGGGCCATATCCATTGCCCCCTCTCCGCCTTCACTGAATGCGTTGTTGATGGCAAAGCCTACGCCCAGTTGTTCGCAATGTTGGCGAAGAAGTTCCATTTCTTCGTCCGTATCGGTAGCGAACTTATTGAAAGCAACAATCACTGTCTGACCGAAAGAACGTAGATTGCGGACATGCTTGTCGAGGTTGCGCAATCCTTCTTTCAACCCTTCCATGTTGGGCTCCTTGATGCGGTCGAGACTGACGCCACCATGCATTTTCAATCCCTGCGCAGTGGCAACGATTACTGTCAGGCAGGGTTGGAGTCCGCTTTTACGGCATTTGATATTATAGAACTTTTCCGCACCGAGGTCGGCACCGAATCCGGCTTCTGTGATTACGTAGTCGCCGAAAGACATTGCCAATTTGGTAGCCAGGATAGAGTTGCAACCATGGGCGATATTGGCAAACGGTCCGCCGTGTACGAAAGCGGCAGTGCCTTCAGTGGTCTGAACGAGATTGGGGTGGATAGCATCTTTCAGCAATACGGTGATGGCTCCTGCCACTCCCAGGTCTTTGACTGTGAAAGGCTTGTCATCGTAAGTGAATCCGAGCAGGATATTTTCAATACGGCGGCGCAGGTCGTTCACGTCCTTGGAAAGGCAAAGAATTGCCATAATCTCAGAAGCGGGTGTAATGTCGAAACCAGACTCTTGTGTGATGCCGTTCGATTTCGGTCCCAGCCCGACAACGATGCTACGCAATGAACGGTCGTTCACGTCGAGCACACGACGCCAGAGGATCTCTTTCAGCCCGAACCCTTTTGCCTGGTTCTGATAAAGATAATTATCCAACAGGGCGGAAATCATGTTGTGCGCAGAGGTGATGGCATGAAAGTCTCCGGTGAAGTGGAGATTGATTTTGTCCATCGGGAGTACTTGGGCGTATCCGCCGCCGGCTGCTCCGCCTTTCATACCGAAGCATGGCCCGAGAGAAGGTTCGCGAAGCGCAACAATCGCCTTCTTTCCTATTTTATTGAGGCCTAAGGCAAGACCGATAGATACTGTAGTTTTGCCGATACCCGCTTTTGTGGCCGTAATAGCAGTCACCAGGATGAGATTACTTTTCTTTACTTTCTCTTCATCAATCAGTTGTTCGGGAATCTTTGCGATATAGCGACCATAATTTTCCACTTCCTCGCGAGGAATTCCGATACTTTCGGCAACCTGCTTTACTTTCTTCAGCTCAATGCTGCGAGCTATTTCTATGTCTGATTTCATACAGAATATGGTTAGTTTTATTTTGAAAATGCAAAAGTAACAAATCTGCGTCGAGTAACAAACTCTTTCCGCACAATAACTGTTGTAAGTAACATAAACCTAAACAACAACTTAATTATGGAATGGATTATTAATCAACTAAGGGTACACCCTGAGCTTGCCATTTTTCTCACTCTTTTTGCGGGATTCTGGTTGGGCAGGCTCAAGATAGGGAAGTTTTCTTTAGGAACGGTGACCAGCGTACTTCTTGTAGGAGTATTGGTGGGACAATTGAACATTACCGTGGACGGCCCGATGAAGGCCGTATTTTTTCTGCTCTTTTTGTTTGCCGTCGGCTATAAAGTAGGACCGCAGTTCTTTCGCGGGCTGAAAAAGGATGGGCTGCCGCAGGTGGGATTCGCCGTGCTGATGTGTGTCGTGAGCTTGGTGGCACCGTGGATTCTTGCTAAAATCATGGGGTATCATGTGGGCGAAGCTGCCGGTTTGCTGGCAGGGTCACAGACTATTTCAGCGGTTATCGGTGTGGCTAGTGACACGATTAACCAGTTGGGTATCAGCGAAGCACAGAAAGCTACATATATCAATGCCATTCCGGTGGCTTATGCCGTAACTTATATTTTCGGTACGGCAGGCTCCGCATGGATTCTGGCTTCCCTCGGTCCCAAGATGCTCGGCGGACTGGAAAAGGTGAAAGCTGACTGCAGGGAACTGGAAGCACAGATGGGGACTTCGGAAGCCGACGAACCGGGCTTCTCTCCCGCCCTTCGTCCGGTGGTGTTCCGTGCCTACAAAATCACGAACAAGTGGTTTGGCAAAGGGAAAAAAGTCAGCGAACTGGAAACTTATCTGAACGAGAAAGACAAACGTTTATTTGTGGAGCGGGTTCGCCAGCAAGGAGTTGTGAAGGAAGTCAGCCCTGACATGATTCTCCAATCGGGAGATGAAGTCGTACTAAGCGGACGACGGGAATTCGTTATCGGCGAAGAGGACTGGATTGGTCCGGAAGTGATTGATGCCCAGTTGCTCGATTTTCCGGCGGAGACTCTTCCGGTAATGGTTACCCACCGGACTTTCGCAGGAGAAAAGGTTGTGACTATCCGGGCACAGAAGTTTATGCATGGTGTCAGCATCCGCAGTATCAAGCGTGCGGGTATCAATGTTCCCGTGCTTGCGCAGACAGTGGTAGATTCGGGAGATGTTCTCGAACTGACGGGAATGAAGCACGAAGTGGAAGCCGCCGCCAAACAGATGGGATATGTAGACCGTCCGACCAATCAGACGGATATGATTTTTGTCGGGCTGGGTATTCTGCTCGGCGGACTTTTCGGTGCGCTTGCCATTCATCTGGGCGGTGTTCCCATCAGTCTTTCGACGAGTGGCGGAGCATTGATTGCCGGACTTCTATTCGGTTGGTTGCGCAGCAAGCATCCTACATTCGGTGGTATCCCCGAACCATCTTTATGGGTACTGAACAATGTAGGATTGAACATGTTTATCGCGGTAGTCGGCATTGCCGCAGGTCCTAGTTTTATAGCCGGGTTCAAGGAAGTGGGAGTTAGCCTGTTCATCGTCGGTGCACTGGCAACAGCTATTCCTCTTCTTGCAGGGTTGCTGATGGCAAGGTATCTGTTCAAGTTCCATCCTGCCCTGTCTTTGGGATGCACGGCGGGGGCACGTACCACAACTGCCGCGCTAGGCGCCATTCAGGATGCGGTGGAAAGTGACACGCCTGCCCTGGGATATACTGTGACGTATGCTGTCGGCAACACATTGCTGATTATTTGGGGAGTGGTCATCGTGCTGCTTATGTAACATCCCGTTCAATCAACTCAATTATTTCGAGAATATATAAATAATATCATTATGGAAAAGAAAACAAATGGCCCTGCCATTACCAAAAATTATGCCAGGAAAATGGAGTCCATCAGCCCGTTCGAGCTTAAGAACAAGCTTATCGATATGGCGGATGAAAGTATTAAGAAGATAGCACACACCATGCTGAATGCCGGGCGAGGTAATCCGAACTGGATTGCCACCGAACCACGCGAAGCATTTTTCCTGCTGGGACAATTCGGGCTTTGCGAGTGTCGCCGGGCGTTCTCACTGGAAGAAGGAATCGCCGGTATTCCGCAAAAAGCAGGGATTGCCGCACGCTTCGAGGCTTTCCTGAAAGAGAATGAAAAGGTGGCAGGTGCCGGGCTGCTGAAAGAGGGATACAACTATATGTTGATGGAACACGCTGCCGACCCGGACACGCTGGTGCATGAATGGGCGGAATCCGTTATCGGTGACCAATATCCCGTGCCCGACCGTATCTTGCATTTTACAGAAATCATCGTACAGGATTATCTGGCTCAGGAAATGTGCGACCGCCGTCCGCCGAAAGGGATTTTCGACCTTTTCGCAACCGAAGGGGGAACGGCTGCCATGTGTTATCTATTCGATTCGCTGCAAGAGAATTTCCTGTTGAATGAGGGGGATGCCATCGCTTTGATGGTTCCGGTTTTCACGCCTTATATCGAGATTCCGCAACTGCGGCGTTACCAATTCGATGTCACCGAAATATCTGCCGACCAAATGACGGCTGACGGATTGCATACGTGGCAATATAAGGATGGGGATATTGATAAGTTGAAAGATACACGAATCAAGGCACTGTTTATCACTAATCCGAGCAATCCGCCCAGTTATGCGCTCAGCGCGGAGACTGCCGCCCGTATTGTCAACATCGTAAAGAATGACAATCCGAACCTGATGATTATTACGGATGACGTGTATGGGACATTTATCCCGCACTTCCGTTCGCTGATGGCGGAATTGCCGCATAATACGCTTTGCGTTTATTCTTTCTCCAAATATTTCGGAGCTACGGGATGGAGAAACGCAGTTATTGCTCTACACGAAGACAACATCTACGACAAAATGATTGCCCGCCTGTCGGCGGAGCAGAAAATAATCTTGAACAAGCGCTATTCCAGTCTGAGTTTGCAGCCGGAAAAGATGAAGTTCATCGACCGCATGGTGGCTGACAGCCGGCAAATTGCACTGAATCATACCGCCGGACTTTCGCTGCCCCAACAGATGCAGATGAGTTTGTTCGCAATCTTCTCGCTGCTTGATAAGGAAGACCGATATAAAGCAAAGATGCAGGAAATTATCCATCGCCGCCTGCATGCACTATGGGATAATACCGGGTTCACACTGGTGGAAGACCCGCTGCGTGCCGGATACTATTCGGAAATAGATATGCTGGTATGGGCAAGGAAATTTTATGGAGATGACTTCGTTGCCTACTTGGAAAAGACATACAATCCGTTGGATGTAGTGTTCCGCCTCGCCAATGAGACTTCACTCGTGCTATTAAACGGCGGCGGTTTCGCCGGCCCGAAATGGAGTGTCCGCGTATCGCTTGCCAATTTGAATGAAGCCGATTATGTAAAAATCGGGCAGAGCATCAAGCGGGTGTTGGAAGAGTACGCCGAGGTGTGGAAGGCATCCATATCATAAGTTTATTTAAAACGGGAAGTATCAATTTCTTCCCGTTTTTTTTCTTTGTATCCCCCGAACTTATAATTGAAGGAAACACCGAACGCACGGGTAGTCCGCATATAATGATTGTTTACGTTTTGCTGACCGTAGTGGACGCGTGTCGATATGGTGGAAGTATTGAATATATCGTCGCATTTCAATGTCAGTTGCGCTTTTCCTTTCGCAAAGGTATATCGGAGCGCTGCGTCCAAGTTTCCCGAACGGGGCAGGTCGAAGATACCTTGTATGGCTTTGTTCTGATAGAAGCCGGTCAGGGTAAATTTCAAATCGGGTTTTGTAGAGAGGGTAAATGTGTTATTCATTGTCAGCACAAATGTATAAAGCTTACGGTCGAAGGGAATGTCCCAGAAATCACTGTCTTTCTGGCGGTAACGGAAACCGATTGCGGTGATTCGGGAATCCAGCCATTTCTTTATTTTGAAAGGAATTACGGCTACCAGTCCCGCTTGTTCTGAAAAGTCAAAGTTGAAGCATTTGTAGATTTCCACCAGGCGTTCGGGCGACTGGTAGAGGGTCTGCATTTCCTTGTTTTTGGTGTAGCTGTAATAAGCGGAGAAGACATATTTGCCTCTTAATATATAGCTGAGGGTGGTTTCGTAGTTCGTTGCAGGTTTGAGCAAAGGATTTCCTTGGATTTCAGAGTAGGCTCCCATGTAAGAGGTGGAATTCTGCACACTCCAGTATTCAGGATATTCTTTGTCACTGCTCAGTGATAGTTGCAAGACGTGTCCGGCAGCAGGCATATATGTAAAATTGGCTACCGGATAAAAGCTCCATTCATTCCAAATGTTTGTGTGGTATTGCTCTGCGGCCAAAGATATATCAGCGGAAAGTTTCTCACCGAAACTTTTGCTTAATCCTGCGTAAAAATTCAATGTTTGCTCACGACGGCGGGATTTCATGTTATTGTCCGGTAAGAGGTCGTTTGTTTGAGGGTCGTAGTACATTTGATAACTATTGTCTAAGGCTGTGGTATAAGCCATACCGTAATTCAATCCCCAGTCTTTGCCTAATGTGTGCTCTTGTCCGGCGTAGAATCGCCATTGATTGATTCGTTGATTATCCCGGCTCAGGAAGTTCAGTGATTCATGTCCCAGGGTGCTGTTCAATAGTTGTTCGCCCGGAGAGCGGTAGTAAGTAAATGATGCGCCTGCCTTTAGTCCGAAAGGTGCCTGATAGTCCAGTTTTACATTATGGAGCTGGTTATCTCCGTATGAATCGGTAACAGAATTCTGTGCACCGACAACGGTGGCATAGTGTTTGGAATCGGTAAAAGCGGTTGTATAGACCAGGCTTAACAAATGGTTTTCCGCTAAGTTATAATCCATTCCAAGGCGTACCTGATGATTGTTATTACGGGAAAGCGTGACATCGTACATATCCATTTGATGCACCGAACCGTCGGCAAGCGTGTGAAGGGCTTCTTTGTCCGTCACCCGTCGGTCACGGTCGTAAGTGTAAGAGTAAAGAAGGTCAGCGGAGAATTTACGTCCGGAGTAGAGAAGGCTTCCACGCTCTGCCAAAGATTCGTAGTGTGTTTGTGCATAGGCTGTATAAAGTTCTCCTTGCAGAGAAGGTTCTTTTCCTGTACCAGAAGCAAGCACCAAGTTAATCATAGGGCCACGTACCTGATAGCGTGCCGGGGCGGAATACATCACTTCCGCCTTTTCAATACGGCTGACAGGGATTGATTTCAATAAGGCAGTTAGTTGCTCGATGGATAAGGTGGTCACTTTTCCGTTAATGACAATAGTCACCGGCTGTCCGCCCAACATCAGGGCATCGTTCATGTTGATGACACCCGGAAGATTTTTGACTGCATCATAAGCATTGTCCACGGGTAGGTTACCCACCAGTCGCGGAACGTCATATACTAATTTTCCCTGCTCCGCTTTCACTATCGGACGTTCGCCGGTAATCATCACTTCGGGAAGTTCCTGATATATGCTATCTATGTAGGCTATGTTTTTCACGCTATCGGCAGGTTCTTGTGCCTGTTTGTTTTCTTGTGCGGCTACGCGCATCCAGATACAGAAAAAAGAAAAGAAGAGTATGTTAATCCGTTTCATATCGCATTTATTTTGGTACACTGCAAAATACGGCAGAAAAAACGGAAGTTTACGTTATCGTTGGGTTATCTAGTGTTATTTAGTCTTATCGCCAACTATCCAAACAAAGAAGAATTAGATAATAACACTGATAACAGACTGAATAGTAATGAATCTATAAATACTGTTTTTTTTAAAAGAAGGCTATTTATGGTAACCTTTAGCGCAATCTATTGATTAACTTTGCATCCAAATAACAGGATATTTATGAAAATCAATGCTGAAACAAAATACTGCCAGACGTGTGGAATACCTTTAGATATAGATTATACAAATCTAGAGGCAAACAAAAATGTGGAATATTGCGACTATTGTCTGCACAATGGAGTTAAACTCTATGATTTTTCAATGGATTATCTCATTTATCTTTGGGGACTTTTCCCCGAAGAATATTATAAAGAGACAGGAGTTAATCTCACTTCGGAAGAATTGAGAACGGAAATGTCCAACCGACTTCCGAATATCAAGAGGTGGAAACAAAAAATCAATACGGCTCATGTGCAATATGATTTGATTGTAAGAGTTCAGGAATATATTAACCGCCATTTGTTTGACGACCTTAATTCAGACAAGCTATCCCATGTTGCAGGTATTTCCAAATATTATTTCCACAAGCTATTCAAAGCTGTTTGTGGCGAAAATATTGGAACTTACATTCAACGACTGAGATTAGAGTACATTGCATTTAAGTTAATAACAACTGATATAAGTGTCCCGAAACTTCTCGGTCAAATCAATTATCAGAACAAGCATACACTTTCGAGGGCATTCAAAAATTATTTCAATTGTTCCATTCCGGAATTTCGTAAAAGACATTCAAACGTCAATCCCGAAAGGAAGAATCCGATACGAATTGAACCAAGCATTGAAAAAATATCTAGTATCCGAATCGCATACTTGAAATTGGAAAGAACAAATAATGTCATCCATAGCTTCTCTGTTTTGTGGAAGCAGTTGCTACAATTCTCCGAAAAATATGAATTGTCTTCAAAAGGGTGTAAATACGTGAGTTTAGCTCTCGATTATCCATATATCACGCATGAAGAACAAAGTCGTTTTATGATTGGGGTAACATTGCCGCAATCATTTGAAGCGCCGAAAGGTTTTGGCGTTTATGAAATTCATGCGGGAGAATATGCAATCTTTCGTTTCAAAGGGTTTTATCATGAATTGAATAAGGTGTACCGCCATATTTACCTTGACTGGTTGCCAACAAGCGATTATACACTACGGGAGCAGTTCACCTTTGAAACTTACATCAACACTCCCGAAAAAACTCCGACTTCGGAGCTTATAACAGATATTTATATTCCCATTGCAAAAAAGAAACATGGAATACTTTAATCAAGAAATAGAAAACGAATTAAAAAATCAAGGAGCAGAACTGATTCGCTTTGTCGGCATATCGCATTTGGACGAAAAACAAAACAGACAACTCCCGAACGCCATTGTTTTTGCACTTCCGCTAACTGCAGAATATGTTAAAACGGTATTTAATATTCCCGACTATGTACAAGCACGGATAGCGGATAATTACAATTTCGACGATGATGAATATTCGCTAACCGAACATAAGGCGGGAGAAATAGCAGACGAATTGGCCAAGTTCATTATCGGGAAGGGCTATAAAGCCGTTTCGCAATCCGATACGGCTTTATTGACCGATGGCGTATTCGATTATGAAACAAAAGAATCAGTATTACCCCATAAAACCGTTGCACTACTTGGCGGATTAGGGTGGATTGGGAAAAACAACCTGTTAATTACCCCTGAATATGGAGCAGCACAATGTCTCGGTACGGTTTTGACTAATGCTCCACTGGAAACGGTATTGCATGAACCTCTATCTCCAAAATGTGGAAATTGCATTACTTGCGTCAATATCTGCGAGAGAAAAGTCCTTAAAGGTAAGATTTGGAGTAGAGCTGTTTCAAGAGATGAAATCGTTAACATACACGGATGTAGTACCTGTTTGAAATGCCTTGTGCATTGTCCCAGAACACAAACATATATGAAGAGGAATATTGTCTGAGTACCCACAAGTAACAAATGAAGAATAACAAATAGAAGAAGCCCAAACGAGAGTTTACAAGAATAAAAACGGAAGAGAAATCAATCCCTTCCGTTTTTTTTATTCTTATATTTTCCACAACCAATAATCGAAAAATCTAAATCTTTCGAATTACCCTAGCGGGGTTACCTGCCACAATCGTGTTCGGTTCTACATCGTTGGTCACAACACTGCCCGCTCCTACAACACTATTCTCACCGATTGTAACTCCAGGAAGGATCGTAGCCCCTGCTCCTATCCATGCCCTGCGACAAATATGTACCGGCTTACAAGTAATAATCGAGCGATTGTCAAGATCATGATTATTCGATATAAGTTGTACGTTGGCGGCTATCTGAACATTATCGTCAATCGTAATACCACCGGCAGACATCATCAGGCAACCATTCATTATAATGACATGGCGGCCAATCTTCACCTCATGGGGACGAACGACAGTAAGCGGAGTATTCACACGACTGCCTTCCCTCATATTCGGGAAAAGACGGTGAAGCAGCTCATCATATTCGTCCGTCATCGGCATAGTATGATTCAGGCGGAATACCAATTGTGCCTGTTCTTTCGCCAAAGCAAGTTCCGCCTCACTCTGGTGTGCACAATCTATTCTTATTTCTTTCATATATATTGCTACTCCTTATTTCAATCTCTTACCATCCGAAAAAGCATTACCTACCTTTTTACCCACTTCCAGGTAATCGTTATTGAACGGGTCGAATATAATAGGAGACACTTTGGATACATCCACTTTTCCGTTTTCGTCGAGAACACGTTCGTCTACACTTACGTTTATTATTTCACCACGTAAAATGCAGGTTTCTGGATTATAATCCTTCAATTTACATTCCAGCACAACGGATAATTCATCAATCAACGGTGCATCCACAAACTCCGAACGAGTCGCATGGAAACCTGCACGAGCAAATTTATCCGAAACCTTATTGCCGGAAACAATACCCACATAATCACAGGCAACCACCTGTCCGACCTCTGCCATACTCACGGTAAAAGCCTTACGTTTCAGTATATTGGCAGTTGTTTTATGTCCCTCACTAATACAAATACTAATTTCATGCATCTCGCTGATACCACCCCAAGCCGCATTCATAGCATTAGGAGTACCATTTTCGTCATAAGCAGCGATAATAAACACCGGCTGCGGATAAGTAAAAGGCTTTGCCCCAAAATTCTTTCTCATAATAATTTATTTTTTTAGTCCATTTCTTAATATCTTCCTTCATCGCAACATTCAGAATATAGTTTTAATTTCTATTATCATGGTGCAAAATTACAGAATAGTATCCATCATAAAGGTATATAAATCACTGATTATCTAACCCAAATTACTGATAAAAAAAAGCAAAGAACGACCTCAACAGTAAATTCGGATTTACTATTTTGTGTTCAATTCTATAAGGCAGAATTATGTATTCATTTTTCCTTGACTTCACGAATATACTGCTAATCAAGCTATTTAGACTATTTAGTCACTGTAGTTTTTAACTTTAGTATTATTTAGTCTTATCGCCAACTACCAAACAAAACAATTGTGCCTAAGTTAGAATGTATTTACTTAAAAACAATTTCTCTTACTAAATTCAAGCGAATATGATTCTTCTTGTAGAACGCATCCATTTTACCCTTATAACTAACCCTAAAATTGGGATATTTCTTATTGCATGCAAAGGCACGTTTATGCCTGTATTTGGATATATCATGGTTTGCTTTGAAATTATCTATAGTGGTTTGGAGTTGTTCATCTACAGCATGGGTAATCCATCCCGCCATTTGTTCTTTTAGCTCAACAAAAACAATATTATCCTCATTGGTCAACATAGCGTCACAACGGAAATCAGGCGTTCCATCTTCCCGCATTATATCAACACAGTTGTCCACTGCTGTGATATTAATGGACTTTTCCGACATATTCTTTACGATAGCTACCCATTTTTCCGGCTGGGCAGTATCAACATAAGCTGGTGTCTTTTCGTTTTCGTCTTCATCATCACAAATTCCAAATTCTTTGTCGCGGATATTCTCTATCTGGCATTTAGCTATAAAAAAGTCAATGGCCATAGTACTTAGTTTTTGTTATCAAATTCTTCTTCAATTTCAAGTAATTGATCGAATAACTCATTCGTTTCCCCCAATTGGATATTCAAGAAATTCTCATCAGAAGGAAGCCCTTCGTAACTATTTAGCGGCATTACATTCCCGTCTTTTAATTCGTAAATATGAAGCTGTACTGGATTAACGATGCTTGATAGAGGAACAATTTCATTAATTTTATTTTTCAATTCATCATTCTCCAAGATTTTTTCATTCAACAAATAAGCCTTTGCCGATAAAGTCAAATAATTAATGATATAAGGACTGTGCGTAGTAAGAACGAGACGATTCAAGTCTATTTTATTAGCACAGTTCAATAAGTCAAAAAGAACAGCCATTTGTGACTCCGGATAAAGATTTTGCTCCATTTCCTCGACAATATTCACAAAGCGGGAATATTTGAATCTGGAAGAAATGTTGCGCAGGGTAGCGAACTTCACTTCCTCGGTAAGGGATTTATCGTCCATCACCTTATTTACTTCTTTCTCAATCTGCTTCTTTTCCTTATTTGTCAGTTCTTCTTTATTAGCATTCTCGAGTACGAGATCTGACAAAAACTTGGTAACCATTGAAAGAGGTAATACAGATTGATAACCACTGGAAGCGGCGGACAAACGTATTTTGTAATTACTGCCTTTGATCCATGGTATTTTATTGAGTGTGTCATATTCAAAATCAGAATCATTGAATGGCAGCTTGTATCCGCTCTTGAACGAGTTTTTAGCTTTGTCAAACTCTCCCAGTAAAGTATCCAATGATTCAGGCAGACTCTTCAAATTATCCGTATCATCAACAGTACTTAAAAAATTTCGTTCGGCCGGGACATACATTACTTTTGCAACCTTGTAAGAATCAGGAAGCCCTTTTTCTTCTACACGGAATTTTTCATTTTCATAAATGAAATTATAATGTAATCCATAAAAGCAGATTATAGTTTCTTTTTTGAAATAAGATTCGATACGATGGTAACTGCAATATTGTTTTTGGAATCTTGAATATTGAGTCATATATTTTATACTGGTAATACGACGCGCCAATCCTTTCTCCATCCAAGTGAACATAGAATATAAT
>PPYF01672712.1_pt1 | contig 13549 bp, 8 predicted proteins | sample 1559871 | NCBI WGS metagenome assembly PPYF01 (sample SAMN08240021, study PRJNA423297) | Human gut metagenome, whole genome shotgun sequencing project. | reverse complement strand
GGATAATGTTATGGATGAAGCCGGAAGAGAATGGAGTCTGGGAGGGCGAAAAAACGGTGGAACCGGGAATCGGGCAAGTGGTGTTGACGCTGGGAGATGGTGAAAGCATGCCGTTGAAGCGGGATACGAACAGGTTGATTTTTGGGGGTACGATGTTGCAGGTTAGGAATGAACGGGGAACATTGGTATACTCGAGAATCAAAAGCAAGGAGGCTTCGGAGAAGATTGTCTACAATACGTTGACGGTTCCTGTGCGTGAGAGGTTTCAGCTTGTTTTGGCGGATGGGACAAAGGTGTTCTTGAACTCCGGTTCGGAAATGCGTTATCCGGAGAGGTTCGGGAAAGCCAGAAGGGAAGTTTTCTTAAAAGGAGAGGCATGGTTTGAGGTGGCGAAAGATAGCGCCCGTGAGTTTTGGGTACATGCAGGAGCGATGGATGTGAAGGTGTTGGGGACTTCTTTTAACGTGAAGGCTTACGAGAGGTTGGAAACGGTGGCGACGACGCTCGTCGAGGGGAGTGTGGAGGTGGCATGTGCCGGCAAGAGTTTTCAGATTGTGCCGGGAGAGCAGTTTGTATATGACAAGAATAATCGGGTGATGGATGTGAGGATGGTGGATACAGAATCGTATGTTTCGTGGAAAGACGGGTATTACAAATTCCGGCAAACGACATTGGAAGAGATTATGGAGACGTTGTCTGTCTGGTATGGATTGAACGTGTTCTACGTGAATGAAAGTGCGAAACAGGTAGAGTTCACTGGAAAAGTGAAACGGTATGAGGATGCCCGTATGTTGCTGGATAAATTCGAGCAGACCGGAGATGTAGTATTTGATATAAAAGGGAATAATGTTTTTATAACAATAAAGCAAAAAAAGCCGTTCGCACGGGAGTGGAACAGCTTTTTAGTTAAAGCACGCGGCATGGTGTGGCAATCTTGACCGACGTGCAAGGTAAAATTCTAATGTACAAAAGTATGAAAAAAAAGTCAAATCAGACAAGAGCCGGAGGGTGGATTCTTGTCCCTAAGTGGATGATGAAGATGAAAGTCGTTTTTATTTTATTGGTTTGTAGCTTGGTGCAGGTGCAGGCAGCAGTGAGCGCTCGCCAAGCGAAAGTTTCAATAGAGCTGAAAAACGTGACATTGGAGAAGGTTTTTCAGGAATTGGAAAGGCAAACGGGTTATAGTTTTCTCTATAATCACAGGGAAGTGGTGACTTGGAAGAACGTGAGTATCAGTACAGAGAATCAAGGATTAGAGGCGGTGCTCAAAGACTTGTTGCCTCGCTTGGGAATGTCGTTTTCTTTTGACGATAATTTGGTAATTATAAAGGCAACCTCGTACCAGGAACCCGAGAAGAAGTTTGTTCGGGTGAGAGGCTTCGTATATGATGCGGCCAAACAGCCTTTGCCGGGGGTAACGGTAAGGGTTGTCGGCACTACTATTGGTACGGCTACAAATGAGAAAGGTTGGTTCGCATGGGATTTGCCTTTGTTGAAAGGGACGTTGGAATTTTCATCTGTCGGTTTTAAGAAACGGCGGGTGGAATTTTCTGAAAAGACGGCGAGAGATACGTTGCATATTACCTTGACGGAAGATGTATCCGATTTGGACGAAGTGGTTGTCCGGGCTTACGGTACGCAGAATAAGCGGGAGATGGTGAGTGCAATCTCGACCGTGACGGCAGAAGAGATGAAGGAGTTGCCGGCGGCGAGTATCGCAGATATGTTGCAGGGAAGATTGGCGGGTGTGAATATCGTGCAGCAGTCGGGAGCGCCGGGTAGTGCTGCGGTGATTGCGGTGCGGGGGTTCAACTCTCTGTTGGTGGACGGTGCGAGTGACGGTCAGCCGTTGTGGGTGGTGGATGGAGTGCCGATGTATTCGTTTGTTTCACCGGTGACCGGTACGAATACGCTGGCTGACCTGGACCCGAGCATGATTGAATCGGTACAGGTGTTGAAAGATGCGGCGGCGGCATCGATTTACGGTAGCCGTGCGGGCAATGGGGTGATTCTTGTTACAACGAAGAAGGGAAAGGTCGGTGAGGCCAAGTTTTCGGCAAATGCTTCCTATTCGATATCGCAATTGATGGAATATCCCGAGCAGACGGGCGGACGCATGGAGAGATGGTTGGAACTTAAATTCCGGAGGAATATCAAGAATAATTATTACGATTGGGCGACAGGGAAGTATCACGTCCCTACTTCGTACGAGGATGTGTACCGCAATGGAAACGGTATCTACGACCAGTTTTGGGGGAATGGTTACTGGGGTTCGCCGAGCCTGATACATTCATTGCAGGATAGTCTGGACCCTTATTACAATAATAGTACGAACTGGTGGAAGTATGCTTTTCGCAGGAGCAAGGTGGTCAATGCAAATGTGCAGGCTGTAGGAGGTACGGAGCGTTTCCGTTATATGGTGGGACTCGGATATTATGACGAGCAGGGAATCATGATTAACAGCGGATACAAACGGGCAAACCTGATATCGAACCTGACAGCGCAATTCACACCGAAATTGCGGATGGATACGCGTGTGTATCTCTCTTATGTGGACCGGACAATGAATCGCTCCTCATCATCGGGCTCCTCCAAGCATACCCGCTACGAGGGGTTGTCTGTGAATCCGTCGCAGCAGCTTACCGTCTTGCCTGCCACAAAGGAACTGGAGGCAGAGTGGAAAAAGTCTGTCCTGGGAATCAAGGATCGCACGGACGATTATCGTGCAATGGTGACTGCTTTTCTTGAGTATGAGCTTCTCAAGGGATTGACCTTCTCGGCATCAGGGAATATCGACTACTCTCAGTCGAACCTGAACAAGTATACTCCCGGTGTGTTTGACGAATATCATCACGAAAGCAAGTCGGAAGGAAACATCGGCCGGCAGGTGATGCTTTCTTCGGAGGAGTTGTTGCATTATAACACGAGCGTGAACGATGTGCATAATATTGATGTACTTTTGGGTGTCAATACAAACAAGGAACAGGCATTTTCGATGTACGGCTATGGGTTGCGGGGAGTGAGCGATGATGTGTACTATTATAACCCGCAGAAGGTGCCGCCGGTGGTGAATCACGGAACACCGGAGTTCCCGGAATATGCAGCAACGCGCTATTACTCTTCGGATTTTACCGAGAAACGGATGGTGAGTTATTTCGGCCGTCTGGGATATAATTACAAACAGCGTTATTTGCTGGAGTTTACATTCCGTCGTGACGGTAGTTCTACGTTCGGTGAGGGAAACCGTTGGGCGAATTTCCCGTCGGTGGCTGTAGGCTGGTCGTTTTCGGAGGAACCATTCATCAAACGCTTGACCGGAAGCTGGCTGAATTGGGGTAAGATTCGCGGTAGTTATGGAAAATCCGGACAGACATTCACGAGCGCTTACCTCGCTCACGGATTGATGAACATTATGGACAGGAACTTCTTCGGGAAGACGGGGGTGACGACTGACAAACCTGTGTCGCCTTATCTTACCTGGGAGAAGACAAATCAGTATGACCTGGGTTTGGATATGGATATGTTCAATTATCGTTTGAATATGAAATTGGATTACTATTACAAATATACCAGTTCGCTGATTTATGATATTCCGATTCCGGGCAGTTTGTATACGTTCGGTGCGCAGGTGGAAAATGCGATGGAAATTTCCAACGAGGGGCTTGAGCTGGAGTTGCAGGCAGATATCTTGCGGGAGAGTGCTGTGAGCTGGCGGATGAAATTCAATATGGCAAGAAACTGGAACCGTTTTGAAAAGTCGTATTCGGGGAAAGATGTAGTGGACGGTGACGGGACGCTACTGGTAGCCGGCAGACCTTTGAACGGTTTGTACGTGTGGGCACACCGGGGGTACTACAACTCGGATGCCGAGGTACCTCGCTTGTACAAGATTGACGGACAGGAGATATACTTCAACGGTGTGGCGACAGATGGAATCAGCGGCGCTGTCGGTAATTATCGTCTGCTTGACTTGGATGGCGACGGGAATCCGGATTCATATTATGCGGGTTCGCCGCTTCCTTTGGCTCATGGAGGATGGGTGAACGAATTGATGTGGAAGAATTTCGACCTGAACGTACTGGTGAATTTCACAATCGGGAGAAAAATGATTAACAACCGGATGGGGCTGGGGTTCAGCACACAGTCGGAGAATGGCCATTTGACGAAGTTGTTCGATTACCGCAAGTTGAGACCATGGGACGGGGTGAACAAGAATCCGAATGCTCCGGCATGGGGAAACTCCCTCAGTATGAATACGGACTCGGCTATCGAGAAGGTGCACCACCTTGCCTTGAAGCAAATAACCTTGGGATATAATCTTCCGGACAGGATATCCAAGAAGGCAGGGCTCTCGGGAGTACGTTTCTTCCTGACAGCAGAAAACCTGTTCTATTTGAGCAACTACTCGGGCGGAAATCCGGAAGTGGTGAATATTTACACGGGACGTGATAATGGCGATACTTATCCATTACCCAGAAAGTATACGTTGGGATTAACTCTTAATTTTTAACGGACATGAGAAGATATATTTACATATTTGGTTTGACAGTTTTGTTTTGGGGGACTTCTTGTGCGGATTTTATCAATATCCAGCCGGAGAATGCAACCACCTATTCTAATTATTACAAAAACGAGAAGGAGCTGGAGGCTGTGCTGACCGGCTTGCAAGTCTATTTGAGGCAGGCTGTGGGTGAGTTTACCGGTGGCGATATTTCCAGAGCCGGAGAGATATTGGATTACGACAGATCTTCGCGCAAGGGGTTGACATTGTCGAATGTAGGAACGTGGAAATATTATTATTACACGATTTATCAGGCGAATTTGATTCTGGAGAATACACACCGTTTCAAAGGAGACCCGGAGAAGCTGAAACCCTATATTCAGCAGGCATATTTCGCCAAGGCGGTGGCTTATTTCTACTTGGCGATGAATTACGGGCAGGTGCCGATTACAGGCTCTACAATAGAGTTCTCTAAGTTTCCTCAGAGCCCGATAAGCAGTGTGTTGGATGAGGCGGAAAAATGGGGACTGAAGGCGATGGATTTGCCGACATACGAGGATTTGGTGGCTACTTCAAAAGAATCCCGTATGAAACAGTATGGCAGCAAGGGTGCCGCGGCTGCTTTGTTGGCTCATCTCTACGCGTGGAGGGCCGGCGTGGAAGGCAAGAAAGAGTGTTGGGCGAAGGCCGAGGAGTATTGCACTATGCTCATAGAGGGGAAGGTAGGCAGTTACTCGTTGGCTGCGGATCCTGAGACCGTTTGTACAAGCGTGATGAAAGGAGGAAGCGCCGAGTCGATCTGGGAGATTTACTATGACTCACAAGAGGGTTTGCGCACTGATTTGCCGATCACCTTCCCGATAGCTCTGGGAAGTGCGCATCCGATTAACAATCAGTATTCAGACGGATATTACAAGAGTACGGTGAGAATGATGTATGCTCCCGAAGATTTGCGTAGGGATGCCTATTTTTGGAATATTGATGCGGATTCATTGTTCCTGATTTATAAGAGCAATGCGGAGGTTTATGCTGCAACGGAGCATAAACCGGGAGATTCCATCGTAGCAGCGGAGGACAACCAAAAGCTGAAACGGGCATTTTTGTATAAGTTCCGGTATGCACATTACATTAAGCTTGCGTACACCCCGGAACTTCAGTTTGCCGGAATCAACCAGTATAAGGTGAGATGATATGCACGCTTTCCCGAACTCCGATGATGTGGAGAAAGGGCTGAGCGGGAATATCCAGCTGGCTATTTTCAGAGAGCGGGAGAAGGAGCTGGTGGCTGAATATCACCGTTATTTTGACATTATGCGTAACGGTTGGTGTTTCCTGAGAGGGGATGATACGCATGATTATATCAGGAAGGAGATTTCCGAGGCTTACGATAAGCTCACGGATAGAGATATTCAAGATGGCGCTTTGTATCTGATGTTGGGAGCGGACTGTTTCTCCAATAATGATTTGATTCGCCAAAACAGGTATTGGAATCGTCGTTCGAATTAAAAGAAGAATATTATGAGAAAAATGTTATATACAATATGGTTTTTGGGCTCGTTATTACATGTGGGGTGTACAAAAGACAATTATATCGACACAGGGATTAGTAACGGACGTTATCATGGGAATTTGATGCAGTATATGGCATCAAACTCCTACGATTGGGATTCTACGATTCTGTTGGTTCGCCATGCGGGAGAGGAGATGGTGCGACTTTTCGAGGGGAAAGACCCGGCACACAAGGAGATTACGTTTTTCGGTATCACGAATCATTCGATTCGTCGGCATTTGTTGGAATTCGGTCACAAACGGGTGTCTGACCTTGATCCGGAGTGGTGTCGTGAAATGTTGTTGAGACATGTGATCGACGGGAAACTCTATCGGAAGGACATTCCTTACGGAGAACCGACAACTTACGGAAGCCCGGGAACGGGAGGCAGCTACTTGACTACCTTGGCAGGTACGCAAATATGGGTGTTTATCATGAAGCAGTCGAAGAATGGAGTGGTAGAGAATGCGCCTAAGCCGATACACATCAGTTTTATGAACAGTCAGCCTATTTTTGCCATTGCCTCGGGAGATATCGAGCCGGACAATTGTATAGTGCACGCATTGGAATATAATTTCGCATTGGGGTATGAACAATAATTCAAAAAAGTACATGAAGATGAAACAAATAATGATATGGATGATATTGGCAGTGGGCCTGTCGGTCGGAGCCTGCCATCAGACAACGGTCGGCTACCTGTTGACAGAGAACGCATCTTACGACCCGGACACGATGTATATTCGCAAGACGTTAGATCCGGAATTGGATGCTGTCCGGATTGAGAATAAGGCTCCTTGGGTGAGTTTGGCGTTACAAGGATACGAGGGGACTCAGCAGATTTTATTCAGCGTGGAGTCGGTGACTTCGAATCAGGGAGAGGAGGCTGCGGCGATTTTCAAGAAAGACTTGACAATCCGTGGAGGCGGAGTTTTGCTGTACCCGTTAGAGAATGATGCGAAACCGGGCGTCTATAAGGTGTCGGTTCGATTGACGAATCCCGGATACTCTCACGTTTTGCGAGATGCCATGACGATCATCGTGGAGTGATAGATATAATTTTTTGAAGATTCACAATAGAAGTGCAATTCGTGTAGAATCTTCAGTCCTCTACCTTGCTCGCCTTCGGGCGAGCAAGGTAGAGGCTGAAGTGTTCTGACTGTGGTGCTGCTGTAAAGTATCACATCGTATGTCCGACAGACCGAACTTGTCTTTCAGTATCTGTTCCATCGGCTTGAGTGTGCTGGTCTCCGCCGTGTTCCCCGGCTCGATGCACATCGCCGGCGGGAAGCCGTCATGGTCCATGAACAGCCCCGGCTGTACAAGGGGCAGCGGACGGCCCTCTTTGCAGTGGCCAAACCGCACCAGTCCGCATTCCTCCTCCCGCTCAAAGAAGTAGTTCGTCGGGTTATAGTACACAACCTGCGTATTACGTTTCCAAAGCTTCTGGCTGCGCTTATACATATCTGCCTGTATCTCGCTGAACTCCGTGGCTGGTAGTGACAATGCCCTGTACACCTGCTCCAGCGTGCATTCCGGCCGCCCGAAGAACTTCCTGGTGTCCTCCAGCGGTGAGCGCTTTGACCCGGGATACAATATCCGGGTGTACACCGGCATGGACAGGATACTGTTAAGGTCGTTCCATCATCTGCGCGCTACCCCTTGATGGTATAGAGGTATGTGAAACGACCGCCTGGTTTAATGACAAGTCTCATCTTTGCAATATACCGTTATATACCACAAATTAATTAAGGAATATTTGACAAAAAAAGACCTTGGAGGGCCTGCTGGCAAATAAAATAGAAAAATTATTGTATCAAACTACCGAATATTGTTGTAATCTCGAAAAAAGTGTTTATATTTGGGGCATGAATCAGAATTAAACTCATAGAGTATGAAGTAGTTTTGAGTATATAAAAACGGACGTTTAAATTCATTATATTATACCACCTCTTTTCAGGGGTGTTTTTTTTGTTTTATACTTTATAATCATCTGACTATCAACTCTTATTAAGAGATTCATAAAAGTTCCAAAATTTTTCCCAAACGACCACCAAAAAAATGTCCGTTTTTTTGGTGGAATTTTATTTTCAGAACATGTCATTTTTGTATAAAAATATTATTGTGATAAGACAAATATGGTGCTGACCCGGAACTTTTACCTGATATCCTGTCGGATGATAATATATGTATACACATTTTATACATACTTTTCGGGGAGGTAGTATGATATTGTTAACTAATAATGCAAAAGAGGTATGAAGCTGATTGATTTGATCGATGATATGGAAGTAAAAAAGTGGGTCTTGATATTTTGTATCCTTGGCGTGTCATTTACCGACAACGTCGGAGATATAAAACTGGCTGAGGTATTCAGTAATAAAAAAGTAAAAGAGTGGGTCTTGATATTTTATATCGTTGGTGTGTCAGTACTTGTTTTAAAGGAATCGATAAAAATATAATAATGGTTTCGATAAAATGGATTTAAATAAACGAAGTAGCGATTAAAAAATAAAAGTATGGGAAAAATGTTTTTAATAAGGGGGGGCTGATCAGTAAAAAACATGATTTATAATCCCCTGAATGTGTGAGATAGTAATAGTCAGTAATGGCTTGAATTTTAATTAATTATAATTCTTTAGTTATGAACAGAAAATGGAAATTTACAGGTTTTGTGCTTGCAAGTGCATTGTTGCTTGGGTCTACAGGGACTTTTCTCGTAGGCTGTAAGGACTATGATGATGATATCAGTCATTTGCAGCAACAAATTGATGCTAACAAAAAAGCAATTGAGGGTATTGAAGCCCAAATCAAGGCAGGCGCCATCCTGACCAAAGTAGAGTCGGACGGTGCAGGCGGAGTGAAAGTGACTTTGTCCAATGGTCAGACCTATCATATTGAAAAAGGGGCCAAGGGAGAAGACGGAGCTCAGGGGATACAAGGACCCGAGGGCCCACAAGGCCCGATGGGTCCGAAAGGAGATGCTCCTACTTTTACAATCAATGAAGAAGGGCATCTGGTGGCAAGCTGGTCGGATGGCACGAGCAATGATTTAGGGAAAGTGACTCCTGAATTACCCGAAGTGGAGTTTACTATAAACGCTGACGGTCACCTGATCTATAACGGAAAAGATCTGGGGTCCATCAAAGGCGAACAAGGCGAACAAGGCGAACAAGGTCATTCTCCAAACGTTTCTTTTGAGCGAAGAGAAGACCATCTGTTTGTGACGGTCGATGGTAAGGAAACGGATCTGGGTAAGATCAAAGGGGAACCCGGAGCAACTCCTGAACTTCCTGATTTCCGGTTTTCAATTGATCCTGCAAGCGGCGATCTGACTGTTTCTGACGGAATGACAACAACCAATTTAGGTCAGGTTGTGGGTTCTATTAGCCTGGAAAATGGAGTATTCTATTATACTACCAGCAAAGGTAAGACAGAAATCGGTAAAGTTTCTTTCAAAGATGTCAATCTGAATGTACAGAATGATTATCTGTATATCGGAGAAACCAAGGTTGAACCGGCCATCCGTATGAATCAGAACATATATATACAGGAAAAAGAAGGTTACGTTGTTATCAATCTGCCGGGTAAAGATACTGATGAATATCGTCAGGTGATTATCCCGACCCAGAGCATTTTCTCTCAACGGCTCACCAGCATTGCGTTTGTTCCGCAGTATTACTACAACGGAGTTCCTGCTATTATGTTCAGAACTTTGGCATACAATGAACTAGGGGAAGATGAAAATGCCGAAGTCGAAATAGAAGAAGTCGACGCAGTAGGGGGTTATGATATTAATCTTAATATTAACCGGTATAAGTTTTTCACCTCTGCACTTGCTACAGCAAAATATCGTCTGAATCCGCAGAGTGTGGGTATGGACTGTGCCGATTTCTCATTTGTAGGTGACAAAGCTGATTACATCTTTACCAGAGGCGGAGGAGCTGATGCTCCCATTTCTATCGTAGGCAAACCGGTTGATAAAAATGGGGTAGCTGTATTTACAGTGAAGAAAAACAAGAAACTCAACCCGGGACAGGAAGTCGATCCAAATAAGGATCTGGATATCGTTGCCCTGAAAGCGGTATTGAAAAAAGGACTGACAGAAGAGGAAATGACTTCCGGAGCTAAACCTGAAGTATATTCTGAATATGCTCATGTGAATGAAACTTGCTTTACCCCAGCAGAGGTGTTTATCTCTGATTCTATGATGCTGTTAAAGAACAACCAGATGCATCATTATGCCCGTACTTTCGATAAAGCAACAATGGAAGCACCAAGGTATCGGGTGCCTTTTGATAAGCCTTTTAATCTGCGTGAGAAAATTGCTACCTGTTTGTTAAATCAACAAGGACATGAACAGCTGGATCTGGCAGCTTATGATTTGCGATATGCTTTTGCTAAAGCATCAACACCTTATATGGTAAGCAACGGCGGAGCAACGCAAACCGATCAACAAACCGTGATCGAATGTACAGATGCAGAAAAGGGTATTTTCAGCATTGTAGGAAACAACAGAGAATCCATCGGCCGTACCCCGATAGTAAGGGTTGATCTGGTTCACAATGGAAAAACAGTTGTCCGTGCTTTTATAAAACTGGAAATTGTTGCTGAAAAAGAAACGGATATCGTATTGAATAAAAAAGCAGAGACAATTACTTTAAGTTGTCCGGACGATGTAGTGAACATGGAATTCTCAGAAGAGGAAATCCGTAATGGTGTCTATCGGATTATCCAGGAAGGTGGTATGAGCCATGAAGAATTCTGGAATACTTATGAATTCTTGTCTGCAACAACAACTCCGATGGGTATTACTGTGCCGACTCTGGAATCTGGTAACAGCACTGACGGCCAGTTGACCAAGAAAGTATGCTGGAAGTTTACCCACCGTGAAATCGGAAGCTTACCGGTAAACAGTCCTAAAACACTGACGGCACAATTAGTATTGAAGAATAAAGTGTCTACTTCTTCTTGTCCGGAAAAGGTGATCTTCACATTCGAGATCAGCGTTAAACGTCCTGCACTTACTCTGACAGTCACAGAAAATGAACAGTATTGGAATACCCAGAAGAGTGCTTATAATGTTAATGTTGCAATTCCGCAGAACGCACATGATGTGGCTGAAAACTGCATTTTCGACAATGCTATGGGACGGCAGATCTGGGTGAATGCCCCGGTTTTAGAAGGTTGGGATGATTGTATCTTCAAATCAGATGAGTGGAATTACCGAATAACCGCTGTTATTTATAATGGTGAAAGAACTACTTCGTTTACAGGTGTCCAGCTGACAGGTGCCCGTGAAAATGCCCGTATTATCCTGGACAAGTCGGATAATCGTGTAAAAACAGCACTGAATAGCCTGAACGGGTTACAGGCTGAAATAGAAATGTATACAGAAGCCTATAACGGAGACGTTTACTCATTGAAGAACTTCCTGGTGAATTTCATTCGTCCGGTAAACTTTAATCTGCCTGCAGGTTTGTCTGTAAAAGATGCTCGGGATGACGGGGATATCGTGAACTTCCAGTATAACGGGTTGCTGACAGACTGGAGAAATGAACTGATCATTCAGGAAGGAGAAGAAAATATTCCTTATTCACAGTACGACTGGGTGAAAGACTGTGGTGAAATACATGGTGAATGGATTCCTGCCTATCAGAAAGTGGTGACACCGGCCATGTGGGAGTTTGAAACTGAAGAGGTGACTATTCAGACTGGACAATTGCTGTATTCAGCTACTATTAAACTGTTAACCAGACCTGATATATTCTCTAGCAGTTGGTCTAAGTATAAATCCTTTACGGCTCAAGGACGTTCAGCAGCTGAAGCGCAGCAAAATGCAATGGCGTTGGCTAAAGCTAAAGAGCCTAATGAAGATTTTTATGACGGATGGGACGGCACTAAAGCTTATAGATACACTAATCTCCAAGAGATGACCGCTTCAAGTGAAGTTACTTTTACAACTGTAACTGGCATTACTTATACTCCGGCAACATACGAAACGGTGGAGGCAGAATGGAAACCGATTTTATGTAATGAGAAACCGGTATATGATCCTTCTGTGGTGCATCAGGTAGGAGATAAGGACGGTTGCTGGACCTGGAAGGAAATTAAGGCATTTGACATGGTTCAGACGGGTCAGTACTGGAATTTCTACGGTCCGTTCGGGGATGTTAAGCTGGATCTCGGTAATGTAAAAACCAACCTGCAGTATAATAACTATCAGTTACCGGTATCCGTTACTTTGGAACAAATAGGTAACACGGTTAAATATGTGAATGTAGGTTCTCCGATTAAGGACGAATACATGATTATGATTCCTGCAACAATAAGCTATGGTTGGGGTATTCTTAATGGTACTTTGACAATAACTGTAAAGCCGGTTTAATACCGGGTATGGTTGTGATTCCAGGATTGGGAGGTATTTGCCTCCCGATCTTTCTTCTATAAAATGTCTGATGTGCTAAAAGCTAAAAATATGAAAAGAAGTTTATTACTGGCTATCGTTTTATTTTGTGCAGAAATCTTATTTGCACAAAAGGGAAAAGAGGAAGCCGGGATTATTTTCAATCCACACTGGTATTTGCAGTTGCAGGGAGGAATGGGGTATACCGTGGGGGAAACCGGCTTTAAGGACCTGATATCACCGGCCGGAGCTTTGTCTGTGGGGTATCAGTTCTCGCCTGTCTGGGGACTTCGCGGAGGCTTTGGCGGTTGGCAGGGTAAGGGTGCCTGGTCGGAATCCACCCGGGATTATAAATTCAACTTCCTTCAGTTGAATGCAGATGTTGTGTTTAATCTGAGCAACTGTATCGGCGAATTTAACCCCCGGCGTTGGGTGAATACTTATTTTTTGCTGGGTATAGCAGGCAATCATGCTTTTGACAACGATGAAGCAGTTGCCATACATGACGAAGGATATACGATGCGTTACCTTTGGCGCGATAACCGTAATTTCGTCGCAGGACGTGGTGGTGTCGGATTTGATTTCCGGATCAGTAATAGCATTTCCTTTAATATAGAGGGAAATGTAAATGTACTTTCCGACCATTTTAACTCCAAAAAGGCGGGTAATGCCGACTGGCAGTTCAATGTTCTGGCAGGGTTTAGTTGCCGTTTGAATAAAAAACACCGCAAGGTGGAAGCTCCCCGGGAAATCATTTTTGAGGAGACTGTGCCGGTCGTAACAAAGGAAGAACCGGTTTCTCAGCCCGTGCTGCAGGAAACGAAGCAAGACCTCATAGACTCTGCTGCGCTTACTGCCCGTCAGGATATTTTCTTTGCCTTGAACTCTTCGGTGATTCTGGCGAGCGAAACAGCCAAAATCGATTCCTTGGTAGCTTTTATGAAAACACATACAGAGACACAGGTGGTGATTACGGGTTATGCTGACGTGCAGACCGGAAATCCGCGTTACAACAAAGTTCTGTCGCAACGGCGGGCAGAAGAGGTGGCTGTATTGTTGACGGTTAATGGTATCTCCCGGGAACGGATAACTGTGT
>PPYF01545776.1_pt1 | contig 13549 bp, 7 predicted proteins | sample 1559871 | NCBI WGS metagenome assembly PPYF01 (sample SAMN08240021, study PRJNA423297) | Human gut metagenome, whole genome shotgun sequencing project. | reverse complement strand
GTAACTATTCAGCGGACGTTGAAAAGGGCTCAGTGGATAAAATCTAAACGCTGAAGAAAATGATGATGTGCGAATAATCTGCTGATTTGACGAATTTCAGATGCGATTTTATTTGGCTATTTCAAATAAAATTCGTATCTTTGCATCTGTGAAACAGCAGGTTAACGACATAGCGGAAGTGCTTCGCGGTTTGTCCGCGCAGATTGAATCGATGCAGAAGACCATCGATTCCCAGCATGCGACCATATGTCAGATTAACCGTACAAGTCAAGGGCATCTTAAGGAAATACGCGACCTGAAGAGGATGCTGAAGAAGAAAGACAAGGAGAATGAAGAACTCCGCAGGCGCCTTTCAAAGTACGAGGAGCCACCGAAGAACTCCGGCAACAGCAGTACTCCGCCATCGAAGGAAAAGATGAAGGATGAGATTGTCCGTCGCACCAGATCTCTTCGCAAGCCATCCGGGAAGAAACCGGGCGGTCAGCCCGGGCATGAGGGCAGCACGCTGGAGCTGGCGGATTGCGTGGACACCATAGTTGAAGAAAGCGCCGAGGTCTGCGATGCATGTGGGGATTCTTTAGACGGATGCGACATGGAGCTTGATTACATCACTCAGATAATATCATTGCCGGAATTGAAGCCTCTGATAACTGAAGTGCGTCACTATGTAAAGGTATGCCGTACCTGTGGCAAACGTGTCAAGTCATACACGGAACGCCGTCGCTCAAACGCAGTGGTGTACGACGCATCCGTCAAAGGACTTGTCGTCTATCTTTCTACGGTTCAGTTCCTGCCTTATAACCGGATAGCATCATTTTTCAAAGAGGTTTTCGGACTTGAGATCAGTCAGGGCTCTATGGTCAACTGGATAAATGAAGCCAAAAGAGCTGCCGAGCCAGCCATCGAGAAAATCAAAGAATACATAATGCAATCCGCAGTAGTCGGCTTTGATGAATCAGGCTGTTACTGCAACAAACGCCTTGACTGGGCATGGATAGCGCAGACCGTGTATTTCACTTTGGTATTCCACGGCAAAAGCCGCAAGGGGCAGGAGCTTGAGGACCGGTTCGGTGACTCGCTCGAGAGGATGACGGCAGTCACGGACCGCCACAGCGCATACTTCGCACTTCACTTCCTCAACCATCAGGTATGTCTGGCGCATCTGCTCCGCGAATGTCAGTATCTCAACGAGCTTGACAAAGGACAGCAATGGTCTGGGTCGGTCGAAAGTCTCTTACAGGAAGCGATACATGAGCGCAATCAGAGACCTGCCGAGTCAATAGACACAAAGACATGGCTTGACAGGCTGGACAAACTCATTGACGAAAATCTGTCGAAGCTGAACGAAAAGTTTACCACGTTCAGGAACGGCCTGCTCAAATGCCGAGACACGGCAACTCTCCATACAATGCCATACTCGCCCTTTTCTAAAAGGCGACCGACTCAGCGTGTCCGCTGAATAGTTACAAAACGAATCGGAGCATATTATCTCACCCACCTATTATTTGTGCCATTATTTGTGCCCAGATGTATCTGAATCCTGTTCAGAAAGGGCTTGAAAAGCGCCGGGATATTCCGCATTGACAACCAAACCGCTTCCGGCGGCGTTTAGTTTTCAGATATGACAATTAACATTCATCATCCATACAGACAAGACATGACAACCGATTATACATCCGGACATTCGTCACAACTACCGCATATCATCGTGATTGGCGGAGGATTTGCCGGGCTCAACGCCATAACTCACCTCGACCTGAGGCTCTGGAGGGTCACAGTAATCGACGCGAACAATTTCCATTCGTTTCCCCCGCTGTTTTATCAAGTGGCCTCTGCCGGCCTGGATGCTGCCAGTATCTGTTTCCCGCTGCGACGTGAACTGCGCAAGTTGCGCTCACCTAACGTGGCATTCAACATGGGGAAGGTCGACAGCATCGACACCAGCCGGAAAACGGTACACACAGATCTTGAGACGCTGCATTACGACCGACTTATAATAGCCGCAGGAACCACAAACAACTATTTCGGGAACGACGAACTGGCTCAATCCGTATATACAATCAAGTCGACCGACGAGTCAGTCCGCTGCAGAAACGACATCCTGCGGCGACTTGAGAAAGCCGCTATAGAGACCTCGGAGCAAAAACGCAGGGAGATGTTGCATTTCGTCGTGGTTGGAGGAGGTCCGACAGGAGTGGAAATTGCCGGAGCACTCGGTGAGATGAAACGGTATGTGATTCCACGCGAATATCCCTCCATCCGCCAGTCCGATGTCAGCATCACCATAATTGAGGGCTCATCACGCCTTTTGCGGACAATGAGTGAATCTTCATCAAAACGTGCAGCCGAAGGGCTGGGCGCATTAATGGTCGAAACAAAGCTCAACAGTATCCTTAAAACGTATGACCCCGACAGAAGGTGTGTAGAACTTGTTACAGGCGAGACACTCCCGGCATCCATGGTAATCTGGACTGCCGGAGTCACAGGTGTGCGGTTCGCATTCCAAGGGGTTGAAACTGATGCCAAGACAGGCCAGCCTACATTTGTAAGTAATGGAAACCGCTTGCTCACCGACCGTTATTGCCGCATCAAAGGCTTGGAGGATGTTTATGCCATCGGCGACATATCACTGGTTCTCGGAGATGAGGCTTGGCCAAAAGGGCATCCTCAGCTCGCACAGGTGGCCATACAGCAGGGGAGGCTGGTGGCACGGAACCTCAATGAATATGCCAGACGCGGTGCAGCGGCAAAGATACGAGAGTTTTCATATCGCGACAAGGGCTCAATGGCCACAATCGGCCGCAACCGTGCCGTTGTCGACATGGGCAAAATCCATTTGGGCGGTTTCCCGGCGTGGATGGCATGGATGGGAGTGCATCTGTTGTCGCTGCTGGGCATGCGCAACAAAATCACCGTTCTGATCAACTGGATATGGGCTTATTTCAACTATGCATCGTCGCTCCGGCTTATCATCCGACCGAGCAAACTGCCGAACGACCATACGTGAAACAACGACAGGAAATACTTCATCCTGCATACTGTTTTTTATTCAGGCAGCATGAACGTTGCCGTCACCGCCGACGTTATTTTTACAAAACATTCACAATGAACAACACGTTTCAACTGCGCATCAATGTACTGGCATTACTTCTAATTTCAACTGCAGCGGGAATTGCCGGAAACAAAGATAACGACTATCTGCAACAGCCGCTCCCGGAGCATTGGAGCTATGTGCCTGAACAGACCACCGACATCCCTTCTGACATTAACGGATGGTGGACATCGTTCAACGACTCCCTCCTTGACACGCTTGTGCAACGCGGCATGGACACGAATTATGACGTTTCAGCGGCATTGCATCGTTCTAAGGCTGCCCGCGCAGCGATGGGACAGGCACGTGCCGGATGGTACCCGACGGTATCAGCCTCGGCAGGATGGACAGCCATGCGGTCAAGCGGACTTACCGGCCCTGTTGCCGGCAACGCCGTGACTGACCGGTTCTTTTCCGCCGGACTTAACGCATCCTGGGAGATAGACATTTTCGGCAAGATTGCAAAGGGAGTGGAGGCCAAACGCTCGGCCTATATGGCTTCACGCGCCGAATGGGCTGGTGTCATGGTCAGCATAACCGCCCAGATAGCTTCGCAATATGTGCAGATCAGGATGCTTCAGGAGCAGCTTGAGGTAGCACACGCACATCTTGCCACCCAGCAGAAGATTGTAGATATTGCAAAAGCCCGCTATGAGGCCACGCTGTCATCGAAACTCGATGTCGCCCAGGCAGAAGAGACCTACTATTCCACCGCATCAACCATCCCGAATATAGAGAACTCGCTGCATCATGCCGTAAATGCGCTAAGCGTGCTTACCGGTATAGACGCAAGGCAACTGCGCGACATGCTCGTGGCCGATTCCACTGCCTCACATCTTCCCGACGCAGTGCAGATGGTCAGTGCAGGAGTTCCTGCCGACTTGCTGAGACGCCGTCCTGACATCATTCAGGCCGAGATGAACGTTTCGGAACTGGCAGCAATGGTCGGCGTGGCAAAAAAGGACTTTCTGCCGACCTTGGCCATAAACGGCTCCATAGGCACAAGTGCCAGAAATTTCAGTGATCTCGCCAAGAAAAACAGCTTCACATATTCGGTGGAACCCACACTGTCATGGACTCTTTTCGACGGTTTCGGCCGAAAATTTGCATTGTCGCAGGCACGCGAGCAGATGAAGGCTGCCATCGACAGCTATAATCTTACGGTACTTAATGCCGTGAGCGAGGCCGACAATGCCATAAGCACCTATTTCCAAAGCATCAGCTACATGGACGCCATATCACGCATCATCACCGCCAACGACGAGGTGTTCCGACTGGCTGTCGACAGATACAAAAACTCGCTGACCCCCATGAGCGATGTAGTTACCGCACAGATAAATGCATTACAGGCAGAAAGCGAGCTTATTAGAGCACATGGTTCTGCATTGTCGGCACTGATAAGCCTGTACGAAGCTCTGGGTGGCGGCTACGAATTAAATTAAACACAGATTTGTCTTACTCTAAACATCAATACATATTATGAACCGGGTACATCTGTCATTATTAACTGGAGCGGCCACACTGCTGGCGCTCTCATCATGCCATTCCAAGGACTCGGCACACAACGGAGAGGCCACTCAGGATGTAAGCGTAGCATTGCCGACCACCGACTCGGTCACATTATACAAATCTTACCCAGCCTATGTGCAGGCCTCGTCTGAAGCCGATATTGTAGGCCGTGTAAACGGCTACATCACCGAGCAGCTCTATGATGATGGTCAGTGGGTGGCTGCCGGGGCTCCACTTTTCAGGATAGAGTCTACAAGCTATGCCGACAAGGTTCAGCAGGCCAAGGCGCAGCTTGCCACCGCCGTAGCCGCCCATGACTATGCATCAAAACAATACGAGGCAATGAAAAAAGCACTTGAAAGCGATGCTGTGTCGAAAATGGAGGTTATTCAGGCCGAAAGCAACATGCATCAGGCCGAGGCGTCAATCCAGACGGCCAAAGCAGCATTGCAGACCGCCAACACAATGCTCGGATACTGCACGGTACGTGCGCCGTTCTCCGGCCATGTATCCGCCGGAGAACTCATACCGGGCGATTTTGTTGCCGGCGAGAACTCGCCTGTGGTTCTGGCCAGAATTTACGATGACAACTACGTCAGTGTACATTTCTCAATCGAAGACTCAAACTACTTCGAAATAAGCGATACCAAAAGCGGCAAGAAGGTCGATCTGTCGCACGTCCCCGTCACCTTCAGCGATTCCATCCTCACCGAATACTACGGACCGGTGGAATATGAAGCTCCGGGAGTCGACAAATCAACCGGAACCATAAAGCTCAGGGTTAAGCTGAAAAATCAGAATGGAGAACTCAAAAGCGGAATGTTCGCCACAGTAAAACTCCCGTATGCCGTTGATCCGAAAGCAATCATCATACGCGATGCAGCCATCGGCACCGACCAGTTGGGAAAATATGTCTATGTTGTCAATGATTCCGACAAAGTTGTATACACACCCATTCAAGTCGGAGATTTGTACCAGGACACATTGCGCATCGTGTCTTCAGGGCTAAAAGCTACCGACCGCTACGTGACCAGAGCCATGCTTAAAGTGCGCGACGGAATGACTGTAAACCCCGTGCAGACACCCTCGGCCACATCACATCAGACAGCCGCGAAATAACACTTCAATCCGGCAAATAAGGCTCATTATTAATTACGCACGCCATGTTTTCACGATTCTTTATAGACCGCCCGATTTTCTCGACTGTGCTGTCGATTCTTCTGGTGCTGGCAGGAGTCATAACGGTCAAGACACTCCCTATAGCCCAGTATCCGAATATATCTCCTCCCACCGTGGAAGTGTCGGCCACATACCCGGGAGCCGACGCAACCACTGTGGCTGAAGCAATTGGCGAACCTATCGAACAGGCCGTCAACGGGGTGGAGGGGATGCTCTACATGAGTTCAAACTCCGACAACAACGGATCTTACAGTCTTCAGATCACCTTTGAAAACGGAACCGATCTGGACGATGCCTCCGTGAAAGTGCAGAATCTCGTCAGTCAGGCATCCCCGCAGCTCCCATCGTCTGTGACGCAACAAGGCGTGAGCGTCAATGCGCGTTCCTCAAGCATTCTGCTGTTTGTAGCACTGGAAAGCGATGATCCGGAGCGATACGATGCGCTTTATCTTACCAACTACGCCCAGCTTCACATCGTCAACGAGCTTGCCAGAATCGACGGAGTGGGAGGAGCCAACGCCTTTGGTGCCGGCGACTACAGCATGCGGATATGGATGAATCCGGATAAGATGCGTATCCGCGATGTCGACCCGGCAGATGTCATTGCAGCCATAGAGTCACAGAACATGGAGGTATCGGCCGGTTCTGTAGGGGCACAGCCATCAAGCACCCCCGCTGAATTTCAGTTCACACTCTCTTCCAAAGGCCGGCTTGTTACTCCTGAAGAATTCGGAAACATAATCATAAAAGTTGATAAGAACAACAACATACTGCGGTTAAAGGATATAGCTCGTGTGGACCTTGGAAGCGAGAGCTACGGCAGCGTATCCCGCGTGTCGGGCCAGCCGGCCGGCCTTATAGGCATATACCAGCGGTCGGACGCGAACGCAATCGCAGTTGCAAACGCTGTGGAAAAGAAACTCGACGATCTCGAGCGGTATCTGCCGGATGGCGTTCACTGCCGGATACTTATGAACACCACCGACTTTGTGCACGAGTCAATCGATGAGGTAATGGTAACCTTTGTGGAGACCACCTTGATCGTGATGCTTGTCATCCTGCTTTTCCTGCAGAACTGGCGGGCGGTAATCATACCTATGCTGACAATCCCGGTATCTCTGATAGCTACGTTCGCTGTCATGAAGATTCTTGGGTTCTCGCTGAATACCCTCACACTGTTCGGTCTCGTGCTCGCCATCGCTATTGTGGTGGACGATGCCATAGTGGTGGTGGAGGACTGTTCGCGAATAGTGGACGAGGGGAAGATGTCGCCGGCCGACGCCGCAAAGAAAGCCATGGTGGAGCTGCAGGGACCGGTGATAGGGGAGGTGCTTGTACTTTTATCGGTGTTCATCCCCACGGCATTCATATCGGGCATAACCGGAGAACTCTACAAGCAGTTCGCCTTGACAATTGCCGTTTCCACAGCATTCTCGGGTTTCAACGCACTTACTTTTACTCCGGCGATGTGCGCATTGTTCCTGCGACCAAAGAAACAGACGAAATTCTTTCTATACCGCTGGTTTAATGCCGGATTTGCCAAAACTCTAAGCCTGTACTCGAACGCCATAGGCAAGCTGTTGAAACGTCCGGTTGTTGCCTTCGGGATATATGCCGCGCTGTGTATCGGCGCGTTCTGGGGATTCAGCCGCTGGCCAACGAGTTATGTTCCGGAAGAGGACATGGGGTATTTCCTGACCTCGGTACAGCTTCCCACCGGGGCATCGCTCGACCGTACTGACAAGGTGGTGACACAAGCCTCTGACATTCTGCTGTCAATGCCGGAGGTTGCGGATGTGATTGAAATGTCAGGATTCTCCTTTATGGCCGGAGGTGCAGGCAGCAATCTCGGAACAATGTTTGTGGTTCTGAAACCATGGAGCGAGCGAAAAGGGAAATCGCACACCGTCGAGGCGATAATGAACCGCTTTAACGAAGAGTGCGCCGCCATACAGGAGGCCGTGATTTTCGCTCTCAACCCACCGGCTATTCCAGGTCTCGGTCTGACTTCGGGGCTCGCAATGCAGCTTCTCGACATAAACGGGCATGGAGCCGCCCAGATGTCAACCGTGCTTGACGACATAAAGCGTGAAGCCCGTAATTATCCTGAAATAGCATCAATCACATCACTGTATGAAGGCGAAGTGCCGCAGTACCGCCTGAAAATGAACCGTGACAAAATCCAGAGCATGGGGCTCACAATGGAAGATGTCTATTCGGCTCTTTCAAGTTTCGTGGGAGGACGCTATGTGAACGATTTTGTGGAATTCAACAAGGTGTATCAGGTGAACATCGCAGCCGACGACTGGGCCCGCGCCAATGTGGGCGACATAATGCGGCTCAGCGTACGCGGCAATACGGGCGAAATGGTTCCGTTCGGTTCCTTCGCCACAATAGAACCTATAATGGGTTCGTCATCAATCAACCGTTACAACATGTATGAATCCGCATCGCTAACGGCAACACCCGCTCACGGAAGTTCATCTTCACAGGCCATCAGCGCGATGGAGGAGATAGTGGCGAAAGCCACAGGCAACTCCTACGGATACGCATGGACCGGCGAGGCATATCAGGAGACTCAGACCAGCACTACAGTGTCAACCGTACTGATTTTCGCATTGATCATGACCGTGTTGGTTCTCGCTGCACAATATGAGAGCTGGACCGACCCGCTCGCTGTGGTCATTGCTATGCCTACGGCCATACTCGGCACTATCGTAGGATGCCTGTTCATGAATCAGAGCATCAGCATCTACACGCAGATAGGCATTGTGCTGTTGCTGGGCCTGTCGGCTAAAAATGCCATCCTCATAGTTGAGTATGCCATAGACTACCACAAGGCAGGTATGTCCATAAGGGAAGCAGCACGTCAGGGCGGAATTGTCCGCTTCCGCCCAATCATGATGACTGCACTGGCTTTCGTGTTCGGTGTCATGCCTATGCTTTTCGCCACGGGGGCCGGAGCGCAGAGCCGAATCAGTCTCGGAGCTGCAGTGGTGTTCGGTATGGCCGTCAATGCGATAATCGGAACACTGTTTGTGCCTAATTTCTGGGAACTGTTCCAGAAGTTCCAGGAGAAGTATCTTTCCAAGATCTTCGCCGGAAGCAAGCAGTCGGCCAAACCTGCCGCCACTCCGCAGAAGACAGACGGCAATGGCGTATGAGCGTTCTTAAGAATGTATGATAACGAACGAAGGCGATGGATTCAATTGTAAATCCATCGCCTTCATTTATTTCGTCAGCACTTGTACCGATACTTTCAGGTTGAGTGCGGAATCATTTTAATCAGTGCGCTTTATTAATCAATAAACCTTGACCTCAAGAGCCTTGTAGGCACGCTCGGCTTTTGCGCGGGCTGCGGCAACGGTCTCGTCTGTGGCAAGAATCACGGCCATGCGGCGATGCCCCTTCACTTCCGGTTTTCCGAAAATGCGGATCTGCACGCCGGGCTCACGGAGCACCTGCTCGAGATTTCCGAATTCCACCTGTTTGCTGTCTCCCTCTACAACAACTGCGCGTGAGGCCGAGCATCCGAGGAAACGGACTTCAGGAACGGGGAGGCCGAGCAACGCGCGTGCATGCAGGGCGAATTCGCTCAGCTCCTGAGAAATCATGGTCACCATACCGGTGTCGTGCGGACGGGGTGAAACCTCGGAGAAAATAACGTGATCATCCTTCACGAACAGTTCCACGCCGAAGATGCCATATCCACCGAGGGCGTCGGTGATTTTTTTTGCTATCTCCTGTGCCTGTTTCAGGGCTTTCTTGTGCATGCGCTGCGGCTGCCACGACTGGCGGTAATCACCGTTGACCTGTATGTGCCCGATAGGCTCACAGTATGCAGTGCCTGACACTGAACGTACGGTGAGGAGTGTTATCTCGTAGTCGAAATCAACGAACCCCTCCACAATCACACGGCCTGCGCCGGCGCGGCCCCCGCTTTGAGCTTCGTTCCATGCAGCCTCCACATCCTCAGGCGATTTGACGGTGCTTTGTCCATGACCCGACGAGCTCATGACAGGTTTCACTACACAGGGGATGCCGATAGCCTCCACTGCTTCGAGAAACTCCTCTTTGGTCGAAGCGAAACGATAGGGGGATGTGGGCAGCCCGAGCTCTTCGGCAGCAAGACGGCGTATGCCCTCACGGTTCATAGTCAGCCACGCGGCACGTGCGGTGGGAGTCACATTGAAACCCTCCTTTTCCAGTTCCACAAGTTCGGGTGTAGCAATTGCTTCTACCTCGGGAATAATGTGATTAGGTTTCTCACTTTCGATGACGCTGCGCAAGGCGTTGTTGTCAAGCATGTTGAGCATATGGCTACGGTGTGCCACCTGCATTGCCGGAGCATTGTCGTAGCGGTCGCATGCCACCACTTCCACACCCATGCGCATCAACTCTATTGCAACTTCTTTTCCTAATTCGCCGCTTCCCAGCAACAGGGCTTTGCGGGCCACCGGTGTGTACACCGAACCAATTTTTGCCATAAACAGACTCTATTCTCTAAATATTTTTATTCCGGAAATTGCACAAATTCCGAATTCGGGTGCAAATTTACATTATTTTTGTAATAATTAAAATAGAGGCGACACAAGCCTCGGTAAAAAGTTTAGCAAAAAAATTGCTACCTTTGCACCTGCATTTCGCGCGGGGATTAATTACAGTTCATCATCTGGTCCGCCTCCCGCTGCGCTGCACGCACTCCAACTGATGTGCGTGCACTTTTCCAAACATCGATTTCACAACAGTAAATGGACGATAACTGCCAGATATTTTCGTTCGGACGTTTTGAACTGAATCCAAACGATTCGAACAATGCCCCCGACTGGAACTGCCTGCCGGTGCTCCCCACACGTAACCTCGTGCTCTTTCCCGGAGTCACAATCCCCATCAGCCTTATGCGTGCCAGCTCGCTGGAACTGGCCAAAACAGCATCTGAAAAGCACATCCCGGTAGGGATTGTTTGCCAGCTGAACCGTCAGGACGACAGCATCTCGGATACCGCGCAGCTGTGTCAGTATGGCGTCGTTGGTGATATCTTGCAGGTAATCGACCTACCCGGCAATGAGCATACCGCACTGGTGCGTGCGAGGGGGAAATTCAAGATTACCGGAAAAAGCGACCAAACTGTAATAGACAAGGCTTTCCATATCTGCGCAAAGCCGGTGACCGATAGGGTGCCGTCTGCAAAGGACAATGAATTCAATGTCCTTATCGATTCCATAAAACAGCTGTGCACCGCCATCGCGAAAAATGCCGACGGAGCGGAAGGGTTGCTCATGACCATAGAGCACACCACCGATCCGACCGACCTTGTCAACACCACGGCCACGCATCTCCCGCTAAATCCGGCCGACAAAATGAAGATGCTGTCAAAGCATCTCATCAAGCAACGTGCCTTCGAGTTGTTCCGGTCCATGTCTAAGCTGATGAACAACATGGCCATAGCCAACGACATCAAGGAGCGTGCAAAGGAGGAGATGAACCAGCAGGGCCGGCAGGCCTTCCTGCAGCAGCAGCTCAACACCATCCGCGAGGAGCTTTACGGTCCGGAAGGGGAGGAGATTGACAATCTCCGCAAAAAGGTGAAGGATCTCGAACTTCCCGAAGCTGCGGCAAAAACCGTGGAAAAGGAGATTGACAAACTCTCGCGCATCAATCCCGCCATCCCCGACTACTCCACGTTGCTTTCATACCTGGAAACTGTGCTCGATCTCCCGTGGAACACCACAACTGAAATCAACAATGATTTTCAGGAGGCGGAAAACATACTGAACAACGACCATTACGGCCTGGAAAAGGTCAAGGACCGTATCCTTGAACAGATGGCAGTCATCATCAACAATCCCAAAGGTCGCGCCCCCATAATCTGCCTGGTTGGAGCTCCCGGTGTCGGGAAAACGTCACTCGGGCAATCCATTGCAAAGGCTCTTGGCCGCACCTACCAGCGGGTGTCGCTCGGCGGCCTGCATGACGAGGCTGAGATACGCGGCCATCGCCGCACGTATATCGGGGCAATGCCGGGGCGTATCATGGATTCCATACGCCGTGCCAAATCGAAGAATCCGGTGATACTGCTCGATGAAGTTGACAAAATCGGTGCCGATTTCAAGGGCGACCCCTCGGCGGCTCTTCTCGAGGTACTTGACCCGGAACAGAACTGCCATTTCCATGACAATTATATTGATGTAGATTTCGACCTTTCCGACGTTCTGTTCATTGCCACAGCCAACACTCTCTCCACCCTGTCGCAGCCGTTGCTCGACCGCATGGAGATTATAGAGATCTCAGGCTACCTGCTTGAGGAAAAAATGGAGATAGCACGCCGGCATCTGCTGCCGCGAGTGCTGGCGAACCATAACATCACACAGGCCGACATGAATATCAGCGATGATGCGTTGCGTTACATCATCGAGCACTACACGGCCGAAAGCGGTGTGCGTCAGCTGGAAAAATCACTGTCGTCGCTTGCTCGCAAAACCGTGCTGCGCAAAATGCGCAGGCAGGATAATCCCTCTGTCATCGAACCGGAACATCTTTACGACTACCTCGGACTGCCGCAAAGACACCCCGACCGTTATGAGGGGAACGATTTTGCCGGCGTCGTCACGGGATTGGCGTGGACATCGGCAGGAGGTGAGATTCTTTTCATTGAATCCTCGCTGGCCAAGGGGAGCGGCGAAAAACTCACCCTTACCGGCAACCTCGGCGATGTGATGAAGGAGTCGGCCGCGATTGCCCTGCAATATGTGAAAGCCAATGCAGAGACACTTGGCATCCCGTCGGAGATGTTCACCACCCACAACCTGCACATCCACGTGCCGGAAGGTGCCATCCCCAAGGACGGTCCGTCGGCCGGCATAACAATGGCCACGTCGATTGTATCGGCCTTCACCCACAGAAAGGTGCGGTCGAAGCTTGCAATGACCGGCGAGATAACACTGAGAGGGAAGGTGCTTCCTGTCGGGGGCATAAAGGAGAAGATTCTTGCCGCCAAACGTGCCGGGATAAAGGAGATAATACTTTCATCCGAAAACCGGCGCGACGTGGACGATATCAACAGCCGCTTCATCGAGGGCCTCACGTTCCATTATGCCGATACGGTGCTCGATGTGCTGCGCATCGCCATAACAGACGAAAAAGCATGAAACAGGCATAAACCCACCACGACCAACCATTCAGACTATGGCAGAAACATCCCTGTTGCAGCGCCTCGACGGCATCGAATCGCGATTTGAAGAAGTGTCGACTCTGATCACCGACCCTTCTGTGATTGCCGACATGAAGCGCTATGTCCGTCTCAACAAGGAGTACCGTGAACTTGAAAAGCTCACTGCCGCCACGCGCCGCTACCGTCTGCTGCTTGCCGAGATCGACGAAGCCAAAGAAATCCTGGAAAACGAGAGCGACGCCGACATGCGCGCCATGGCGCATGAGCAGATTGATGCCGCGCAAAGCGCTCTACCGGGGCTGGAAGAGGACATCAAGCTGATGCTGATTCCGGCAGACCCGGAGGACGCAAAAAATGCCATTGTTGAGATTCGCGCCGGCACCGGCGGCGACGAAGCCGCCCTGTTTGCGGGCGACCTCTTCAAGATGTATTCACGCTATTGCGAATCGAAGGGATGGCAGGTGGCGGTGACCAGTTTCAGCGAAGGCGCAGCCGGAGGGTTCAAGGAAGTGGTGTTTGCGGTAACCGGCGAAAGTGTGTACGGCACACTGAAATACGAAAGCGGCGTACACCGGGTGCAGCGCGTCCCTGCCACTGAG
>PPYF01220853.1_pt1 | contig 13550 bp, 10 predicted proteins | sample 1559871 | NCBI WGS metagenome assembly PPYF01 (sample SAMN08240021, study PRJNA423297) | Human gut metagenome, whole genome shotgun sequencing project. | reverse complement strand
GTAGGGCAGTATATACTTATCATAATGCTGATGCGCTTTATAGGGGGATTACTGGTCAGCCTGTTTGTTTTTGCGATGTTTAAATACTTAAGAAGCGGCATGTCTGTGATTATATCATGCATCCTTTTTATTGTGCTGCCACTGGCGCTTGTGGCTTTTGGGGTGACGAATGCGCAGTATATGTTGTTAAATCCGCTGCTTCTTGGAAATATATTTTGAATTCACTAGGAAAAACATTACAGATTGTTCCAATGAAATAGATAAAAAGCATCTGTCCGGAAAAACCGGATAGATGCTTTTTACTATTGGACAAAGTTATAATTTTTTATAAAAATCTGTGATGCGGTCCATGCGTGCTCCCATATTCATAAGCAGTGCATCCGCAATAGTAATTGCAGCCATAGCTTCAACAACAACAACAGCACGTGGCACGATAATCGGGTCATGACGTCCCTTGATGGAAATCTCTATATCTTCACCGGATTTATTTACGGTGTGCTGTGTAGCTGCGATGGAAGGAGTAGGCTTTATGGCAGCTCTGAAAATAAGCGGTGAGCCGTCTGTCATGCCGCCGAGAGTACCACCGGAGTGATTTGTCTCTTTTGAAACAGCGCCATCCCTCATAATAAAGGCATCATTGTTTGTAAGTCCGGTTGCCTTTGCTGCATCAAAGCCATCGCCGATTTCGAAGCCCTTTACAGCTCCGATAGACATAATAGCTTTTGCCAGATTGGCATCAATTTTCTCGAATACAGGATCACCGAGCCCGACGGGAAGACCTGTGATGACACATTCACACACACCGCCTGAGGAATTGAGTGATTTAAGGCATTCCTCCAGATATTCAGAAGCCTTTAGTGCTGCATCGGCATCAGGCATATAAAGCGAATTGTTGTAAATCTCATGGGCATCAAAATTAACCTCATTAATTGTAACAGGACCTATTGACCTGGTGTATGTAAGAAATTTTATGCCAAGGCCCGAGAGCATCTTTACAGCGATAGCACCTGCTGCAACACGGCCTATTGTCTCGCGTCCCGAAGAACGACCTCCGCCTCTGTAGTCTCTGAAGCCGTATTTCTCATCAAAGCAAAAGTCAGCATGCCCCGGACGATAGTATGAAGCAATCTCACTGTAATCCTTTGATTTCTGATTTTTATTCCACACACACAGCTCAAGCCCCGCAGGAACGCCGTCCACAACGACACCTAAGCCCTTTCCGTGTGATTCTCCCCATGTTGTTACCCTAAAAATATTTCCGTATGATGAACCTGCCATGATGGTCTCCTTATTATAATAATGGGTAACTATTTAAACCTCTGAGAACAAAAAATGATATATCATGCTTGCATGTAAACAGCATTTTTGGTTTTCAATGTGACTCGAATAGTTACGATAATAAATACATTATAATTAATAGCAAGTTGAATAGTCAAGAAAACTATGATATTATTTTATTTAGATAACTTTCGAACTATGACAACTACTGCTATCCTTTAAATGAGGATGAATTAATCATAAATATAAAGACCGGTTATGATGTGAAGGAAGTAAATATCATACTCGGTGACCCGTTCGCAGCCGGTATCTTAGGCGGTGGGGAGACCTGGAATGGCGATAAGCAGCCGATAATATTTAAAAAGAAATTAAAGCACCAGATATGGTGGACCACCACGGTAAAGCCACCATTCAAGAGACTTAAATATTATTTTGAGCTCATCACAGAGGATGAGAGATGGTTTTACTTTGAGGATGGTTTCGTGAGTGCAGAGCAGATGGCACTTGAGGGCAGAAGCCGCCAGTGCTTTGTGTTCCCATGGATGAATCCGTGTGATATTCCGGTCACACCGAAGTGGGTAAATGACACTATATGGTATCAGATATTTCCGGATAGATTCTGCAATGGAGACCACTCGATAGATCCTGATTATGTTGTTCCGTGGAGAAACAGGGGAAAGGTCAAAAATGAGGAATGCTTCGGCGGAGACCTCGCAGGAATCATTCAAAAGCTTGATTACTTAAAGGAGCTTGGAATAAACGGAATCTACCTGACACCGATAAACGAGTCACCGAGCAATCATAAGTATGATACAACGGATTATGCAAAGATTGACCCGCGCTTTGGAGATGAAGAGACCTTTAAGAGGCTTGTGCTAGAAGCCCATAAGCGTGATATGAGAATAATGCTTGACGGAGTGTTCAACCACTGTGGCTATTATTTTGCACCGTGGCAGGATGTTTTAGCAAAGGGGACAGATTCAGAGTATTATGACTGGTTTATGATCAATGAATGGCCTCTTGACTTTAAGCATGGAGCGGCTAAAAAGGGTCAGTTTTATACGTTTGGATTTTTTGACAATATGCCAAAGCTCAATACAAATAATCCGGCGGTGCGAAAATACTTTATCGATATCTGCGTCAACTGGGTAGAAAATTATCATATAGACGGACTGCGCCTTGATGTGGCAAATGAGGTGTCACACCGATTCTGCAAGGAGCTTAGGGCAAGGCTTAAGGAAATCAATCCGGATATTTACATTTTGGGAGAAATATGGCATAATGCTCTTCCGTGGCTGCGTGGAGATGAGTTCGATGCGGTTATGAACTATCCGCTCGGAGAGAGCATAAAGGATTTCTGGATAGATAAGAGCCAGACGAATCAGGATTTTGAGTATACTATAAACAGATGTTATACCAACTACATGCAGCAGACCAATGATGTGCTTTTCAATCTGCTTGATTCACATGATACAAAGCGCCTTCGCTCTGATACAAAGAATCTCGACCAGTACTTTGCACAGCTTGCAGTGCTTTTTGCCATGCCGGGCAGCCCATGTATATATTACGGCACTGAGATTGCCATGCCGGGCAGTTATGACCCTGACTGCAGACGATGTATGCCGTGGGATGATATTGAGGCAGGCAGGTTTAAGGAGCGCATTGAGATGGTATCAAAGCTCATTCATTTAAGGGCGAGTGAGCCGCTTTTAAAGGGCAGAAACTTCCATTTCCCTGACGATTTTGCTGACAATCCAAGGGTAATCCAGTTCAGAAAGATGGGCTGGGTGGATACATATGTGGAGGTTATAGTCAACTGCTCTGATGAGGATATTGAGGTGCCAAAGGACGGCGAGGTACTTTTTGAGAGGCATTGCATAGATACCACACTGCTGACCAACGGAATATTAATCAGAAAAATCGTAGGCAATGGCGATAAGTAAAAGAAACAGGAGAATTAAACGAAATATGGCTAAATATGAGTTACTAAAACAAGAGGGACGTGCCAAGAGAGGTACATTCCATACTGTGCATGGAGATATACAGACACCTGTATTTATGAATGTAGGAACAGTAGGTGCGATAAAGGGCGCTGTCTCTACGGACGATTTAAAGGAGATAAAGTGTCAGGTTGAGCTGTCAAATACATATCACCTACATGTAAGAACCGGAGACAAAATCATTAAAGAGCTTGGAGGACTGCACAAATTCATGGTGTGGGACAGACCAATCCTTACAGATTCCGGCGGATTCCAGGTGTTTTCACTGGCAGGTCTTCGCAAAATAAAGGAGGAGGGCGTGTACTTCAACTCGCATATTGACGGTGCCAAGATTTTTATGGGACCTGAGGAGAGCATGCAGATACAGTCAAACCTCGGCTCCACGATAGCTATGGCATTTGACGAGTGCCCATCTAGCGTTGCAGACAGACAGTATGTGACAAACTCTGTAAACAGGACCGCGCGCTGGCTTGAGAGGTGCAAAAAGGAGATGGCACGCTTAAACAGTTTACCGGATACTATCAACAAGGAGCAGCTTTTATTCGGCATCAATCAGGGAGCTATTTATGATGATATAAGAATTGACCATGCAAAGCGCATTTCTGAGCTTGAGCTGGATGGATATGCTGTCGGCGGACTGGCGGTAGGAGAGAGCCATGAGGAGATGTACCATATTCTTGATGAAACAGTGCCTCATCTGCCAGTTAATAAACCTACATACCTGATGGGAGTAGGAACCCCTGCCAATATACTTGAGGGTGTAGAGAGAGGAATCGACTTCTTTGACTGTGTATACCCAAGCAGAAACGGCCGTCACGGACATGTATACACGAATCACGGCAAGCTTAATCTGTTCAACCAGAAGTATCAGAAGGATATGCGCCCTATTGAGGAGGGGTGTAACTGTCCTGCCTGCCGCACATATTCGCGTGCATATATCAGGCATCTTTTAAAGGCAAAGGAGATGCTCGGAATGAGGCTGTGCGTGCTCCATAATTTGTATTTCTACAACAACATGATGGAGGAGATAAGAGATTCACTTGATGCAGGCCGTTTTGCCTCATACAAGGCTGAAAAGCTCTATGGAATGACACAGGGAGAGCAGAGCTAGCAGATAAATATAAAAAATCTCGAAAATGATAAAAAAGCCTTGCCGTTAGCACGTTTAACGTGTATTATGGTAGTAGTGCTTAAAACACATCAATTATAGAATATTTAGGAGGAACAATTGATGACATCAATTTTAGCAAACGGTCAGGCAGCAGGAACAATTGGAATGATTGTCTGGTTAGTAGTACTTTTCGCAGTTATGTATTTTCTTATGATCCGTCCACAGAAGAAGGAGCAGAAGAAAAAGGAGCTTATGCTTAAAGAAGTTGCAACAGGAGACACAGTTCTTACAACAAGTGGATTTTACGGTACAGTTATCGATATCGAGGACGATACTGTAATCGTTGAGTTTGGTAACAACAAGAACTGCCGTATTCCAATGCAGAAGGCAGCTATCGCTGACCTTGAGAAAGCAGAGGATTCAGCTAAATAATGCACATTTGTAAAGCCGTCACATAAGTGGCGGTTTTCTTATTATCCGCATCTCTTGCAATAATAATAAAAAACTGTTATTATAGTATGCAGTTATTATAAGCTACAGTTATAAATTGCATGAAAAAGTAAAATATCCCGGCATATTGAAATAACTACTTTAATGCTTTAATATAAGAATATGTATTTTTATGTAAAAGAGGTAAGAAATTATGGAATATAAAGTTGGTGTAATTTCAGGAGACGGAATCGGACCGGAGATAGTCACTGAGGCAAAAAAGGTATTGGACAAAATAGCAGACAAGTATGGACACAGCTTCAACTACACAGACATCCTTATGGGTGGCTGCTCAATTGATGCTACAGGTGTTCCTCTTACAGATGAGGCTATTGCGACTGCACTTGATTCAGACGCGGTGCTGATGGGTTCTATCGGTGGCAACACAGCCACATCACCATGGTACAAGCTGGCCCCTGAGCTTCGTCCGGAGGCAGGACTTTTAAAGCTTAGAAAGTCACTCAATCTGTTTGCAAATCTTAGACCGGCATACCTGTACAAGGAGCTTGCTGCAGCATGTCCGCTCAGAGCTGATATCATCGGAGACGGTTTTGATATGATGATTATGCGTGAGCTTACAGGAGGTCTTTACTTCGGAGCCAGAGAGACAAAAGAGGTGGATGGAGTTGTTACGGCCACAGATACACTGACATACAATGAGAATGAAATCAGAAGAATCGCAAAGCGAGGCTTCGATATAGCCATGAAGAGAAGGAAAAAGGTTACATCCGTAGACAAGGCAAATGTGCTTGATTCTTCCAGATTATGGAGAAAGATCGTTGAGGAGGTCGCTAAGGATTATCCGGAGGTTACATACGAGCATATGCTTGTTGATAACTGTGCAATGCAGCTTGTAAAGGATCCTAAGCAGTTTGATGTTATCCTCACAGAGAATATGTTTGGCGATATTTTATCAGATGAAGCAAGTATGGTGACAGGCTCAATCGGTATGCTTTCATCAGCAAGCCTTAACGATACAAAGTTCGGACTTTACGAGCCAAGTGGCGGATCTGCTCCTGATATCGCAGGAAAGGGCATTGCAAACCCTATCGCAACAATCCTTTCAGCAGCCATGATGCTTCGCTATTCATTTGATCTGGACAAGGAAGCACAGGCAATCGAGGATGCTGTAAAGCAGGTGCTTAAGGAGGGGTACAGGACAATCGACATCATGCCACAGCCGGGTGAGACTACAGAGGGTATCACACAGGTAGGCACAGCACAGATGGGTGATCTCATCGCAGAACGTGTGTAGCTGCATGACTTATAATAGACAGCTAACAGGTTATAGATAGGCAGATCATTGTGTATACAGTAGTAATGATGAAGTACTCAAAGAAATAGTCGGAGATAAATAAGGAGATAAAATATGATAAGTGATAACGCAAGAGCCGGAATGCAGCAGGCACCGGCAAGAAGTTTATTTAATGCTCTTGGTTTTACACCGGAGGAAATGAAAAAGCCTATGGTCGGAATCGTAAGCTCATTCAATGAGATTGTTCCGGGCCATATGAATATAGACAAAATCGTTGAGGCTGTAAAGCTTGGAGTTGCAGAGGCAGGAGGAGTGCCTGTAGTATTTCCTGCAATTGCAGTCTGCGATGGTATTGCAATGGGACATGTGGGTATGAAATATTCCCTTGTCACAAGAGATCTGATTGCTGATTCTACAGAGTGTATGGCAATCGCTCATCAGTTTGATGCACTTGTAATGGTTCCAAACTGTGACAAGAACGTGCCGGGACTTCTGATGGCGGCTGCACGTCTTAATCTGCCTACAGTATTTGTATCAGGCGGACCAATGCTCGCAGGCCACGTAAAGGGCAGAAAGAGAAGTCTTTCATCGATGTTTGAGGCTGTCGGCTCATACGCTGCCGGTACTATGACTGAGGATGATGTATGTGAGTATGAGAACAAGGTATGTCCTACCTGCGGTTCATGCTCGGGAATGTACACAGCCAACTCTATGAACTGTCTTACAGAGGCACTCGGTATGGGACTTCGCGGAAACGGAACAATACCTGCTGTATATTCAGAGCGTATCCGTCTTGCAAAGCATGCCGGAATGGCTGTTATGGATATGTACAACAAGGGCATCAAAGCGAGAGATATCATCACAAAGGATGCAATAATGAACGCACTCACAGTTGATATGGCGCTCGGCTGCTCTACAAACTCTATGCTTCATCTTCCGGCTATCGCTCATGAGATAGGCTTTGATTTTGATATCAGCTTTGCAAATCCAATCAGTGAGAGAACACCAAATCTTTGCCACCTTGCCCCGGCAGGCCCTACATATATGGAGGACTTAAACGAGGCCGGCGGTGTGTGGGCTGTCATGAAAGAGCTTGCTGATATCGGACTTTTAAATACAGATTGTATGACTGTTACAGGAAAGACAGTTGGAGAGAATATAAAGAATGCAGTCAATAGGGACCCTGAGGTCATCAGACCGGTAGACAATCCATATTCAAAGACCGGAGGACTTGCAGTGCTTAAAGGAAATCTGGCTCCGGACGGCTCTGTAGTAAAGCGTTCAGCAGTTGTCGATGAGATGATGGTTCATGAGGGACCTGCAAGAGTATTTGACTGTGAGGAGGATGCAATTGCTGCAATAAAGGGCGGCAAGATCGTAGAGGGTGATGTGGTTGTCATCAGATACGAGGGACCAAAGGGTGGCCCTGGAATGAGAGAGATGCTTAACCCTACATCCGCTATTGCCGGAATGGGACTTGGAAGCTCTGTAGCACTCATCACAGACGGACGTTTTTCAGGAGCTTCAAGAGGAGCTTCAATAGGTCATGTTTCACCTGAGGCCGCAGTAGGCGGACCGATTGCCCTGGTTGAAGAGGGAGATATCATAAAGATTGATATTCCAAACATGAAGCTTGAGCTCGATGTGTCAGACGAGGTGCTTGCTGAGCGTAAGGCAAAGTGGCAGCCAAGGGAGCCGAAGGTTACAACAGGCTATTTGAAGAGATACGCAGCGCTTGTTACATCAGGAAACAGAGGAGCCATCCTTGCACTTCCGGGCGAGCAGAACGCGTAGTATAAATTTTGATAGAAAATTCAGTACGAATAAGGCTTTTACCTATTATCGTAAAGGATTCGTATAAGAAAAAGAGGAATACAAGATGCAGTTAACAGGATCACAGGTTATTATAGAATGCTTAAAAGAACAGGGTGTTGACACAGTATTCGGTTATCCGGGAGGAGCCATCCTTAATGTCTATGACGAGCTCTACAAGCATCCGGAGATTAAGCATGTGCTGACCTCACATGAGCAGGGAGCAAGCCATGCGGCCGACGGCTATGCGAGAAGCACCGGAAAAGTTGGCGTCTGTCTGGCTACAAGCGGACCGGGGGCAACAAATCTGGTCACAGGAATTTCGACAGCATACATGGATTCGATTCCAATCGTCGCAATCACATGTAATGTCGGAGTCTCGTTACTTGGAAAGGACAGCTTTCAGGAGATAGATATTGCCGGAATTACAACGCCTGTAACCAAATACAGCTTTATTGTAAAGGATGTAGAGAAGCTTGCAGATACAATACGCAGAGCTTTCAATATAGCAAGAAAAGGCAGACCGGGTCCTGTACTTGTGGATATTCCAAAGAATGTTACGGCAGATCTGGTAGAGTACACCAAGCAGGAAATCAAGCTTCCTGAGCGTGAGACAGAAACAATTACAGACAGTGACATTGATAATGCAATTGAACTCATAAAAGCATCCAAAAAGCCATATATATTTGTAGGAGGCGGAGTGGTTCTCTCCGGAGCAAGCAAAGAGCTTAAGGAATTTGTAGACAAGGTGAATGCACCTGTTTGCGATACGCTCATGGGCAAGGGTGCATATGACGGCACAAGTGATAACTACACAGGCATGCTTGGTATGCATGGTACAAAGACCTCAAACCTTGGAGTTTCAGAGTGCGACCTTTTGATTGCGATTGGTACACGTTTTTCGGACAGAGTGCTTGGCAATCCTAAAAAGTTTGCAGACCAGGCCAAGATATTACAGTTTGATGTAGACGCAGCAGAGATTAATAAAAATATCCGTGTTACATCGAGTGTTATAGGCGATGTGAAGGAAATACTTACACGCATCAACAAAAAGCTCACACAGCTTGACCACAATTCATGGGTTGAGCATGTGCTTGCATATGCAAAGACTTTTCCTCTTACATATCACAAAGAGGGACTTAGCGGACCATTTGTTATTGAAAAAATCTATGAAATGACAAAAGGAAATGCTATAATGGTTACTGAGGTCGGTCAGCATCAGATGTGGGCAGCCCAGTATTACAAATACAGCAAGCCGAGAACTCTTCTTACATCAGGAGGTCTTGGTACCATGGGATACGGTCTCGGTGCTGCAATCGGTGCCCAGACAGCTAATCCAGACAGGACTGTAGTCAATATTGCAGGTGACGGATGCTTCAGAATGAACATGAACGAGCTTGCAACAGCTTCAAGAGAAAAGCTTCCTCTTATCGAGGTTATAATAAACAACCATGTACTTGGAATGGTACGCCAGTGGCAGACTCTTTTTTACGAGAAGCATTACTCGGCAACCGTACTCGATGATGGGGTGGATTATGTAAAGCTTTCAGAGGCAATGGGAGCCACCGCACGACGTGTTAAGACCCAGGAAGAATTTGAAAAAGCATTTGCAGATGCCTTAAAGAGCAAGACACCGTTTGTCATCGATTGTATCATTGATTCAGATGACAAGGTATGGCCTATGGTTGCACCGGGCAAGCCTATCAACGAGTCTTTCGATGAAGAGGACTACAATGCGACACAAGGAGGAAATTAGAGTGAGTAGAGTTTACAATTTTTCAGCAGGACCTGCAGTTTTACCTGAGGAGGTATTGCAGGAAGCAGCAGCAGAGATGATGGATTATAAGGGAAGCGGAATGTCGGTTATGGAGATGAGCCACAGATCTAAATGGTTTGATGACATCATCAAGGATGCCGAGAAAGATCTCCGCGAGCTTATGAATATACCTGACAATTACAAGGTACTTTTCCTTCAGGGTGGTGCTTCACAGTTCTTCGCTGAGGTACCGATGAACCTTATGAAAAATAAAAAAGCAGGATACATTATCACAGGTCAGTGGGCTAAAAAGGCGTTTGCCGAGGCTAAGATTTACGGAGATGCTGTAGAGCTTGCTTCGTCTGCAGATGAGACCTTCTCATACATACCTGACTGCTCAGATTTACCAATCACAGATGATATGGATTATGTATACATTTGCGAGAACAATACTATCTACGGAACAAAGTACAAGAAGCTTCCAAACACAAAGGGAAAGAACCTTGTAGCTGATGTATCTTCATGCTTCTTATCAGAGCCTGTAGATGTATCAAAATATGCTGTTATCTATGGCGGAGTACAGAAGAATGTAGGACCTGCCGGAGTAGTTATAGCAATTATCAGAGAGGACCTTATCACAGATGATTGTCTACCGGGCACACCAACCATGCTCAAGTGGAAGACTCAGGCCGATAATGATTCTCTTTACAATACACCACCATGCTACGGCATCTATATCTGTGGCAAGGTATTCAAATGGCTCAAGAAGATGGGCGGTCTTTCAGTTATGAAGGAGAGAAATGAGGAGAAGGCCAAGATTCTCTACGATTTCCTTGATCAGAGCAAGCTCTTTAAGGGAACAGTAAGAAAAGAGGACAAATCACTCATGAATGTTCCGTTTGTAACAGGAGATGCAGAGCTTGATGCCAAGTTTGTAAAGGAGGCAACTGCAGCCGGATTTGTAAACCTTAAGGGACACCGTACAGTTGGCGGAATGAGAGCATCTATCTACAATGCTATGCCAAAAGAGGGCGTTGAGAAGCTTGTAGAGTTTATGAAGAAGTTTGAGGAGGAGAATGCATAATGTTCAATTACACATGCTTAAACCCAATCGCAGGAGTAGGCCTTGACCTGTTCTCTGACGATTATAAAAAGGTTGATGATATTAAGGATGCAGATGCAGCACTTGTAAGAAGTGCCGCTATGCATGACATGGAGCTTGGTGACAAGGTGCTTGCTGTGGCAAGAGCAGGAGCAGGAGTAAACAATATTCCGCTTGACAAGTGTGCCGAGCAGGGAATCGTTGTATTCAACACACCGGGAGCCAATGCAAACGGTGTTAAGGAGCTTGTGTTTGCCGGAATGCTTTATGCATCAAGAGATATCGTTGGAGGTATCGACTGGTGTCTTGCAAACCAGAACGATGAGAATATTGCAAAGACAGCCGAGAAGCAGAAAAAGAACTTTGCAGGAACAGAGATTTCAGGCAAGAAGCTCGGTGTTATCGGACTGGGAGCCATCGGTGTACTTGTTGCAAATGCTGCAGTACATATGGGCATGGATGTTTACGGATATGATCCATACATCTCAGTAAATGCCGCATGGAACCTTTCAAGAAGCGTTAAGCATATCAGCAATGTTGAGGACATCTACAAGAACTGTGATTTCATCACAATCCATGTACCTCTTCTTGATTCAACAAAGAAGATGGTAAACGCTGATGCTATTGCAATGATGAAGCCAACCGCTATCGTATTAAATTTTGCCAGAGATCTTCTCGTTGACGAAGAGGCTATGGTAGATGCACTTGCCAAGGGAAAGGTTAAGAAGTACGTTTCAGATTTTCCTAACAACACAACTGTTGGAGCAAAGGGCTGCATCGTAACACCTCATCTTGGAGCATCTACAGCAGAGTCAGAGGACAATTGTGCAGTTATGGCTGTCAAGGAGCTGAGAGATTACTTAGAGAATGGTAATATCGTTCACTCAGTCAACTTCCCTGACTGCAGCATGGGTGCATGCACAGCTTCAGGCAGAGTCGGAATCCTTCACAAGAATGTTAAGGGTATGATTGGACAGATTACAACAGCTCTTGCAGAGGCTGATATCAATGTATCTGATCTGACAAACAAGGGCAAGGGTGACTATGCATATTCACTTCTTGATCTTGATTCAGCTATTGATGATTCTACCGTTGAGAAGCTTTCTGCCATTGACGGAGTGCTCAGAGTGAGAGTTATTAAATAGTGAATTAATATTTGATTTAAATACTGATCCCCCATATTTTATATGGGGGATTTAGTAGGTTATAAGGAAATAACAAATATAACAAATATAGAAAAAATATAAGAAATATAAGATATATAAGAGATATATAGGAGATTATATGATCAGACAAATTCTTGGTGAAGTATCAGTGCCGGTTGCAAACACCGAGGTACAGCAGGTTATTGAAAACCCGGGCATTGTAAAGACGTATCTGGAGAAATATATGCCATCGCTTATAAGCTTTCTAGTGCAGCTTGTTGTTGCGATTGTGATACTGCTTATTGGTATTAAGGTGATTAAATCAGTTGTGAAAATAATTAAAAAAGGATTTGATAAAAGCAGAATGGACGCTGCAGTGGCATCATTTCTTGCAAATATGATTAAATACTTTTTGTATTTTATCCTTGTCATGGCGCTGCTTTCGGGCTTTGGAGTGGCGACCGGCTCTGTTATAGCGGTTCTTGGCTCTGCCGGACTTACTGTAGGTATGGCATTGCAGGGCAGTCTGTCGAATTTCGCAGGAGGCGTGCTTATTCTTTTGATGAAGCCGTTTGGCGTGGGCGATTACATAGTTGACGGTTCAAGTGGTACAGAGGGCACTGTAAAGGATATAAATCTGTTTTATACAAGGCTTTTGACAATAGATAACAAGATGGTTATGATACCAAACGGAAAGCTCGCTGATTCGTGTATCACAAATGTATCTATGATGGATAAGAGGATGCTTGATTTGAGAGTAACAGTATCCTACAGCACAGATTTAGCATTTGCAAAGAGTGTGCTGGAATCTGTTGTCACATCAGCAGATACGATGCTTCGCGATGAGCCGAGCAATGTGTTTGTGAGTGAGCTGCAGGATTCGGCAATAGAGCTCGGTGCGAGAATCTGGGTGAAGAACGAGGATTACTGGAACACAAAATGGCAGCTTACAGAAGAAATTAAAACAGCATTTGATAAAAATAACATCGAAATTCCGTTTCCGCAGATGGATGTTAATATTCAGAAGAGGAGCATAGACTCTGACTTTTAAAGCCGGATGTTGCAGAATATTACTTTAACAGATTTTTTGGGGTAATATACTTATAATTTAACTATAATATGTAAAAATGTGGTATACTATCATCATCGCATTTTAGGAGGAATAATTGATGACAATTCACGGTTTGGCTGAATACGAGATTTTAGATGAGCACAGAGTGGAGGATGTCCAGTCGGACGGATTCATTCTGAGACACAAAAAAAGTGGTGCAAGGATTGCCATTTTATCAAATAATGATGATAACAAGGTCTTTTATATAGGCTTCAGGACTCCGCCGGAGGATGAGACGGGTGTACCGCATATTATTGAGCATACCACACTCTGTGGTTCAAAGAAGTTCCCTGTAAAGGATCCCTTCATCGAGCTGGCAAAGGGCTCGCTCAATACATTTTTAAATGCCATGACATACCCAGACAAGACAGTTTATCCTGTCGCAAGCTGCAACGACCAGGATTTTAAGAATCTCATGGATGTGTATCTGGATGCAGTGTTTAATCCGAATATCACAAAGTACGAGGAGATTTTCAAGCAGGAGGGCTGGC
>PPYF01099814.1_pt1 | contig 13551 bp, 5 predicted proteins | sample 1559871 | NCBI WGS metagenome assembly PPYF01 (sample SAMN08240021, study PRJNA423297) | Human gut metagenome, whole genome shotgun sequencing project. | reverse complement strand
CTCTGTAGTTCAGTCGGTAGAACGGCGGACTGTTAATCCGTATGTCACTGGTTCGAGTCCAGTCAGAGGAGCCAAATTCTAAAAATTCGCTTCTTAGCGCAATGTCACTAACCTTAGTTGAACATTGTTTATTAACGGATAGCGGGTTTTTAACATCTTAAGCGCCCTCGACCTTTATGGTTGAGGGCGTTTTGCTATGAACGCCATCACCATTTTCCCCTCGATTATAAAACTTGAGTTATTCAGTAGTCTCCCCTCTTGCAACTCACACCCAAAACTGCCTAACGAAAAGTTATTAATTTTCAATCATATTGCTATCAGGATTTACATTTTTTCGCTGTGCTAGAAAGGGCGCATTTATGTTAGCTCGTTCAGGGAAGGTAAGCATGGCTACGAAGAAGAGAAGTGGAGAAGAAATAAATGACCGACAAATCTTATGCGGGATGGGAATTAAACTACGCCGCTTAACTGCGGGTATCTGCCTGATAACTCAACTTGCGTTCCCTATGGCTGCGGCAGCACAAGGTGTGGTAAACGCCGCAACCCAACAACCAGTTCCTGCACAACTCGCCATTGCAAATGCCAATACGGTGCCCTACACCCTTGGAGCGCTGGAAATCGGCCCAAAGCGTTGCCGAACGTTTCGGTATTTCGGTGGCTGAGTTACGCAAACTCAACCAGTTTCGTACGTTTGCTCGAGGTTTTGATAATGTCCGCCAGGGTGATGAACTGGATGTCCCGGCACAAGTTAGTGAAAATAATTTAACCCCGCCACCGGGTAATAGCAGCGGCAACCTTGAGCAACAGATAGCCAGTACTTCACAGCAAATCGGGTCTCTGCTCGCCGAGGATATGAACAGCGAGCAAGCGGCAAATATGGCGCGTGGATGGGCCTCTTCTCAGGCTTCAGGCGCAATGACAGACTGGTTAAGCCGCTTCGGTACCGCAAGAATCACGCTGGGCGTGGATGAAGATTTTAGCCTGAAGAACTCCCAGTTCGATTTTCTCCATCCGTGGTATGAAACGCCTGATAATCTCTTTTTCAGTCAGCATACTCTCCATCGTACTGACGAGCGTACACAGATTAACAACGGCTTAGGTTGGCGTCATTTCACTCCCACATGGATGTCGGGCATCAACTTCTTTTTCGACCACGATCTTAGCCGTTACCACTCCCGCGCCGGCATTGGCGCGGAGTACTGGCGCGACTATCTAAAATTAAGCAGTAACGGCTATTTGCGACTGACCAACTGGCGCAGCGCACCTGAACTGGACAACGATTATGAAGCACGCCCGGCCAATGGCTGGGATGTACGCGCAGAAGGCTGGCTACCCGCCTGGCCGCACCTTGGCGGTAAACTGGTCTATGAACAGTATTATGGCGATGAAGTGGCCCTGTTCGATAAAGACGATCGGCAAAGTAATCCTCATGCCATAACCGCTGGACTTAACTATACCCCCTTCCCGCTAATGACCTTCAGCGCGGAGCAACGCCAGGGTAAACAGGGCGAAAATGACACCCGTTTTGCCGTCGATTTTACCTGGCAACCTGGCAGCGCAATGCAGAAACAGCTTGACCCGAATGAAGTCGCTGCACGGCGTAGCCTTGCAGGCAGCCGTTATGATCTGGTGGATCGCAACAACAACATCGTTCTGGAATATCGCAAAAAAGAACTGGTCCGCCTGACCCTGACAGACCCCGTGACAGGGAAGTCAGGAGAAGTGAAATCACTGGTTTCGTCGCTACAAACCAAATATGCCCTGAAAGGCTATAACGTCGAAGCCACCGCACTGGAAGCTGCCGGTGGCAAAGTGGTCACAACGGGTAAAGATATTCTGGTTACCCTGCCGGGTTACCGGTTCACCAGTACGCCAGAAACCGATAACACCTGGCCGATTGAAGTCACCGCTGAAGATGTCAAAGGCAATTTGTCGAATCGTGAACAAAGCATGGTGGTCGTTCAGGCACCTACGCTAAGCCAGAAAGATTCCTCGGTATCGTTAAGTACCCAAACATTGAGCGCGGATTCCCATTCAACCGCCACACTGACTTTTATTGCTCATGATGCAGCAGGTAATCCTGTTATCGGGCTGGTGCTTTCGACGCGTCACGAAGGAGTTCAGGACATCACCCTGTCTGACTGGAAAGATAATGGTGACGGAAGCTATACCCAAGTCCTGACCACAGGAGCGCTGTCTGGCACGCTGACGCTTATGCCACAGCTGAACGGTGTGGATGAGGCTAAAGCCCCCGCCGTGGTGAATATCATTTCTGTTTCGTCATCCCGGACTCACTCGTCAATTAAGATTGATAAGGACCGTTATCTCTCCGGGAATCCTATCGAGGTAACGGTAGAACTGAGAGATGAAAATGACAAACCTGTTAAGGAGCAAAAACAGCAACTGAATAACGCAGTCAGCATCGACAACGTGAAACCTGGTGTCACTACAGACTGGAAAGAAACCGCAGATGGCGTCTATAAGGCAACCTATACCGCCTATACCAAAGGCAGTGGGCTTACTGCGAAGCTATTAATGCAAAACTGGAATGAAGATTTGCATACCGCTGGTTTTATCATCGACGCCAACCCGCAGTCAGCAAAAATTGCGACATTATCTGCCAGCAATAATGGTGTGCTCGCCAATGAGAATGCAGCAAACACCGTCTCGGTCAATGTCGCTGATGAAGGAAGCAACCCAATCAATGATCATACCGTCACGTTTGCGGTATTAAGCGGATCGGCAACTTCCTTCAACAATCAAAACACCGCAAAAACGGATGTTAATGGTCTGGCGACTTTTGATCTGAAAAGTAGTAAGCAGGAAGACAACACGGTTGAAGTCACCCTTGAAAATGGCGTGAAACAAACGTTAATCGTCAGTTTTGTCGGCGACTCGAGTACCGCGCAGGTTGAGCTGCAGAAGTCGAAAAATGAAGTGGTCGCTGACGGCAATGATAGCGCCACAATGACCGCGACAGTCCGGGATGCAAAAGGCAACCTGCTCAATGACGTCAAGGTCACTTTCAATGTTAATTCAGCAGAGGCGAAACTGAGCCAAACAGAAGTGAATAGCCACGACGGGATCGCCACAGCTACGCTGACCAGTTTGAAAAATGGTGATTATAGGGTTACGGCCTCTGTGAGCTCTGGTTCTCAGGCTAATCAACAGGTGATTTTTATCGGTGATCAAAGTACTGCTGCCCTGACCCTCAGTGTGCCTTCAGGTGATATCACCGTCACCAACACAGCTCCGCTACATATGACTGCAACCTTGCAGGATAAAAATGGCAACCCACTAATAGATAAAGAAATCACCTTCTCTGTGCCAAACGACGTCGCAAGTCAGTTCTCGATTAGCAACAGCGGAAAAGGCATGACGGATAGCAACGGGACTGCAATCGCCTCCCTGACCGGCACGTTAGCGGGCACGCATATGATCACGGCTCGTCTGGCTAACAGCAATGTCAGCGATACACAGCCAATGACGTTTGTGGCGGATAAAGACAGAGCGGTTGTCGTTCTGCAAACATCGAAAGCGGAAATCATTGGGAATGGCGTGGATGAGACAACTCTGACAGCAACAGTGAAAGATCCGTCGAATCATCCGGTGGCGGGGATAACGGTCAACTTCACCATGCCACAGGACGTTGCGGCAAACTTTACCCTCGAAAATAACGGCATTGCCATCACCCAAGCCAATGGGGAAGCGCATGTCACGCTGAAAGGTAAAAAAGCGGGTACGCATACGGTTACCGCAACGCTGGGTAATAACAATACCAGTGATTCGCAGCCGGTAACGTTTGTGGCGGACAAAACCTCGGCTCAGGTTGTCCTGCAGATGTCAAAAGATGAGATCACAGGTAATGGCGTCGATAACGCAACGCTAACTGCAACGGTTAAAGATCAGTTCGACAATGAGGTGAATAATCTTCCGGTAACATTCAGCTCAGCCTCTTCAGGACTCACCCTGACCCCGGGAGTAAGTAATACCAATGAGTCTGGCATCGCGCAGGCCACTCTCGCAGGCGTTGCCTTTGGTGAGCAGACGGTCACTGCATCACTGGCTAATAATGGTGCCAGCGACAACAAAACTGTGCATTTTATTGGCGACACAGCAGCGGCAAAAATTATCGAGTTGACGCCTGTCCCAGACAGCATAATCGCCGGTACCCCGCAGAACAGCTCCGGCAGCGTCATCACCGCCACAGTCGTTGATAATAATGGCTTTCCGGTGAAAGGTGTGACTGTGAACTTCACCAGCAGAACAAACTCTGCCGAAATGACGAATGGCGGCCAAGCCGTAACGAACGAACAGGGTAAGGCTACCGTCACTTATACCAATACCCGCTCCTCGATAGAATCAGGAGCGAGACCGGATACCGTTGAGGCCAGTCTGGAAAATGGTAGCTCCACGCTTAGCACATCAATTAATGTCAACGCTGATGCGTCTACGGCACATCTCACCTTGCTACAGGCACTTTTTGATACAGTCTCCGCAGGCGACACTACCAATCTGTATATTGAGGTGAAGGATAATTACGGCAACGGTGTACCCCAGCAGGAGGTAACCCTCAGAGTATCACCAAGTGAAGGCGTGCCCCCCAGTAATAACGCTATATATACTACCAACCACGACGGCAATTTTTACGCAAGCTTTACCGCTACAAAAGCCGGGGTTTATCAAGTGACGGCAACCCTCGAAAATGGCGATTCGATGCAACAAACAGTGACCTATGTGCCGAACGTCGCGAATGCCGAAATTACGCTGGCAGCCTCGAAGGATCCGGTGATTGCCGACAATAACGATCTCACGACACTAACAGCAACAGTCGCTGATACAGAGGGCAATGCGATAGCCAACACTGAAGTAACATTTACTCTGCCGGAAGATGTGAAGGCGAACTTCACGCTGAGCGATGGCGGTAAAGCGATTACTGATGCTGAAGGCAAAGCGAAAGTCACGCTGAAAGGTACAAAAGCAGGCGCTCATACTGTTACAGCATCGATGACTGGCGGTAAGAGTGAGCAGTTGGTGGTGAACTTTATTGCGGATACGCTCAGTGCGCAGGTTAATCTTAACGTTACCGAGGACAACTTTATCGCCAATAACGTTGGGATGACCACACTTCAGGCAACAGTGACTGATGGAAACGGCAACCCGTTAGCCAATGAGGCGGTGACATTCACGCTACCGGCAGACGTGAGCGCAAGCTTCACTCTCGGACAAGGCGGTTCCGCCATTACTGATATCAACGGCAAGGCTGAAGTTACACTGAGCGGTACAAAATCCGGTACCTACCCCGTGACAGTTAGCGTGAACAATTATGGTGTCAGTGATACGAAACAGGTGACTTTGATTGCCGATGCTGGTACCGCAACACTAGCCTCCTTAACCTCTGTATACTCATTCGTCGTCAGCACGACCGAGGGCGCGACCATGACTGCAAGCGTCACTGACGCTAACGGCAACCCGGTAGAAGGCATAAAAGTTAATTTCCGCGGAACCTCCGTCACGATAAGCAGCACCAGCGTTGAAACGGATGATCAGGGTTTCGCTGAAATTCTTGTGACAAGCACCGAAGTCGGACTGAAAACAGTTTCAGCCTCTCTGGCAGATAAACCTACTGAAGTCATATCGCGATTACTGAATGCAAAAGCAGATATTAATTCTGCAACGATTACCAGTCTGGAGATACCTGAAGGTCAGGTCATGGTCGCACAAGACGTAGCAGTTAAAGCTCACGTCAACGACCAGTTTGGCAACCCGGTTGCGCATCAACCCGTGACATTCAGTGCAGAGCCACCAGAGCACATGACCATCAGCCAAAATATTGTCTCTACTGATACGCATGGTATAGCCGAGGTCTCCATGACGCCCGAAAGAAACGGTTCGTATATGGTGAAAGCATCCCTGGCGAATGGAGCCTCACTTGAGAAACAACTGGAGGCTATTGATGAAAAACTGACACTCTCGGCGTCCAGCCCGCTTATCGGTGTCAATTCCCCAACAGGTGCAACTCTGACGGCAACGCTAACTTCTGCAAATGGCATTCCAGTGGAGGGTCAGGTCATCAACTTTAGCGTAACGCCAGAAGGTGCGACGTTAAGTGGCGGAAAAGTGAGAACTAACTCTTCTGGTCAGGCTCCAGTCGTTCTGACCAGCAATAAAGTCGGTACATATACGGTGACTGCATCGTTCCATAACGGCGTAACAATACAGACACAGACAACCGTGAAAGTCACTGGCAACTCAAGCACCGCCCATGTTACTAGCTTTATCGCTGATCCATCGACTATCGCCGCCACCAACAGTGATTTAAGTACCTTAAAGGCAACGGTTGAGGATGGCAGTGGTAACCTGATCGAAGGTCTCACTGTGTACTTCGCCTTAAAAAGCGGCTCTGCCACATTAACGTCATTAACAGCGGTGACCGATCAAAACGGAATCGCGACAACAAGCGTGAAAGGAGCGATGACAGGTAGCGTCACGGTAAGCGCAGTCACGACCGCTGGTGGAATGCAAACAGTAGATATAACGCTGGTGGCAGGCCCAGCAGACGCCTCAAAGTCAGTCCTTAAGAACAATCGGTCATCATTGAAAGGAGACTTTACCGATAGTGCTGAGCTACATCTTGTTTTGCACGATATATCAGGCAATCCGATCAAAGTTTCTGAAGGGATGGAATTTGTGCAATCAGGTACTAACGTGCCCTATATGAAAATTAGCGCAATTGATTACAGTCAAAATATCAACGGTGATTACAAAGCCACCATTACAGGCGGCGGAGAGGGTATCGCAACGCTGATCCCTGTATTGAATGGTGTTCATCAAGCTGGTCTGAGTACCACAATACAATTCACTCGCGCAGAAGACAAAATAATGAGCGGTACAGTATCAGTCAATGGTACTGACCTACCGACAACTACATTCCCTTCGCAGGGGTTCACCGGGGCGTATTATCAGTTGAATAATGACAACTTTGCCCCAGGAAAAACGGCGGCTGATTATGAGTTTTCAAGCTCTGCCTCCTGGGTCGATGTTGATGCTACCGGTAAAGTGACATTTAAAAATGTCGGCAGCAATTGGGAAAGGATTACGGCGACGCCAAAATCAGGAGGCCCTAGCTATGTATACGAAATCCGTGTGAAGAGTTGGTGGGTGAACTCCGGCGATGCTTTCATGATATACAGCCTTGCTGAAAATTTTTGCAGTAGCAATGGCTACACACTTCCCCGTGCAGATCATTTAAACCATAGTCGTTCCCGAGGCATCGGGTCACTGTACAGTGAATGGGGAGATATGGGGCATTACACGACTGACGCTGGTTTTCAATCAAATATGTATTGGTCATCTAGTCCCGCAAACTCAAGCGAACAATACGTAGTTTCCCTGGCAACAGGTGATCAAAGCGTATTTGAAAAGCTTGGGTTTGCTTATGCGACATGTTATAAAAACCTGTGATTTTCCGTTATAATTTCTTAAAGAGTGCTCCATTCGGAGCACTCTTTTTTACATTCCCTCTATAGAGCTTGCCCTTCTCTCACAGAAAATGAATAAATAAAACTGCTGCACCGCAAGAATCGCGTTCGATGTGACTATGATCGTATCCGGTGAGTACAGCTTTGATCCAAAGGCTGGTTTTCTGTGATGATTGACCAGCCTCAGAGTATTGATGACACCACCGTTCATAACAGATCGGCATTACTATGCATAAGTACTGTCTCATATTCTCGCCAAAACACTTTTTAATGCCTTTGCGAATTCATCCAGACTTATATTGTCAATTTTTTGCCCAACGACGACTGACTCCGAAACATCGGCCATTGCGGGCCATCGCGTTTTGTAATCAGCATAAATTGCAACAACGGGAGTATTATAGGCACTTGCCATATGCAATATTGAGGTGTCAGGAGTTATTGCGATATAAGCATCTTTTATGATTGCTGCTGAACGTTTAATCGAGGGTGATAAGGATAAACGGTAGACATTATTATAACAATCCACTAATACCCTGGCTTTATCTTCCCCTTTTGGTCCATGAACGATCACTATTGGTATATCTGTTTCACTTTGAATTTTTGCTATTAGATTTTCTGCAATCGATAATGAAAATGTACGTTCCTGCGAGCTACCTTCTAAATTAAGCGCAATGTAAGATCCTAACGATCGCATTTCCTCGCGCACCTCATCGAGTACATCCTCACTTAGTGGCAATTCATATATTGGCCTGACTGCTGGAAAACCCGCCTCACGCATCATAAATGCCCATGTCATGGGTACAGGAGCCCGGAGATTCTGATCCATCCGGGACGCGTTCTTGCACAAAGGGGAGTAGCACTTCATGGTTAAACCAACAACCTGAAAATTCGTTTTTGCTTTCAACTGACTGATAAATATCATCGTTTTCAGGTTCTTTTTACGCATCGCCTCTATACAAAGATCCGGCGTACCGTATTGCTGTGTTATGTTCTTTGCTAAATCTTTTATTTCTTTTAATGTTGCGTGATCCTGCATAGTCATTGTGACTAATGTTAATTTAGTCTTTTCAAGTTTAAGTGCATTAAACACTTCTAAATTAATTGTCGACGTAACAATTAAAAGATGCTTAATTTTATGCAATTCAAGCGCCCGAATAACAGGAAAGATGGCCATAGCATCGCCAATCTGGTCGGGAATATGGATGACAACAAAGTCTGTTTTTTCAATATTGAAATTATAAGCTTTATAATCGTAGTAACTAAATGCAATACGTCTCAACAATGATGCTAAAAACATACCTAACCTCGCCTCCCTACTGGTTATAATGCAATGCAGTCTATCAGACTCATCAGGGTGCCATTTTGTGCATATGCGGACTTTTATGTTTCATATCTCTAACCTGTGGGTCCTCTGCTTAATCCTTAAACAACACCAGCAACTCCTGCGCTTTCATCTTCCATCGAATTTTTCATGTTGCCGCTAATCAGCCATAAAATCATTTGCAGATGCGCTCTGTCGAGGTAGTCTCATAAGGTTCGTTTATAGATCGACGGCAATGTGAGTTACCTTTTCCATACTAATTATAAAAAGACAGTACAAACAGGATCATTATGGACTCCACGCTCATCTCCACTCGTCCCGATGAAGGGACGCTTTCGTTAAGTCGCGCCCGACGAGCTGCGTTAGGCAGCTTCGCTGGTGCCGTCGTCGACTGGTATGATTTTTTACTCTATGGCATCACCGCCGCACTGGTGTTTAATCGCGAGTTTTTCCCGCAAGTAAGCCCGGCGATGGGAACGCTCGCCGCATTTGCTACCTTTGGCGTCGGATTCCTTTTCCGTCCGCTCGGCGGTGTCATTTTCGGTCACTTTGGCGACCGACTGGGACGTAAGCGCATGTTAATGCTGACCGTCTGGATGATGGGCATCGCGACAGCCTTGATTGGTATTCTTCCTTCATTCTCGACCATTGGGTGGTGGGCACCTATTTTACTGGTGACGCTGCGTGCCATTCAGGGATTTGCCGTCGGCGGCGAATGGGGAGGCGCGGCGTTGCTTTCCGTTGAAAGTGCACCAAAAAATAAAAAAGCCTTTTACAGTAGCGGTGTACAAGTTGGCTACGGTGTAGGTTTACTGCTTTCAACTGGACTGGTTTCATTGATCAGTATGATGACGACTGACGAACAGTTTTTAAGCTGGGGCTGGCGCATTCCTTTCCTGTTTAGCATCGTACTGGTACTGGGAGCATTGTGGGTGCGTAATGGCATGGAGGAGTCCGCGGAATTTGAACAACAGCAACATAATCAAGCGGCCGCGAAAAAACGCATTCCGGTTATCGAAGCACTATTACGGCATCCTGGTGCTTTCCTGAAGATTATTGCGCTACGACTGTGCGAGTTGCTGACGATGTACATCGTTACCGCCTTCGCACTTAATTATTCAACCCAGAATATGGGGTTACCGCGCGAACTTTTCCTCAATATTGGTTTGCTGGTAGGTGGATTAAGCTGCCTGACAATTCCCTGTTTTGCCTGGCTTGCCGATCGTTTTGGTCGCCGCAGGGTTTATATCACAGGTGCGTTAATCGGAACGTTGAGCGCATTTCCTTTCTTTATGGCGCTTGAAGCACAATCTATTTTCTGGATAGTTTTCTTCTCCATAATGCTGGCAAACATTGCGCATGACATGGTGGTGTGTGTGCAACAACCGATGTTTACCGAAATGTTTGGTGCCAGTTATCGCTATAGTGGTGCTGGAGTCGGTTATCAGGTCGCCAGTGTGGTTGGCGGTGGATTTACACCTTTTATTGCCGCTGCACTCATCACTTACTTTGCCGGGAACTGGCATAGCGTCGCCATTTATTTGCTGGCTGGATGTCTGATTTCCGCAATGACCGCTTTGTTGATGAAAGACAATCAACGCGCTTGATAGTCTGGCGAAGATCATCCGATCTTCGCCTTACACTTTTGTTTCACATTCCTGTGACATACTATCGGATGTGCGGTAATTGTATGGAACAGGAGACACACATGAATAATAAGGGCTCCGGTCTGACCCCAGCTCAGGCACTGGATAAACTCGACGCGCTGTATGAGCAATCTGTAGTCGCATTACGCAACGCCATTGGCAACTATATTACAAGTGGCGAATTACCTGATGAAAACGCCCGCAAACAAGGTCTTTTTGTCTATCCATCACTGACCGTAACCTGGGACGGTAGCACAACCAATCCCCCCAAAACGCGCGCATTTGGTCGTTTTACTCACGCAGGCAGCTACACCACCACGATTACTCGCCCTACTCTCTTTCGTTCGTATCTTAATGAACAACTTACGTTGCTGTATCAGGATTATGGTGCGCATATCTCTGTGCAACCCTCGCAGCATGAAATCCCTTATCCTTATGTCATCGATGGCTCTGAATTGACACTTGATCGCTCAATGAGCGCTGGGTTAACTCGCTACTTCCCGACAACAGAACTGGCGCAAATTGGCGATGAAACTGCAGACGGCATTTATCATCCAACTGAATTCTCCCCCCTATCGCATTTTGATGCGCGCCGCGTCGATTTTTCCCTCGCACGGTTGCGCCATTATACCGGTACGCCAGTTGAACATTTTCAGCCGTTCGTCTTGTTTACCAACTACACACGTTATGTGGATGAATTCGTTCGTTGGGGATGCAGCCAGATCCTCGATCCTGATAGTCCCTACATTGCCCTTTCTTGTGCTGGCGGGAACTGGATCACCGCCGAAACCGAAGCGCCAGAAGAAGCCATTTCCGACCTTGCATGGAAAAAACATCAGATGCCAGCATGGCATTTAATTACCGCCGATGGTCAGGGTATTACTCTGGTGAATATTGGCGTGGGACCGTCAAATGCTAAAACCATCTGCGATCATCTGGCAGTGCTACGCCCGGATGTCTGGTTGATGATTGGTCACTGTGGCGGATTACGTGAAAGTCAGGCCATTGGCGATTATGTACTTGCACACGCTTATTTACGCGATGACCACGTTCTTGATGCGGTTCTGCCGCCCGATATTCCTATTCCGAGCATTGCTGAAGTGCAACGTGCGCTTTATGACGCCACCAAGCTGGTGAGTGGCAGGCCCGGTGAGGAAGTCAAACAGCGGCTACGTACTGGTACTGTGGTAACCACAGATGACAGGAACTGGGAATTACGTTACTCAGCTTCTGCACTTCGTTTTAACTTAAGCCGGGCCGTAGCAATTGATATGGAAAGTGCAACCATTGCCGCGCAAGGATATCGTTTCCGCGTGCCATACGGGACACTACTGTGTGTTTCAGATAAACCGTTGCATGGCGAGATTAAACTTCCCGGTCAGGCTAACCGTTTTTATGAAGGCGCTATTTCCGAACACCTACAAATTGGCATTCGGGCGATCGATTTGCTGCGCGCAGAAGGCGACCGACTGCATTCACGTAAATTACGAACCTTTAATGAGCCGCCGTTCCGATAATAAGTTCTGAACCTTCTTATCAGAAATAGATGTGAAGGATTAAGTAAGACATCTGGCAAATAGCCTGCAATAAACGCGGGCTGTTTGCTTCCTTGGGCAAATGCGAGTTTCATTATCGTCTTAATGATTTCCGCATATTAAAAGCAAGTATGCTTTAAAAACATAATTATAAAAAATCCCGCCAACAACATTAGTATTTATAAAACAAAATATAAGATTATGGCTTTAGAATATTTTTATTTCTAATAGACGAGATTTTTCCTGTTATGATATAATATGCCGAATTAACACATGTTAACGATTTACCTGTAATGTAAATAAATTTTCGAGGAGATCATTCCAGTGGGACGTAAATGGGCCAATATTGTTGCTAAAAAAACGGCTAAAGACGGTGCAACGTCTAAAATTTATGCAAAATTCGGTGTAGAAATCTATGCTGCTGCCAAACAAGGTGAACCTGATCCAGAATTAAACACATCTTTAAAATTCGTTATTGAACGTGCAAAGCAGGCACAAGTTCCAAAGCACGTTATTGATAAAGCAATTGATAAAGCCAAAGGCGGCGGAGATGAAACGTTCGTGCAGGGACGTTATGAAGGCTTTGGTCCTAATGGCTCAATGATTATCGCCGAGACATTGACTTCAAATGTTAACCGTACGATTGCTAACGTTCGCACAATTTTCAATAAAAAAGGCGGCAATATCGGAGCGGCAGGTTCTGTCAGCTATATGTTTGACAATACGGGTGTGATTGTATTTAAAGGATCAGACCCTGACCATATTTTTGAAATTTTACTTGAAGCTGAAGTTGATGTTCGTGATGTGACTGAAGAAGAAGGTAACATTGTTATTTATACCGAACCTACTGACCTTCATAAAGGAATCGCGGCTCTAAAAGCAGCTGGAATCACTGAGTTCTCAACAACAGAATTAGAAATGATTGCGCAATCTGAAGTTGAGCTTTCCCCAGAAGATTTAGAAATCTTTGAAGGGCTTGTTGATGCCCTTGAAGATGACGACGATGTACAAAAAGTTTATCATAACGTCGCAAATCTCTAATTATATTTTAAAGAAATCTGTCTTTACGGCAGATTTCTTTAATCTCATATAATTCTTATAAAAAATATAATATTCAACTCGTCATATTGATTATACCCCCCTCGTTCCCAGAGAAATAATATTTATTAAAATTCCAGTTCTTCTTTTTCTGATTACAGAAGGCAAAGTGGCAATTACGCATAGTTTCCCGATAAAGACGCGATAGCGACATCCCGCATAAGGCATTTTTCTCTTTATCTTTGTACGGTACTTCATGGAACAGAGTTTTTGACCTTGCGAATCGTGATGTCTGTTGGGGAGGGGCAATTTGCTCACTGAAGCGTGAGACTCGATTAAGCGCACGAAACACAGAAATCAAAAAACCCGGTCACTTTTTTACAAGGTAACCGGGTAAAAATAATTTTTATTTTTTAACTGTTTTGAGACTCATAGAGATGTCTCAAAACCAAAATTTGGCTCCTCTGACTGGACTCGAACCAGTGACATACGGATTAACAGTCCGCCGTTCTACCGACTGAACTACAGAG
>PPYF01268584.1_pt1 | contig 13554 bp, 14 predicted proteins | sample 1559871 | NCBI WGS metagenome assembly PPYF01 (sample SAMN08240021, study PRJNA423297) | Human gut metagenome, whole genome shotgun sequencing project. | reverse complement strand
CTTTTGGGACACGTGCCTGCGGAACTTGTCACATGGTGGGAAACGTTTGTGGCAGCGGATCCGAAAGAGCGGCGCAATATGGTGTCTGAGGCGCAGGCCGAAGCCCGCCGTACCGGGGACGCTGCGCGGGAAGGTCGCCGCCGGAAGTCGGACGCCGACGTAGCCGAATCCTTGGCGCGCGACGTGGAAACCGCGGAAAACGAACGGCGTCATAAGCGGGGCGGCCGCCGTCGCCGCAATCGCGACGAGGCGTCCGTTGAAACCGCGGTGAGCCGCTTTGATGAAGCGGTGCCCGAAGCAGCGGACGAACCCGTCGTTCAGTCGGTTGATGCGGCGCCGGATGTTTCCGCGCCCGCTTCGAACGAACACCTCGTGCCCACGGCGACGGGGGAAACGTTGGTGCAGGTGGAAACGAAACCGATTGCGGCAAGCGAATCGGCAGTGACCGCTGAAACGAAGAAACCGGTGCGCCGCCGTAAGACGGTAAAGACTGAAGAGGCGGCTGTCGAATCTGTTGGGCTCGCCCCCGCGGTTGAGGCGCCGGCAGATGTTCCGGCGGAAGAAGAAAAGAAGCCCGTGCGCCGTCGTAAGACCGTGAAGAAGGCGACGCCTGACGTGGCGGCAGAAACGCCGGCGGTCGAAGAAACGGAGGAAGCGCCGGTCAAGAAAACGCGTCGTCGTAAGGCCGCGAAACCGGCAACGGACGAAACGAGTGCCGAAGCGCCTGCAGCGGAAATAAAACCCAAGCGTACCCGTCGGACGAAAAAGGCGGAAGCTGTTGATGCGCCGGCAATTGAGAAAGAGGCGACGGAAGCGAAGCCGAAGCGCCGCCGTACGGTAAAGAAAGCGGAAACCGCCGCCGGAGAAACGCAAGCTGCAGCGCCCAAGAAGCGCACGGTTCGCCGTAAGAAGACGGCAGACGAAGCCCCGAAAACGGAGCCGGAGGCGTCCGAATGACGAAAGCGTACGTAGCGTTGGGCGCGAATTTGGGCCATCCTCAGGAGGCGCTGCAGGCGGCTTTGGAGGATCTCCGTCAAACGGCGGGCGTCGGCGTGACGGCGGTGTCGTCTTTTTATCGGACGGCACCGGTGGAATCGTCGGGGCCCGACTATGTGAATGCCGTTGCCGAAGTAGAGACGACGCTTGAGGCGTCGGAACTTCTGCATGTTTTGCAGCGAATCGAAAACGCGCACGGGCGCGTGCGGCCTGCGGGCGTCGTGAATGCGCCGAGAACGTTGGATTTGGATCTGCTCCTTTTTGGAAAGGATACCGTGGCGACGCCGGAATTGACGGTGCCGCATCCTCGGATGCACCTGCGGGCGTTTGTGTTGGTGCCGCTTCTGGAAATCGCACCGGACGCGGTGATTCCGGGATTGGGTGCCGCCCGGGACTACGTGGCGGCAACCGCTGATCAAGCGATTCAAAAAATTTAGAAATAGGAGCGCCGGTTCACAAAGCCGGCGTTAGTCGTATGGGCTTTTTGTCTCACGTTCCGGTCGTCGTTCAGACGGCTTTTTTGTTGGTGCTCTCCAACTGCTTTATGACGTTTGCCTGGTACGGGCATCTGCGTTTTTTGTCGGACAAAGCGTGGTACGTCGCGGCCGTGGTGAGTTGGTCGATTGCGCTTTTTGAGTACCTTCTGCAGGTGCCTGCGAACCGCATCGGGTATGGGGAACTGTCGCTCGCACAGCTGAAAATTCTGCAGGAAGTCATCACGTTGACGGTTTTTATCCCGTTTTCGCTCTTTTTCATGAAGGAAAGCTTCAAGTGGGACTATGTGTGGGCTGGGCTCTGCATGGTGGGGGCGGTGTACTTTATGTTCCGGTCGCACGGCGTCTGATGACGCGAACTCCGTGCGAACAAGCAAAAAGAAAGGCGTACGACCCGAAGTCTCCGAGCGTGACGCCTGCTTCAGTGGGGAGGCAGGGGAATGTCTGATTGTACTATGGCCGGATTGGCAACCTGACGGCGGCGATGGCGAAGGACAGGGACGGCATCCTCTGTCAGATCCGTAATTTCCGCCTGTCGCCGGGGATGGGGGCGGTGGTTCTCAACGCGGTCGGCGAACACTGAGTCGGAAATTTTTCTCAGACGGCATTTGCAAAAATCAATAAGATCGGTAATAATGCCGTCCTTCGCCCGGATGGCGGAATGGTAGACGCAGGGGACTCAAAATCCCCCGCCTAAACAGCGTGAGAGTTCGAGTCTCTCTCCGGGCACCAGATTCCGAAAAAAGCCGTTAAAACCAGTAGGTTTTGACGGCTTTTTTAGTAATATCCGCTTGAGAAGCCGGAAATTAAACTTTTGATGAAGGCGGGAGCAGTCATAGCGGCTTATGCCACCCGAAGGCGGCCTCGTTTCTCAACGGCAGTTCGTCCTTCAGCCGCTCAACCGCGGCGTCGTAGTCCGCACCGTTCTTGGCTTTAAAAATCGCCTTCACGTGTTTTTCAGCCCCGTCAAACAAAAACTGCTGGAAGAACCAGTATTCCTTCATGCGCATCAGGGAGTTTTTGTAGCTTTGAAAAGCGTCCGTGAATTCGGCGAGCAGCGTTTCCATAAAGTCGAAAATCTCGTCGCGCGAGGCCGCAGCGCCTCCCTTCATTTTGCGAAAGAGCGCGGGATCGGCGATGAGGGCGCGTCCCACCATAATTTCTTCGGCCCTCGGAAATTCACGGGCTTTCATTCGGAGATCGTACGTCGTCACGAGGTCGCCGTTGATGCCGAGCGGGAGCGTGAGGCCGTCGTACTCGTCGCGTAAAATCGACCAGCGGGCGTCCCCTTTGTAGAAATCCGTTTTCAACCGCGGATGCACGATGAGGCGCTTGATGGGATGGCGGTTATAGAGGCGGACGAGATCGGCAAATTCGTAAGTTTCGCTCCAGCCGAGGCGCGTTTTGACCGTGACGGGAACGTCGCTGCCGAGTGCGGTGAAAACGTCGTCAAAGAAGGTATCCAATTCCGTGGGGGTGCGCAGGAAGCCCGAACCCTTGCCTTTGGCAACCACGGTACCGGCGGGGCAGCCGAGATTGAGATTGACTTCGCCGTAGCCCATCGTGAGCAGCGCTTTCGTTGCCCAGCAGAAGTCTTCGGCGCGGCGCGTCAGAAGCTGCGGCACGACGGTGAGTCCCGTGTTGGCTTCAACCCCGACGTCTTTTAACTGACGATCGGTAAATTTGGGTTCGCGCGTGGGCGTGACGAAGGGCGTGTAGTACGCATCGGCGCCGCCGAAGAATCGGTGGTGCAGCCGACGCCACACGGGCCCGGTGAGGCCCTCCATCGGGGCAACGGTGAGTCGGTAGGAAAGGGAAGTCACGAAAAAATAAGAAGAGAAACTCAAGACCACCAGATTTTAGCGGTTGCCATCGGATCCGCGAGCGAGATGCGGGCGCCGATGAGCGGGGTCAAAAGCGGCGTGCCGAGGGCGTTTGCCGAAGCGCGGGCGCAAATGAGGGGGGCATTCCACGCGTGGCGGCTTAAGGCGTATTTACTGTTGTGGCAGGGCATGACGACACGGGGCGATAGATCCGTCACGGCTCGTCGCCAAGAGGTCGGCATCATATGAATGTCCGACCAGTTTTCGTTGTATTGACCGTCTTCCATAATGGCGAGATCAGGCGAACCGAAAGCGTTTTTAACGGCGGCAAAATGCGATCCCCAGCCGGAATCGCCCGAGAGATAAAGCGTGAAGCCCTTAATTTCCAAAACGTACCCGGCCCAGAGCGTGGTGTTCATTATGAGGGTGCGGCCCGAAAAGTGTTGGCCGGGAACGCAGGTAAAACGAACGCCAGGGGCCGGTCGGATGTCTTCCCACCACACGGTTTCCGTGATGCGGCGGGGATCGTACCCCCAGGCTTCAAAGTGAGCGCCGACCCCCAAGGGGCAGACGACGTGCTTCACGCGGGAACGGATGTCGCGAATGACGGGGTAGTCCAAATGGTCGTAATGATCGTGCGTGATGAGAAGAATATCAATGGCCGACAGGTCGTCGGATTGATAGACGTCCGCGCCCTTAAACGGCATAAAAAAGCCGGGAACCGGGCAGGCGGCGTTTAAGGCCGGATCGACGGCAATCGTAAGTCCCGCCGTCCGCAGCAAAAAGCCCGAGTGACCGAGCCACACCATTTCGCCGTCCTTTAACGTCCGGAGATCCGTTTTTTCATGCGGAATGACGATTGAGGGCTTCAGTTCCAGGGATTTGTTCGCAAAGAGATGCCGCACTTTTTTCCAACGGGCTTCAGCTTCAGCCGGGCGCCCCGTGCCGCCGGGTTCGTTGAAAAATGCGCCGTCCCGCCAGAAGGGATTGGCCTGCATCCGGCGCAGGCGTTCGCCTTGAGTGGGCGCACCGCCCATTTCCGTCGAGAGAAAACGCCCCCCTGCGACGGCGCCGACGGCGGACGTTGAGGCCGCTGCAGCCAGAGCGACGGGCAGTTTAAGAAAGGAACGACGGGAAAAGGACATGGTGCGGACAAAAAGGCAATCGAAAATGAATAACCGCAGAATAGAAAATTCAGCGACGATCGGTGAAAATTAAGCGTAACAGGATTTAACGGCAACGGCAGAATTGGCGGGAAAACTGCTTGAAACGGATACAAATTTAAGCAAAATCGGCAAAGCGGTGCGAACATATCACCGCATAAAGGCATTCGGAGGCGTTATTCCAACGCTTTTTACAAATCATTTGAAAATAAAAAAGCAGAGCGGTAAAACTCTGCCTTGGAACCGAAACAACGGAAATTAATGAATTTCCATCGATTCAAGCGAATGCCCTGCCGCAATGGCTTCGGCAATCTTCTTGGGCTGACGGCCGCGGCCCGTCCATTCAAAGCCGTCGGGCGTACGGTACTTGGGCTTCACGATGCGCTTTACTTTTTCTGCGGGTGCAGTGGTTTCTTCAGCGGCGATGCCGAGTTCGTCGGCGGTGAAATTAAAAAGCGCGACGAGTTCCTTAGCGGTGGCCTTGGCCTGTTCGCGATACGCCTGCTTCTGTTCTTCGACCTGACGCTGCTGGTCGAGAACGGACTGAAAACCCTGGAAATCGAAAGACACGATAAAATCCTTTCAAAGAGGAATAAAAACGAATAACCACCATTATAAAATTAAGAACAAGTTATTCGTCAACTTTAGAAAGAAATAAATACCGTTAATCGAGTATTTTGTCCGGATATTCACAGAAAGCGGCAATGGGGCATTCCGTGCAGTGAGGTTTTCGAGCCGTGCAGCAATAGCGCCCGTGCAACAACAGCCAGTGATGGGCATTTAAAAGAAATTCTTTCGGCGTTACTTTTAATAGTTTTTCCGAAACGGCGTCCGGGGTTTTCGCCGGTGCCAGTCCCGTGCGGTTCGCAACGCGGAAAATATGGGTATCCACGGCGATCGTCGGCTGATGAAACGCGACGTTTAAAACGACGTTCGCCGTTTTGGCGCCGACCCCGGGGAGCGTGACGAGATCGTTAAAACGCGCGGGCACGTTTCCCCCGAACCGTTCGATCAACTGTCGGCAGGTTTCGATGATGTGCTTGGCTTTCGCTTTATAAAGTCCGATCGTACGGATGTAGGGGATGAGTCCCGCTTCCCCGAGGCGCACGAAATCCTGCGGGGTTGAAGCGACGGGAAAGAGTTTTTCGGTGGCGGCGTTGACGCTTTTGTCGGTCGCCTGCGCCGAGAGCATGACGGCGACGAGGAGCTCAAAAGGCGTCGAAAAGTGAAGTTCGCTTTCCGGATCGGGGCGTTCGGCTGCAAGAATCCGGAAAATTTCGCGGCGGCGGAGGGCGTTCATTGTCGGACCTTTTGGCGTCGCTCGGCAAGAAGCGCCGACAGATTCGTCATCACCGCGGATTTGGCGTCTGACGCCGAGCGACGGTAAATGGCGTCATTTTGAGCGGCAAGCCGCGCCTTCTTAGCGTCAAAACGGCGCCTTGCACGCCGGGCATCGTCGTGATCCCAGACGTGGTCGGAATCCTGCATCGTGATGCAGTCCATGGGACAGGCGGGAATACAAAGCGCGCATCCCGTGCAGTAGGCGTCAATAACCGCAAAAAGGTGTTTGGGCGCACCGGTGAGGGCGTCCGTCGGGCAAACGCGCACGCAGCGCCGGCAGCCGATGCAGCGCGCGGCGTCAATCCGGGCGACGGCAAACGGGGCTTCGGTGCCGTACTCAGGATCGAGCGGCAGTTCGGGGCGGCCGGTGACGGCCGCCAACGCGCGAATCCCCGCCGCGCCCCCGGGGGGACAGCGGTTGATAGGGGTGCCGGCCGCGATCGCGCGGGCGTACTCCGTGCAGCCCGTAAAACCGCACTGGCGGCACTGCGTCTGCGGAAGTGCGTCTTCAAGACGCGCGATGAGATCCGTCGTCATTCCATCCAGAAATTTTCAACGAGCATCTGCCCGGGTTTGCCGAGACGGGGCGTCACAAAGCCACGGGCTTTGAGAATTTCCCGAACCGACTTCACCATACCGGGGTTGCCGCACAGAAGTGCCCGCGAGTGCGTCTTTTCAATCGTGACGCCCGCAGCCTTTTCTAACGCCCCGTCGTTTAACGCGTCGGGAATGCGCTCGGACAACGTGCCGCCCCCTTCTCGGGTGACGCAGGAAATGACGGTGAGCTTGGCGTTTTTGCGCGTCAACCATGACACATAATTCGTCTCATCGAGCGTTCGCACGCCGTGCACGAGAAAGACGCGCTCGTACCGTGCCATGACGGCTTCGTCCGAGGTCACCGCCATAAAGGGTGCGGCGCCGGTGCCGGAGGCGAAGAGCCACAGGTCTTTGCCGCCTGCTTCGAGTTTTTCAGGGAGCAGAAGCCCCCCCACTTCGGTGTCGATCAGAATTTCGTCGTTTTCCCGGAGGGCGTTTAATTTCGGCGACAGGGTGCCGTCTTTGACGTCGGCAATGAAAAAGTCGACGGTTTTGGCGCCTGCAGGCGACGCGATCGAATAGGCGCGGAACACGTCTTCGCCGTTGAGGGTGAGCCCCAACCGGGCGAATTCACCGGTTTTCCAAGTAAAGCCTTCGGGCTTTGCAAGCTGCAGGTGAATGACTTCCGACGCTACTTTGCGGGCGGAAGCCACTCGGGTGGTGACAATCGACATGTACTCGCCTCTGAAAAGAAAATTAACGCTTCAAGAACTTGATCTTGCCCTTTACGTCGCGCCATTGGTCGGCAGCGTCCGGGCAGGGCTTCTTACGGGTGATGGAAGGCCACTGATGTGAGAGTTCACGATTGAGTTCGATGAATTCCTGCTGATCCGCCGGCACGTCTTCTTCGGCAAAAATCGCGGCTTCCGGGCATTCCGGGACGCAGACCGCGCAGTCGATGCATTCATCGGGATCGATGACGACGAAATTGGGGCCTTCGCGGAAGCAGTCGACGGGGCAGACATCGACGCAGTCGGTACGCTTGCAGTTGATGCAGCCTTCGCAAACAACGTGAGCCATGGTATTGAGTTCTCCTGAAATGAGGAATTATTTTAAACAGAACCCACTATTTTACTGCGGCCGGTGGCGGATTTTTAGGCGTCATGCATAAGGCCGATAGAAAGATCGGCGGGAGAAAGGTCAGACGACGGCCAAAAACGCCGCGGTACTTTGAGCCGAGCCCGCGGGTTCCGTGAAGAATTCGTTCGCTTCGGCCGGCGTCCACGCAGGCAGTCCCGCAATCGTGCGGCGGCGCTCTTCGTTTTTCTTTACCGCCTTGGCGATTTTCGTGATGACCGCCAGGTTGAGAATCACTGCGGCGTTGTGGGCGGCCGCGGCCGGGAAAAAGACGGTAACGGGAGCGGCGTTTTCTTCGTTGACGACGGTCGCCGCCCGCTTTAATCCCGGCAGTACCGGGGGCAGGGACGCCGCAAAAAGCGTTGTGCCCGAGGCCGTTTTACGGGAAAAAACGAGGCCTGCGCCCAACCCCGGCAGCGCTTTCTGAATGCTCTTGGGGAGTTTCGCACCGGCCGCGCCCGTAAAGACGCCGCGGTCGGTGTCGTGCAGAAGGCGTGTCCCTGCCGTGTCGCTCAACGCTTTTTCGACGGAGGCGGTGAGGGCGGAGGAGGCGGCGTCTTCGGGATCAAGCCTTGCCACCCAGTCGCAACCCGCTTCCAACGCGGCTTTGAAAAAGGGTTTCGCGGCCGGAGTGCCTTCGGCCGAAACGACGGCGTTCACATAGGCAAACCCTGCGGGAAGTGAGCCATCGGTGTTTATGGGGATGGAGAGCGTGGCTCGGGCGGCATCAAACGTGACGTCCGACGTCGGTAACGCAGCAGATTTCAGGTACCGCGAGAGCGCCGTAAAAAGCGACTTCTGCAGGTATTGACTCGTTTCAGAAGGCCGGAGGACGGCCAGAAAACGTCGGAAGGCTTCTTCGGTGAGCAACGCAGGGAGCGTTGCTGCGGCAACCCCCGCGAGGGCAGCCACAAACCCCGTGTGTCGTTCGTAGAAACGCGCGGCGTCCGCGGGCGTTGTGCCGCCCGTCAAAACGGAAAAAAAGACCGAGGTGAGGTAAACCGATGCGGGAACCGGTGGGGTTTCACCGGAAAGGTTGACGTCGTCCGCTTTGCCGAAAACGTCGGGCAGTTCAAAGTGAGGTAGAGGGGCCGCAGGCACGGGAGCTGCCGGTTCTTCGGCGGCTTTGGAAAATTCCGCCTGCGCCGCGACGAGTGCGTATTGCGGCGCGGGCGTAAAGACGCCGTGCCGGATGATGCCGATAGAGGTGCGTTTGCCGGTGGCGGCGTCGTCGGCGAGGACATACGCCGTCTCAGGATCCGCCGTCGGCTGCAGTTTGGCGCCGGGCGGGAGATCTGGGTAACGCGCGGAATCTATCGGCATGGTGCCTCTTTAGTTTCTCAGACTGTGAATGGGAGCGGGGATGCGGCCGCCGAGGCTCGCGAACATCGAGGAGTCGCCGCCCGGCACGCGGATCACGGCAGCTTCCCCTAAGAGGCCGCCGAACACCGCTTTTTCGCCCACGGTTTTTCCGGGAACCGGAATGACGCGTACGGCCGTCGTCTTGCCGTTGATCATGCCGATCGCACTTTCGTCGGCAATCATGGCGGCAATCGTCTCAGCCGGCGTGTCCCCAGGGAGCGCAATCATATCAAGCCCCACGGAGCAGACGCTCGTCATGGCTTCGAGTTTTTCAAGCGTCAGGGCCCCCGAGCGGGCTGCGGCTTCAATCGCACTGTCTTCGCTCACGGGAATGAAGGCCCCCGAAAGCCCCCCGACGTTCCCCGACGCAAAGATGCCGCCTTTTTTCACGGCATCGTTGAGCATGGCAAGAATCGCGGTTGTCCCGGGCGCGCCGATCGAAGAAAGCCCCAGCGTCTGGAAGATTTCTCCGACGCTGTCGCCGACGGCAGGCGTGGGGGCTAAGGACAAATCCGCGACGCCGAAGGGAATCGCCATTTCGCGCGCCACGTTGCGGCCGATCAGTTCGCCCACGCGTGTTACTTTGTAGGCGGTGTGCTTGATGACGTCCGCGATTTCCGAAAGCGTCAGTTTGCGGCCGCTTTCGGCGATGGCGCGCTGCAGCGCCTTATTGACGACGCCGGGGCCCGAGACGCCGACGTCGATTACTACGTCGGGTTCGCCCGCTCCGAGGTAGGCCCCTGCCATGAAGGGGACGTCCTGCGGAATGTTGCAGAAGACGACGAGTTTGGCGCAGCCGATGCCGTCCCTGTCCGCAGTGGCTTGTGCGACGTCCTTGATGCGCTGCCCCATGAGGGCGACGGCGTCCATGTTGATCCCGGCCTTGGTGCTCCCTACGTTGATCGAAGAGCAGATGCGGTCGGTTTCGGCAAGCGCCTCGGGAAGGGAATCAATGAGATTTCGTTCGCCGGGCGTCATGCCCTTTTCGACGAGCGCCCCAAAGCCCCCGATAAAGTTGACGCCGACGTCCTTGGCGGCATCGTCCAGAATTTTGCAGGCTTTGACCATCTGGTCGCGTGTAAATCCTGCGCCCACGGTACCCATCGGGGATACGGCGATGCGCTTGTTGACGACGGGGATACCGTAGCGGTCGCCCACCATGTCGCAGGTTTCAACGAGGCGCTTCGCGTACTTACGGATTTTGCTGCGTACCTTCACTTCGAAGACGTCGAAGTCGTGGCTGGCGCAGTCAAAAAGGTTGATTCCGAGCGTCACCGTACGTACGTCGAGGTGTTCGCTGCGGAGCATGTTGATGGTGGATAAAACTTCGCGTTCGCTCAGCATGACGGGGACTCCTTAGATAACTTCAACGCGGTGGACGGCTTCGAAAATGGCGCGGTGCTGCATGGTGAGGCTGAGCCCCATCGTTTTAGCTCGTTCAATGAGTACTTTGTGCAGCGTGCGGGTGTCGAGTTCTTTGGGGATGCTCACTTCAAAAACCTGCATTGAAGTCGCTTCGTCCAAAGGGAAGGCCTGCAGGGCTTCGATGTTGATTCCCTGTTCGCCGAAGATGTGCGCAAACGTGCCCACGATGTCGTTGCGGTCAGGTCCGTAAACGCTGATGACGAAGGGCTCGGTTTCGGTTGAAACCGCCGTTTTGGTGTCGGCATCGCGCGTAATGAAGGAAAGCGCGAGTTTCTTGACGGCTGCGGCTTTTTCGAGTTCGGCCGTGAGCGTGTCGTTCGTCATGCCGTCGGGACGGGTGACGAGGTAGATACCGGCAAATTGGTGACTCAACGCGGCCTGCGTCATGCGGATGATGTTGCATTTAAGGCGCGTCATGACGGAAGAGACGCAGGCGACGATGCCGGGTTGATCTCGGCCGATGACGGCGACGAGAATGGGGGTGGCGGCCATAAGGACTCCCTTTGAAAGTGGGTGCGGCGTCTGCCGCTACAATCCGAAGATCATAGCTCCAAGGGGGAGCGGGCGCGTGAGGGAATTGTCGCAGGCGGCGGCTTTGAGGCCGTCATGGCGGTGTGAGACCCATTTTAGCTGAAAAGTCTTATTTTCAATCGGTTGTTCCGTCGGCAGGTACGAAAACCGAAAATTTGGTGCAGAAGAATTTACCTTCCGCGGTTGCTTACGTGGTTTCGACGGTGAACCGAGGAAAGGCGGCGAGCGCATTGCGACGGGATTCTTCCGCAATCACGTCAGGCGTGGTGTTCCTGAGAAGCACCGCTTCCTGCGCGTATCGACGAATGTCCGCGGGATGCGTGCGGGTGTCAGCCGCTTCCCGGCGAAAGGGCGCCGGCATGTCGGGAGCGTCGGTTTCAAGAACATAGTCTTCCGATCCCAGGGACGCAAAGATTCGGCGGATACGCAGGCTTCCGGAATAAAGAAGCGCTCCGCCGAACCCAAGTTTGAAGCCGAGTTTTAAAAAGCGTTCGGCCTGAACTTCCGAACCGTTGAAGGCATGAATGACGCCGCGGGTGACGTTGAGGCGCTTTAAGTGAGAATAAACGGCATCGACGGCGTGACGCGCATGGACGGACACGGGGAGGTCAAAATCCCGGGCAACTTTGAGTTGTTCGGAAAAAAGGAAAACTTGACGTTCCCAGTCGAGTGTTTTCACAAAACCGTCAAGACCGATTTCGCCGACGGCGGCAAGCCGGGGATCGTCCCGGACGAGGGTGAGGGCAGTACGGAGTTGATGCACGTCAGCCGTCACCGCGGCGTTGTCGGGCGGCAGAAAAAGCGGATGAATGCCGAGGGCATAGTGCCAACGGATGAAGTGAGCGGTGCTGCGGGTGACTTCGAATCCGGAAACGAAGCCCGCGCAGAGAAGTCCGTCCGTGACGCCGGCGGTACGGGCTTCCTGAAGGAGTTCCGGCCGGTCGGTATCAAAGTCAGGGGCATCAAAATGCGAATGGGTGTCAATCAGTTTCACGGTTTGAGAATGCTCCCCATTTTGAGCGTCAGCACGCGGTCGCAGCGCGCGGCGAGCGTCGCATCGTGCGTGACGATGACGGCGGCGGACCCCGTGCGGTGCGCGTTTTCAATGAGGATGTCGAAAACGGACTGAGCGGTTTCTGCGTCAAGGTTCCCCGTGGGTTCGTCCGCCAAAAGGCAGGCGGGCGTACCGATAAGCGCTCTCGCGATCGCGGTGCGTTGCCGTTCCCCGCCCGACATTTCGCCGGGGAGGTGATTAAGACGTTCCTTTAACCCCACGGCCGTGAGAAGTTCGGCGGCTTTTCGCTTGGCCTCGGCGTCTGCGATGCGTCGGATCAAAAGCGGCATCGCCGCGTTTTCGAGCGCTGTGAGTTCCGGAAGCAGATGGTGAAACTGATAGACAAAGCCGAGTTTTTCGTTTCGCAGTCGGTCGCGCTCTTTTTCCGTGAGGCGCGCTATGTCGGTACCGGCAATGAGGATGCGTCCGCCGTCAAAGGCGTCGAGTCCCCCGGCGGCGTGTAAGAGGGTGCTCTTACCGGAACCCGAGGCCCCGGTGACGGCGACGACTTCGCCCGCAGCCACCGTGAAACTCACGTCCTTTAAGACCGGGGTTTCGCGGCCGGCGGCGTCCCGATAGGTTTTGACGAGGTGCTCCACCTCCAGGGCCCAGACGTTACTCATAGCGAAGCGCCTCCGCAGGGTGTACTTTCGACGCGCGCCACGAGGGATAAAGGGTGGCGGCGAGACTCAAGAGGAAACTCAGAATGCTGATGGGAATGATGTCGCCCGCGCGCGGGTCGGAAGGCATCTGACTGATGAAGTAAATTTCCTTGGGGAGGAACTGCGTTCCGAGAATCGACTCAATCGTCGGTACGATTACGTCCAAATTGCAGGCGATGAGAAGTCCTCCGCCCACCCCGATCGCTACGCCCATCAATGCGACAAACGCGCCCTGCACGATGAAAATTGCCATCACGGACAGGCGGCTTGCGCCCATCGTGCGCAGCACGGCAATGTCAGAACGCTTTTCCGTCACGGTCATTACGAGGGAGGAAACAAGACCGAAGGCGCCCACCAAAACGATCAAAAAGAGAATGATCGTCATCATGCGCTTTTCAACCTGTACGGCCGCAAACCACGTGCGGTTCTGCTGCGTCCAGTCGGTGGCGTATTGCCCTCGGGGCAGGATGCGCGTGAGCTGAGAGGCGACGGCCGGGGCTTCCGACATGTCGGCGACTTTGATTCTCAATCCCGCGGGGCCGCCCGTTTTATAGAGCACCGCCGCGTCGTCCAAATGCGTGAGCGCGAGGGTGCTGTCGTATTCGTAGTGGCCGGAACGAAAAAGTGCCGAGACCGTCATCTGCTTCATGCGGGGAATAAAGCCCGTCGGGGAGACGTTTCCCTTGGGGACGATGAGCGTAACCTTGTCGCCGACGGAGACGCCGAGCAGCCGGGCGAGGTCACTTCCCAACGCGATGTGGAAACTTCCCGGCGTGAGGGTGGCGAGGGCTTCTTTTCCGACGGTCTGTGCGATGTCGCTTACCTTGGGTTCTTCCGCGGGATCAATGCCGCGCACGAGCGAAGCGCGAATGGTGCGCCCCGACGAAAAAAGCCCCTGACCGGCCACGAAAGGTGCCGCGGCCACGATCTCGGGCGCGGCGGCCTTTAAGTCCGAAGCCTCTTTTTCCCAGTCGGGAACGGCGCCCGCGAGACTGACGACTTCGACGTGCGAGAGAACGGACAGCATCC
>PPYF01671397.1_pt1 | contig 13560 bp, 15 predicted proteins | sample 1559871 | NCBI WGS metagenome assembly PPYF01 (sample SAMN08240021, study PRJNA423297) | Human gut metagenome, whole genome shotgun sequencing project. | reverse complement strand
ACGCCACGCCACGTATGAGCCTATTCGTTGAGGAATGGTATTTGTCTGGATCGGGTTCCATATCCCGACCATTTCCTTTCCCTTTTTAGGGGGAAGGACTTCGTTATTTTGTTTGGTGCGTGTGGCATAAAGTCATGCGCACCAACACACCCTTATACTGATATGCAAAGTGATGTGGACGCAGGAGTCCATGCATGGATTAAGGAGGGACGCTGGAATGCGTGCTATTACTATCGATGATCTAAATGCCGCTGCTCATGTTGGCGGAGCTGGAAGTTTGACTATGCGCTTGGAGTTGGAACCGGCAAGCGGTCCAGACGGCGTAATCGCGCCGGCGAAATACGTTGATTCAAAAAGTAATGCCACATATATCTATGAAAAGCGATTTGTGGAGGGGCAAGAAGAGCCGGTAAAAGTGGTGCTCATTGACTCCAAGACCTCGTTCGCCAATAGGGCCGAGGAGACAACGACGGAGGCTGTGCGGAATGGTGAAGGGCTCCTTTCTCGGATGCCTCGTATCGTGGTTGAGTACGATACTGATGCTGGCAGAAAGACCTTCTATGATAACCAGCTCCCGCACCGTGGCTTTGACGGCCATATTCGCGTTGGCAATCATGATGGTGAGTCTACTTCCAAGGCGGGGGCATATGTCAATGCGCGTAATTCCACTTTGGAGAACCTGTTGCCATTGTTTGAATTGTCTCCGGAAACTGTCATCTTTGGTGGCTGGGATTCCACCCGAAGCAAGAACCAGCTGAGGATTCCGTCCGTTCTGGTTGGGGAAACCTATGGTGTTTTGGCTGATCAGAAGGATGACCCTGCAATTCATCGTGCGGGTGGACGCATCGACCCGGTTGGCGCCAGTGTGAATGTGAGTAATAAGGCTGATCGTGCGAAAATCATCGGAGATAGCATCGATTTGAGTGATGCCACAAAGAATAAGTTTGAAGGATCGGGTAAGGGTTCACTTATTGGTTTGGGCGCTATTCCTCCGAGCGCAAAAAAAGAATTGTTAGACGGTGTCTCCGTTCGTAATGTCATCTCCACTCGTGTACTAAGTTTCGCTACTGTGCGTACTTTCCACTTCGGTAAGGGGGCTGAGGGAGACGCGGCGATTCGGGCTCTTATCATCGCGGTTCTTCTGCGAGACATCGCTGGCTATGATGAGAATCCCTTCATTCGTGCGAACTGTTTCCTTGCAGAGAAGGGTAAACCTGTTGTCGTGTTGAACAAACGATATGGTGAGAGGGAGGAACTGGAGCCACTTACCGCTGAAGCTGCCGAGAGACTTCTAGAAGAGGCTTACGCGCAGGCTCATGAAAAGGCTGGAATTGCCTGGGAGGGTCAGGAGTTCCTTGTTCAAGGCAATCCTGCGGTTTTGGCCAATGCTTCCGCTGAAGAAGATTCAAAGGCTGCCTGATATGTCCTTTGCTATATCGGCTTATTTTCCGCTTGGGTTTTATCAGGGTAGTGATTCCGGCGGAAAGCCGGAACCATACCCCTCGCCTAACCGACTGTATTCCGCGCTTGTCTCTACGGCTTACTTGACATTCGGTTTCGAAAAGCATGCGGTCGATTCCAGCCTGACAGATGAACAAATTCACGATGCCCTAGCTTGGCTTGAGGGGAACCCTCCTCAAGAAATACTGTTTCCACGTATTGTCAAGGCTGGAAGTGATGCGATTGCATACAGGAATAAGGGCTATGTTATCGCTGCGAAAAAGAAGAATCCTCAAGATAAGATTTCTTCAGCCAACGCATCTATTGCCACGGCTTATATGCAAGAACCAGAATCCGGAATACTACTGACTTGGAAATGGGATGAGAATCCTTCCATTGAGATCGCACGAACGCTTGATTCCTTATGCAATGAGGTTCCCTACTTGGGCGAGGCCTGTTCGGTCGTAGAACTGCAAACGCATGAGAATTATGTTCTTCCGTACGATGCTCTAGATAGTGTGTGGACGTTGTCTTCGGAATCGGCATTGAAAGGCGTTTCCAGAAGGAATCGTTCTTTTTCGGTTCCGAAGGAAGGTCGTCTTGAAGATCTAAAGATGGCTTTTGCCACGGTGAATCCAACTTCTAAAGGTAAAAGGAAGGACCTTAGAGTCAGTTTTAAGGAGGATGAACAGAATTTCCTCAATGAATATCTTCCGCTGCAAACGGAAGGTCATGCCAGATATAATCCGCCATCGTCGCAAGAGGGAAGCGCTCTCAAGGCTCCGTGGCCAGTGGCGTTTTACCTTGAAGTGGAGGAGATTGACGGTAAATGTGACGAAGACGGTAAACCCGTTTGGGAACCGGATGAATCAACATTCATTGGCTGGGCCGTTGCTTTACATCGATTCCTTGTGAAGCAATGGGGTATTGATCCCTCTCCGATGCTAATAGGCAAGTATGCTCCTGGCATTGACAGGCCAGCGAACAATGTGGCTATTCAGATTTTTGACTCTGCATTGAAAAATCAATATGCGCATGAGCTGCGGGAAGATATTTCTGAGATGGGGCCAGGGTTCTTGATTATGGTTCCTCGCAACATGCCGCAATCTGATATTCAAAGACTTCAGAATATTTGTAGGCAAGTAAAAGGTAAGACATTGTACTACACGTCGAATGAGACTACCCTACGTCTGGGCGCATTCACGACGATTGATGCCGAGCATTTATGGAGACCTGCGGTTGAGGGTATGTGTCGTTATTGGACACCGCGACCTTTTGCAATAGCGGAAACTCGCATTATTCCAGACATACGGCACGGCCGTAAATGGAAAGTGCGTGAGGATGTTTGTCTGGCGTTAGGGCATGTTTGGCGTGATCAGTATGTTTCGCGATTGTCGAATGACAATCGAGAGGAGCGCTACTGGGATCTTGTGGATGCAGTGAAAGCAAAGGGATCGAATTTTCGTGTCTTTGATTGCAGAGCCGTCCATCGTGTCAATATGTCGGATTATGTGCATCATGCGAATGCGTCCAATATCCTTCGTGGTGTGAGTGCACTAATTGCGATTTCTGATGATGCAAAATCATTGGATTGTGCAGCTTTGGCTATTGGGCAGAGCCGTCATTTGGGTGGTGGCTTCCTCATACCGATGGACTTTTCCGTAAGTGCACTTAAATCAGATGAATGTTTTGGAAAAGGGGCTCCGATATGGTTGAAATGAGTTCGAGTCAACAGCAGTATCTGACTGCGAAGTTTGAGGATTTTATTGCTACCGTCCACCCCGGAGAGGCTGGTCAACCAGCTCGTAAACCGTATCAGTGGCAAATTAGACTGATGCTTTATGTCGTTGAGCATGGTCGTTGGCCACAGAGTATTGGTGCTCCAACCGCATCCGGTAAAACCAGTGTGATTGATATCCATGTTTTTCTTAATGCGATGGCTGGCATCGCTTCCGTTGCCGGGAGTGAGGTTGCACAAGAGCTCGGCGGTCTGCCACTGCAACGTATCCCGCGTCGTCTGGTACTGACGGTGAATCGTAGATCTCTGGTCGATGATCAGTTTGAAGAAGCGGATATGCTACGGGATAGATTGCAGTCTGACGATCATTCTGATGACGGTCTCCGTTTGTATAGGAGAGGTCTGGATTTACGTTCTGCGGTCGATGATGGTCTTGCGCAAGAAAATAAATCCCTTCGTATGATTACTGCCGAGCTTCGGGGTGGCATTAGCCCTAATCGTGAATGGCGTTATTATCCACAAACTTGCGCAGTGATTTGCGCGACACCCGATATGTTTGGTAGCCGTCTATTGTTCCGTGGATATGGGACCAGTAGAACAATGCGCTCCATGGAGGCTGGTCTTCTAGCTTACGACACGGTGTTGATTGCGGATGAGGCTCACTTAAGTCGTCAACTGTTAGAAACCGCGTGCCAGGTCTCACGTATCGAAAATATGGCCGAAACGCCACTCTCTTCTCAGGTGACGCCTTTACAGGTTGTGGAGACCACTGCGACCCCTGCATCGGGGAACGCCGAAGAAAGAGTCGGAGTTTTGGAATCGGATTTCGAAGTCGATACAGCGCTTGCCCGGCGTCTCAACAATCCGAAGTCGGTCTTCACGAATTTCGATTTTGAAAAAGACAAGGACGTAATAGACGCGATTGTTGCACAGTGCATTGCTTTGATCCTATCGAATATCGAGGCCGATAAGTCAAACGATTCGAATCCTCACGTGCTTGGCTGTATCGTGAATACGGTCAAGAATGCTAAGGTTGTTGCCAAGGAGCTTGAGCGGCAATGCAAAAAGCATGGAATTAGTCGACCTGTTGATGTCTATATCGGGCCAATGCGCGCTTTTGACAAGTGCCAAATTGCCAGAAAGCTCCATTCTTTACCCTATCTTAAGCCAGATGATGCCCCTTGTTGCATTATTGGTACACAAACTTTGGAAGTCGGTGTAGACGTTGATTTCACGGATATGGTAACTGAAATTGCACCTGGCTCGGCATTGGTCCAAAGGTCTGGACGTGTAAACCGTCGTGGATTACGGTCTGAGGGTTCTGTATATGTATTTGGACTTGATTTGCAGAAGCTCACCGAAAAAAAACAGGCCTCCGCTCCCAGGACATATTCGCCCGACGATATCCGGAAAACATGGGAGTGGTTGGCATCTTTGCCTAAAACCAATTCCGAGAAACCTGATATTAGTGCATGGTCCGTGTATCGCTCTGCGTTAAATGGACAGCCAATTCCGGGAGAACAGCCGCGTAGATTGCTGTTCCAGCGGCTAGAGCCGTGGGATGTAGAGAATCTTTCCTCAACGGATGAAGATTTATGTGCTGACATTAGTGAAGAATATCTCCAACAAGGACGATCTGATCTCAATCTTTGGCTACGTGACAACCTCGAATTGGATACGCCGGACATCAACGTTGTAGTGCGTCATCTGCCGTGGGATGATGCGTTGGCTATTGAGCTGCTGGAGGTGACTCAGCCTGAAAATGATGAGCTATTCCCTGTCGGAAGATGGCGTGGCTTTAATTATCTATTCGATAAGATGAATAAACGAAGTGATAAGGTGGAAATCCCCGTTGCCATTGATGATGAGGGGATAGAAAGAAAATACTCTGTCAGGCTACCTCACAGAGTGTTCAGATATCGAGCATCTGAACCTGAAAATCATCGTGTTGTATGTCTGCACGAGGGTACAACGAATACGGTTAGATCGGGCGATGTGCTCATTCTTGACGATTTTGCAAGGGTCTTTTCCAAATTCTCTGAAGATATTGCCATTTTTGATCCGGAGGGGTCAGATACATCTGAAGACATATTCAACCAATGTGATTCCTCCACCTTAGTGACGTCGTATGATTCCCTAAATTCCGGTGAGCCGAAGGTTGCTGAAGCATTTCGGCGACTTCAAGAACTTGAAGAAGGGGATTTTGTGAATATTGATGAAAAAACTGAGAGAATGCAGGAAGATCTTCGTTTACTCCGTATGAAAGCGGCGGGAGCATCATTCTTGGCAGAACGCACGCGGGGAGAGGCATATTCTTTAGTCTGGTATCGCCGCGAAAAACCCGATGTTCCTTACGAGGATAATAAAGGTAGGGTAATTCCGCATGATGTTCAGTGGCTCGTAAGCAGTGCACAGAGTGATTCATTGGATTCCGAGTCAAATCAGGAGATTCTGTCAACAAGAACGACGAATCGAACCTTGCACTTGGGAGGTGTTCCGAGTGGAATGGGTGAACCTCAACGATCAGACGGACATCAGAATCATGTGGCTCAACGAGCGCAAGCGCTCGGTTCTCTTATTGGACTTGATCCCGCCATCGTTGAAGACCTGCGTATAGCCGGAAATTTCCACGATGAAGGTAAGAAGGACGAACGTTTCCAAAGAATGCTTCGGTATGGTCATCAATCCTCGGCAGATGCTGAGCCACTGGCCAAAAGCCTCTTCCAATCACGTTCGTGGGAGCAAAGGTTTCGTAATACGTACCAACTTCGCGGTTGGAGACATGAGCAACGCTCCGTTGCCGAGTTCCGGTTTGCATGCGAAACATACATACAACTGGAATCAATGGATGAATTCGATAAGCAGTTGGTCCAGCGACTTATCGGTACGTCACATGGGCATGGCCGCTCGACGTTCCATTATGGAACGGCATATCTGCTTCCTCAAGCGGGAGGAGCATCACGTGATGCGAACCCCAAGCTGAACGATATCTCGGATAGGTTGTTTGAGATGGGTGAGTGGGAAACCCTAGTTGACCGAACAAGTCAACGGTATGGTTTCTGGGGTATCTCGTATCTCGAGGCATTGCTCCGTGCGGCTGACATTACTTGCTCGAAGGAAGGACAGTGATGAGCGTTAAATTTTCGGCAGATGCCTCAGATGCATTCTCTCATTTACTTATGGTTGGACTGGCTTCGATTCTTGAGGATGATGATACCGCTCGATGCTGTCGATTCCGTTGGCTAGATACTTTGCGCGCTTTCGAGTTCGAAACCAGCGATGAGCTGAACATTGATCAGATGGCGGCAATCATTAGTGAACATGCAAAACGATGGGCGCAATCCTTGCCGTTGAATTCTGAAGATGATTACACCATTGTCTCGGAATCGAACACTTCAGGTAAGACCTTGCATGCGACTATGTCTCCGAGACTGAGCGGTCTAAGCGTCCCATGTGGATGGCGCAAGCTGCAAAAAGATAGGGAAGCCGCGATTGATTCCATGCGGACGTTTGGTGACTATCGTTATTTCGGCGCACTTGGCCAGCCTTCATACTGGTCAGGTGAGCAAAGCCACAAGTTACGCTCTGATTTCGGTGCTTCTCGTTGGGAAATGGTGACACGTAATCGCGGGCAAGAATTCATTGGTGGACGATTGTTGCCTCTATCTCAGTGTGTTGCGGCGCGATCTGTTGAGAATATTCGTGATGGGCTACTCGGAACGAAGATCGAGGATGAAATCGGTAATAATAAATCGACAAGTCGTGCGGCGACAGGACTTCATGCTCCCGCTAAGACCGATAATGCGAGGGCATGGTGTGCGCTGATGGGGGTCGCTGCCTTTCCCACACGTGTAACAACACGAGGGGATGACATGGCTCGTGATAGCAGTGCGGCGCTATTCCAGATTAAGGGACCGGTACGGTTCGCGATTCTGCCATTGTTTGATCAATATTGGACTACGGCAAAATACCGTTCCGTTGTTCGTAGCGAAGCGCTTGCGAGATTCGGCATTCAAAAGATTCTTTCCACTGATACTGAGATGCAACTGGTGGACGTTTCATCTGATTGGCTTGAAGAGAAAGGTGTTGCTGCATGCTGCATCTTCAACCAATTTGTTTCAGATAATGCTAGTGCTCCGGAACGCTGGCTGGAACAGGGAGAAATAATTCCAGTACAGGTGCTGGAGTAGCGATAACGGAGGAAACCATGGATGATGACCCCATTCCAATCAGTCTGGTAGCCAATTACATGTTCTGCCCACGCAGAGCATGGCTGGAATCAGCAGGAGAAAAAGTCGATTCTGCTCAAATTGAGCAGGGAACATACGATCATAGAAAGATTGATCGTTTCGATAAAGCTCCTGATGCGGATTCCTATCAGGCGGTGAATATTAGGCATGAGGGATGGGGCTTATCCGGGAAACTAGATGCGGCACGTATGACGGATGACGGTGTAATCATTCGTGAATACAAAGCTACTCCCGTCAAACGAGCCATGATTATCACTGATGCGATGAGAACCCAGCTTGCTCTTCAAGCTGCATGTTTGGAAGACATGGGTTTCCATGTTGCAGGAACGGAAATCTTTTTCACAACACATCATCGGCGTGTTGATGTGGAATTAGATGAAGAAGATTTCGAAAACGCTCGTAGAGCGGTAGAGGAGACTCGTGCGCTGATTAATCAGGATCGTGCGCCGGAACCGTTAGAAGATAGTGCGAGATGTTTTCGATGTTCACACGTAGGCATTTGCCTTCCGGAAGAGCGGAAACTTTGTGCAGTGCAACACCGCATTATGGTATCCTCTCCTGACAATCAAGTTACTCATCTCGCTACTCCTGGAGCTAAAGCCTTTACTCGAGCGGGGAGAATGATCGTTCAAAAGAATGGTGAAGAACTTGCCTCAATACCTCTCGATACCATTCAGGGATTGCAGATATACGGCAATACAGATTTGTCAAGTGGTTTGATCCGTGAGCTCTTGTGGCGAGATATATCGATTGTGTGGTGCAGTGGCTCAGGGCGCATGTATGGATGGTCGGTGCCATCATACGGCCCAAACGGTGATCAACGGGTGGAACAGCATGTTGCTTCACATGAAGGTAGATTGGGATTGGCTCGAGAGTTTATCATTGCGAAGGTACATAATCAATCGGTATTGTTACGGAGAGCCGAGGCGGATAATTCGGTGTTACCACAGTTGCGTCAGATTGAAAAGCAAGTGGGTAACGCGAATAGATGGCAGGATGTTTTAGGCTTAGAAGGCGAGTCCGCAGCTTTGTATTTTTCGCAATTTGGGCATCTGATTAAGGAAGAAAAGCGAAAGAATTGGCAGTGGGCTACCCGAATGCGCAGACCGGCTCCCGATCCATTAAATGCTTTGCTTGATTTTACCTATACATTATTACTGTCGGATTGTACACGAGCCCTAATATCGTGCGGGCTTGATCCACATGCTGGCTTTTTACACAGTAGTAAACGAAATAAGCCAGCACTATCTCTGGATTTAATGGAAGAATTTAGAGCTCCGATAGCGGATTCAGTTGTTCAGACAGTGGTTAATAACGGTGAAGTCAGTATAAAAGGTTTCACTAATGCGCTTGGGTCGGTAAGAATGACTGATAGCACACGCAAGGCAGTTGTCAAAGCGTATGAAAGACGAATGTCTACAGAGATTACTCACCCGTTATTCAAGTACAAAGCTACGTGGCGTCGAGTGGTTGAAATCCAAGCTCGAATGATTTTAGGCTATCTAGATGGGACACAGGCCAGCTATCGAGGAATTCGAATAAGGTAGAGGAGTCCTGAATGAGTGATGAAAAACGCAGTTATCTTGTCGCTTATGATATCAACGATGATCGCCGGCGTAGTCATGTGGCAAAAATACTGCAACGCTGCGGTGAACGATTGCAATACAGTGTGTTTTTGCTAAGAGTGCGTCCATCAAAGATGCTTCAGATTCAGAATCTGCTTGAGTGTGAAATTGATGGATCCTGTGATTCCGTGGTTGTTTGTTTCCTTGGGAAAGAGGAACAAGCGAAAGATGGGATGAACTTTCTTGGCAGGCGTGGGTATAACGATTTGGATATTCCTACTGTCATTTAGCGGTTTTATCACATATGGAAATGTTGTTTGAAAACTAAAGAGTGTGTCATGCTGATTCTTGATATGCGAGAGCTGAATCGGTGGAAATGTAAAGTGGTAGCGCTCGCACCATATAGGATAACGACTCATATGTGTTTGCATCGTAAATGATGGTTGTTCAAGTGTGTGACTACAGCGAGTTCTCGCAAACCTCTTGATTGAGCTAATCGATAGGCTGAGTTAGAATGAGGCCATTCCTGAGCAGTAATGCTCAGGACTTCATTGAGGAGCCGTTTGGTCAGTTTCTCGGGCGTAGGGTTTGTACTAATTCCTGAGCAGTAATGCTCAGGACTTCATTGAGGATTCTTCATCATGCGTTTCACTCGACTCTACGCCTTCAAATTCCTGAGCAGTAATGCTCAGGACTTCATTGAGGAGACCGTCCGGTTTGACCGATGCCATGCCGCCGAAGAATTCCTGAGCAGTAATGCTCAGGACTTCATTGAGGAGCAAGCAACAACAGCACCATCAGCATAGAACACGAATTCCTGAGCAGTAATGCTCAGGACTTCATTGAGGAAAAGTGGCATATGAAACGGTTTAGTCAATACCGTTATTCCTGAGCAGTAATGCTCAGGACTTCATTGAGGAGGAGACAACGGCGCCGGCAGCAAACAGGTGGACCAATTCCTGAGCAGTAATGCTCAGGACTTCATTGAGGATGCCGACTGGGATTCGAGTGTATGCATCCGGCCCGATTCCTGAGCAGTAATGCTCAGGACTTCATTGAGGATGCACGCCGTAGAGGATTTCCGGGCAGGCTTCACGTGATTCCTGAGCAGTAATGCTCAGGACTTCATTGAGGAGTGGTACGCGAGGGCAAGTATGGTACGGCTTCCGGCATTCCTGAGCAGTAATGCTCAGGACTTCATTGAGGATGTTCGCGTTCAGCACGCCGTCAGTATGTTGCTTGAATTCCTGAGCAGTAATGCTCAGGACTTCATTGAGGATTGCCTATGCCGGGCCGAAGCGTGTGCCCCTTGCCATTCCTGAGCAGTAATGCTCAGGACTTCATTGAGGATTGAACCATTGGGGAGTGTACAGCGTTTCGCCTTATTCCTGAGCAGTAATGCTCAGGACTTCATTGAGGACAGCCCGGACAATCCTACGTAGGCACAAGCGACAGATTCCTGAGCAGTAATGCTCAGGACTTCATTGAGGAGCGAGCCAACATTCGTATCAACGGCGCCCATGCGGGCATTCCTGAGCAGTAATGCTCAGGACTTCATTGAGGAGAGGCCATCAAGGACAATCCGGGCTTCATCTTCGCCGAATTCCTGAGCAGTAATGCTCAGGACTTCATTGAGGATCCACCGAACGGCAGGAAGCAATCTGGAAAATCTACGGATTCCTGAGCAGTAATGCTCAGGACTTCATTGAGGAGAGGAAGGCGAACATGCGGAGTGGAATCCATACGAGATTCCTGAGCAGTAATGCTCAGGACTTCATTGAGGAGCGGATAAACCGTCTCCCGCATTGAATGCGATGCCATTCCTGAGCAGTAATGCTCAGGACTTCATTGAGGAACTGGGATGTGTATTCCGCGGAGCAAAGGATGAAGATTCCTGAGCAGTAATGCTCAGGACTTCATTGAGGACCGACGGCAGCGGATACGTCGAACCGGACAACGCACATTCCTGAGCAGTAATGCTCAGGACTTCATTGAGGAAGAAGAAGCGACATGACAAGCACATGACCATCGACCGGATTCCTGAGCAGTAATGCTCAGGACTTCATTGAGGATCGAACATCGAACAGTCCTGGATCGAGTTCGCCGAATTCCTGAGCAGTAATGCTCAGGACTTCATTGAGGAGATACCAGACCCACACCACGACACACGCGAAAACACCACATTCCTGAGCAGTAATGCTCAGGACTTCATTGAGGAATGTGGCTGGGAAGTAAAGGCCTGAAGATCCTTAATTCCTGAGCAGTAATGCTCAGGACTTCATTGAGGAGTCCGCCCGCAGTTCGTCCGGCAGATGCGGTTTCGGGATTCCTGAGCAGTAATGCTCAGGACTTCATTGAGGAAAGAAAAACGGCTGGAACTCCGCATGCCGGTAGCCGATTCCTGAGCAGTAATGCTCAGGACTTCATTGAGGAAAGGAAATCGCAGAAGAAACCGGCACCGGCATCGAAATTCCTGAGCAGTAATGCTCAGGACTTCATTGAGGAGATACGATTCGTGCCGCCGATGGAAAGATTGTTGAAATTCCTGAGCAGTAATGCTCAGGACTTCATTGAGGATGCTGATGACAGTAGGTAAGATTCACCCGCATTCCATTCCTGAGCAGTAATGCTCAGGACTTCATTGAGGAAGCGGCAGCACCACCAACAAGAGCAGCGCCGAACATTCCTGAGCAGTAATGCTCAGGACTTCATTGAGGACCAATCAGCGTGACCCGTGACCGTGCGTGGGCGCAGATTCCTGAGCAGTAATGCTCAGGACTTCATTGAGGAGGCGGCACCACCCCGAACGGTTGGGATTGCTCCGGCATTCCTGAGCAGTAATGCTCAGGACTTCATTGAGGACAGCATTCTGTTGGTCGTCGTGTCCGCGACTACCACATTCCTGAGCAGTAATGCTCAGGACTTCATTGAGGAAATTTGATATTCGACCTTATCTCGGTGCTCCCGCTTCTCATTCCTGAGCAGTAATGCTCAGGACTTCATTGAGGACGTCCCACCGGAAGGGTATTCATGGCATGCCGGAATTCCTGAGCAGTAATGCTCAGGACTTCATTGAGGAAATTATCCACAGATCGGGAGCAAGGAATGCGTACCCAATTCCTGAGCAGTAATGCTCAGGACTTCATTGAGGAGCTGGGCAATCCGCCTACGGCAGTAACCAACCGCAAATTCCTGAGCAGTAATGCTCAGGACTTCATTGAGGACATTCCTTTAAGGAGGAAACTATGACCGCGCTCGAATTCCTGAGCAGTAATGCTCAGGACTTCATTGAGGAGACGAGCCTGCCTGACCTACCGATCAACCGGCGCATGACATTCCTGAGCAGTAATGCTCAGGACTTCATTGAGGACGCGACGTCGTCGAATGGGGCAGCGCGGCGCAGCGTATTCCTGAGCAGTAATGCTCAGGACTTCATTGAGGACTGGCGCAGACCGGCAAGGACGCCGAGAAACATTTCAAATTCCTGAGCAGTAATGCTCAGGACTTCATTGAGGAAAGGACTAGGCATGAAGGACGTGCTTGACCCTCAGATTCCTGAGCAGTAATGCTCAGGACTTCATTGAGGATGCGTCCTGTGCGAACCATGCGGCCTTTTTTAGGTCTTCATTCCTGAGCAGTAATGCTCAGGACTTCATTGAGGATGATCGGCACATGCCCACACTGCGCACGCCAGTTGCAAGATTCCTGAGCAGTAATGCTCAGGACTTCATTGAGGAGTGAAATATGTGTGGCGACATTACGTCACCCGCGAATTCCTGAGCAGTAATGCTCAGGACTTCATTGAGGAACGCCGGAACAGTTCATGAAAGACAATGGCATCTCTCATTCCTGAGCAGTAATGCTCAGGACTTCATTGAGGACGGCCCGTCTTCAATGACACCGTGCGGACAGGGATCTAATTCCTGAGCAGTAATGCTCAGGAATTCATTGAGGCAAACTGCATACCAGCTGCATATGAAGTGCGTATAGATTCTTGGACAATAATGTTCAGGCTTTCATTGAGGAACGTATTTCCTGTTCATGGGCACCCTGAACTAGATGTTTCTGAACGGCAATGCTCAGGTTTTCTGGGACCGACCGGCGTGCAGATTGCGTGCGTCGTGGTCAAATCTCCTGAGCATTGTTGCTCAGGCTTTCATTGAGAACGAGGCCACAGTTGATGAGGATGCTTCACATTCGGATTCAGTGGGCTCGTCATGCTGTGCTAGCACTGGATGCATCCCATAAATTGGAGTGCCTCATCCAGTTGAGCGGTTAAATCTCCGTCCAGCTCAGCAAAGAGACAAACCTCGATAAAGGCTGCAGGGCGATTAACGCGGCGTACTCTTCGTGGAGTGCATCAATGCGGCAGACAGGCATTTTCATGCCTCGAGGTTGTTCATTTAACCAATTCAGCCAGAATTACACAAACGCAGAGCTCACCCATGCCTCGTCTTGAAACACTCTTCGTCACCATTAATACCTAGAAAAGGAAATGGTCGGGATATGGAACCCGATCCAGACAAATACCATTCCTCAACGAATAGGCTCATACGTGGCGTGGCGT
>PPYF01494612.1_pt1 | contig 13562 bp, 31 predicted proteins | sample 1559871 | NCBI WGS metagenome assembly PPYF01 (sample SAMN08240021, study PRJNA423297) | Human gut metagenome, whole genome shotgun sequencing project. | reverse complement strand
TATGATCAATAATACGCTTTAAATCTCTTATATTGTCAAATGGCAGCACTGCATCGTGCAGATCTTCAAAGTATGAATCTGTTTCAAAAAACTCTTCCCCAAGTATAGCTATCTCTAGCTTGCCATTTATTTGGGCAATAGATAGAATTCTATTCGCTCGCATTGGTATATGTACATTATCCAAACTCATCATTTCTCCTTTCTGTTTTTAAACGCTATCACACTGGCCCAGATCAAACCAGAGAGCCAGACTAGGCCGAATAATAAATAGATAAAGTTTTGTAGGTCCATGTTAATTCCCATCTATTTGTTATACAGTGTTACGTTGCTTGAGTGAGTGTAATATACCTCGCCATTTTCGAAAGTCACACGAATACTATCTTGTTCGTCATATTTTGCCCATTGCTGTACTTCACCTTCGACAATTCGTCCGTCAACTAGTCTGACTTTTGCGTATTTGAAAGTAAAAGTTGTTCCAAGAATATCTTTATTTCCACACCCCGATAGTGTTATAAAAGACAAACAAACAAAAACTGTGATCAATAATTTTTCTATCATATTTCTACCTCTTCCTCTTATGCTTCATTCAAATACTGGTTAAATACATCTTCGTCAAGAACTCCATTCTCAATTAAAGTCTCAACAGCAATTTCAATTTTAATCAAACGATTTAATTCTTTATTAGGCAATGAAGCCATGATAATCTCTTCCATTATTTCACCTCTACTCTTTCTCCCGTGAATTTGTTTTCAAGACCTCTAAACAGTTCATATTCTCCGTTGTTATACGAATAAACTGCCGTCGTTGTCTCTTCCCACTGACTTCGTGTATATGGGTATTTGTTTGGTCGTTTCATTCTGTTACCTCCTCGACTTTTTTTAGCAATCTTGTAAATCAAAATATTCCATCAGCTTGTCCTGCAATTCTCTTAGAGTCGAGCATTGTTCAAGAAAATCAGATATGTCGTTTATCGTGTCTTCTTTATTTAATGTATTTTCTAAAACTGCATCAGCTACCCATTTTGGATGTGTCCCAGCATAAGAAAATTCATCCTGTGGTAACAACTCAAGCAACCATTCATAGCGCTCCTCAAGAGCAATTAAAGAACCAAAGGCATCTATGTAGTCAGTATCTGCTTTCTTGCTTTCAAACACTTCTGGCTGATTTTGTTTCACAATTTCCGCATAGATAGCAGACCATTCTTTTTCTGAAAAACGTGATTTTTCAACCAATGCACCATATTCAATTTCTTTACCATCTACTGTTACTTTGTAATTCATTCCTTTACCTCCTCTAATTCAATTCCTTCACAATCAAAGACCCAACCAAATCCAGCTTGTTCCAATTTCTTCTTTGTAAGTTTTGAATAAGCTTTACTACTGTAAAAATAAATTGCATCTTCATCAGGATCTCTCATGATGTATTGACCGGATGCTTTTATTTTCACTTTGTAGCGTTTTTCTTTTTTTAACAATTCAGGGCTTTCCCAATGATTCCCAATTTTTGAGTAGTATTTGAGAACGTCTCTTGTTATGTCTATTCTGGTATTTATTGTAATACCTTCACCAAACCATCTGCAATTGTCATAATCATATCTTACAAGAAATATATATTCTTGCGCATTGTTTCTCAGAACATCTGCTTCAAATATCTCATTACCGTTTGCGTCTTCAAGTCCTGTTGATTGCATGAGTTTGACTCCCTCGATGCTTCGCTCAACAAACTTGTCCGTCTCTACTAATTCATCGGTAAATCGTAGTGTTCTGACTTCTGCCATAATCTTTTTATCCGTAGACCACGCTCTATATTTTGGAATCATTCTTTTCACCTCCTCAACTTCCAAGCTTTTCAATTTCACGTTCAACTAGTTCTTTGCGTTTTTGTAATTCTTCTAGTTTTTGGGCGTCTAATGCTTTCTTGATAATTTCAAGTTGTTCAATATCCATCCTAAAATTTTCTAGCGAATCAACTTTTCTTGCGTACTCTCTGAAATTATTTGCCCAATTCCATTCTTCCCAACCAAAGCTATTATTTAGCTCTCGCACTAAATCGTTATACTTATTTCTCAAATCAATATTAACTCGACTCTGATATAACATTACAAATGTTGCCATTACTAGTACTGACACGCAAGCCAAGAACATTACCCAATACATCAACTCTCCCATCTATTCCACCTCCTCAACCTCAATCCCCGGGCAATCAAACACCCAACCGAAGCCGGCTTTTTCTAATTCCTTGCGAGTGTGCTCATTTCTTTTTGAACTGTCATAGGTTCTTGCAAAAAAATATCTGTTTAAACCTAATCCATAGACTAAAAGGTTTTCTTCTATTTCCCCTTTTATCTTCACCAAATACCGCTTCTCTTTCTGTACCTCGTAGCCGAATTGGTGCATATTTACTAGAGTTTGAAAAGGCTTGGTTTCACCGTCAATGATCCATTCTTCAAATTCGTTTAGATCTCCTTCATCGTATACACTTGGTATATGATCTATGCATTGAAATAGAGCGATTTCAAAATCGTCTTTATGTTCTTCATACCAATCCGCCACAAACTGCTGTACTACCGTCTTCTGCGGTTCGTTTAGTTGTTCAATAAGTTTAATTGCTGCGTCTATCTCAATATATTCTGCCTTGTTACCGAAAAGATTCTTTAAACATTTTATCCGTTCAATCAACTCTTGTTTATTCATTCTTCCATCTCCTTTGGTGGTTTCGGATAACTTATCCAAAATACTGTGTCTTCATCAGTGTTCTCAAAACCAATTCCTTCCCCATAATCAACCCATATATCAGTGTATATCTTTTGTGTGCTTGGATTATAGACAAGGACTTCTTCATCAATTTCTGGAGTTTTGCCTTCCCAAATAAATTCAATGCCACCATTAAAATATTCCTTTTCATCTTCAGCAATATTCCTTGTTGTTAACTTATTCCATTCATAAAGTGCCACAGTTATGTCTGATGTTCGTTTCGCATTAGCCATTTTTCTCCTCGCTTTCACACAACAAATCCTACTTATCCCATATCATTTTAGCTACCACTAAAATCAAAACAGAAATTACTAGGTCAGCTATTGCAGACATAAAGACATAGGACCAGCTCCAAGAGATTACACCTAACAATTTCAAAGTTATTAATATCAAAGTTAACCAACTAATAAATCCCATCACTACACCTCCTCAAAATTTCTTTGGTTTATTTCTTTTAAAAATAGGATTCTTCTTTTCTTTTTTCTTCTGTTTATGATATTCACTGTCTTTACTAAAAATAATATCTTCATCTTCAATAAGTTCAGGAATGAAGTATATAGATGGGTATCGTTCAGGTTGTTTCATCCCTAACCTCCTAAATTGCTAAATGGGACTTCCCACTGATAATCATCATATTCATAACAAACGTCTTTGATAATTTCACCTTTTGAAATTTCAATTTCCTGAGTGAATTCCATGCCACACTCAAATGTAAAAATTTTAATGTCAACATCAAACTTGCTTGAAATTTCTTTATAATTTTCTGGAATAGCACTCCATGCTTGCTTGAAATTATCCAGTTCAACGATACAAAATTTTTCTTCAAGCCAAACTTCTATTTGTTTTTGATCAATAAATGCTCGTCTTGTGTTATTAATGTAAAAATAGGGAGCTGTGTTATTGAATTTAAGCAGAGTGCCATCATATTCATCTTCTAGCGTCACAGTGTCGTTTAATAGCATTTCTTTTAATGCTGATGCAATATTTTCGCTTCTTCCTCTTAATTTAAGAGATCCTTTGGCCCAATTTGGCATTATCTTTTCCTTCCTTGCTTTTTATATATTCGGCAAATCCTCTTCTTTTACAAACGATCCATCAATCCATTTACCTTTCCGATCTTTGATTTCGTTATAGGCCCCAGTGAAACATTCTAGAAATTCATAACCCAATATATTGCTGATTGATTTCAAGTAAGCAACAATGCGCACAAGGTTATGCCGACACATTTTTTTACTTGCTAAATCTTGGGATAGCTGAAACTCTGAAATGTTAGCATTTAGCAATTTGAAACAGTCCATTGCTTCTTTTCGTCTAATATTATTAGCCTCTTCAAAGATGCCATGTACATCCTCTTTAATCAGCAATACTAGACCTACAACTACCACAGCACAATCACCAATGCTATCTTTTGTTAGTGCTTCATTCTTTTTCAAGAATCCTGCACATAACTCACCAAATTCCTCACTTAATTTTAATGACTGTTTATCTAGTCGGCCCCCGTTTTCTAGATCTCGATCAATAAACCATTTTTTCACTTTGTTTAAAATTAAATTCTCCATTTTTACCTCTTTCTATTTTTTTACAAGTTTTAAATTACCAGTTTCTTTGCCTCTCCTATTTAGATCTGCATAGAATTTCAATAGCAATTTATCTTTCCCTGTAATTTTGCTTAATTTCTTTAACGAACCAGTACATAAATAATGCCCGTTTTCATAGAGCTTATAATCAGCCAACTCATCCGCATCACCCATGAGAGAGTTCTCTCCAATTTTAAAATATTCGCTAATCAGTTGTATGTGGCGTTCGTGTACTTTTTTTTGGCCGGTTAATAGACTGCTTATTGTAGTCATTGAGTAGCCTATTTCTTCGGATAATTTTCTAGCTGTTAAGTTATGGCTTTTCATTAAGAGCTTTAGTTGTTCTTTGAAATGTTCTATCTGATTTTTGGTATAGCCTGGCATGATACATTGCAGCTCCTTTTTAATTATCAATTTCTACTGGATAGAATGTACCGAATGACTTTCTTAAAGCATTTCCTAACTGGATAGCTGCCCCACGAGATACGAACTTCATAGCTTTCGATTCTTCAGAAAAAGAGACATCTAGACCAGTTGTTCCAATCGCTACAGATTTTAAAAATGGTTTTGCTTCTTTTGATCCATGCTTTAAAATAAACATTACTTCCTATCCTTTTCTAAATTCTGTAGCATTTTATTTTTTGCTTCCTCCAAAGCTTTTTTTTCTTGCTCACTTGTTTGATTGGTATAATTTGGTTTTGACCAATCTGGAACGTTTGATTGTTGCTTTGTTGGTTGTCCTTTTGTTTTGCTTTCCTGAAACTTCCGTTCTCGTTCGTTTACTGCTGCAATTGATAACAAGCCATCATTTTTCCAATTTTGCAAAATAACTCTAATATAGCTAAAATTTCTTTTACCATTGTCAGCAGCTAAACTGATAGCTTTTAAAACCACATCTGGTTCCATACCATCCAGAGTGATGAATTCTTTTAAAGTTTCAAATTGGATTCCATCAATTGGTGAAATACGAGACTGATATTCGTCTACGATGATTTTGAGCGTATTTTTCTCTAAATCTTTCTCTATATCTATCTCTATTTCTTTCTCTTTCTCTATCTCTAACTCTGGTGGATGTTCGTCCGACATTTGTCCAGACAAATGTCCCAACAATATTTTTTGTTTTTCCTTCTCAATTCTTCTGCGATAGTCACGCTTTCTATCAGCTTCCGTGTTCGATTTTCCAATAAATGATTCAATGTCTAGCATGAAAATGGCACCATTGTCCAAAACATCAATTAGGTTCATTTCCTTAAAAATGCTGACAGCTTTTTCTACTACTGCCACAGGATGTCTCGTGATTTTTGAAAGCATTTCAGAATTGAATGGGATTCGATCATTGAACATCAACTTACCATTGTTTTTCAAAGATCTCAGATAGAGCTTGATCAAAATGTTAGAGTATAGAAAGCCATCTGGCATACTTTCTAAAATAATCATTTCATCGCTATCATAAAAATTTTCTTTCACTCTCAGATAGTAGTATTTCTTATTATCTGACATTTCATTCCTCCATTCTAGAATGGTAGACCGTCATCAGGGATATTCATTTGATTACTTTCAAATGAAGGAGGCATTTGCTCATCCATAGAGTTCCGGTTGGCTGAATTGTCACGCTTTTCTAAACTTCTGAAACTATCAATAACAACTTCAGTCACATAGACACGTTGACCTTGCTGATTCTCATAATTACGAGTTTGGATGTGGCCAGTGATGGCTACAAGATTTCCTTTTTTGATCCAGCTTGCGAAGTTCTCCGCTAATTTCCGCCAGATCACGCAATTGATAAAATCTGCATCATATCCACCATCTTGATTTTTAAAATTTCGATTTACAGCAAGCGTGAATTGTCCAACCGCTTGATCTTGAGGTGTTCGATGTAGTTCTACATCACGAGTTAAGCGCCCGATAAGTACAACATTATTAATCATTTCCCACTCCTCTCAAATCCTTTTCATTTTTTAAAATTGCCTTCTCTTTTTCAATCAACCAATCCATGTGAACCTTTGCTTTTTCCAAGTCCTCAATCCCGTTTTTTTGGCGATAACGAAGGATATATTTTAGGAGATTGCCCAAATGATAACCTGTTAGCTGTTCATCATTCATGAAGTTGCGATGAACATCAATTGCTTCTAAGCCATTCCGTCCTTGGTAATGTTTTGGATTTCTTACATTGTCGTTCATAGTTCAGACATTCCTTTCACTGTTCTCTTTTGATGAATCTCTGACATTCTCTTATTCCACATTTCACGCTGATATTTTGCTGATTTGTAATGCTTCATTTTGGCTTTTTGGCGAACGATTACTTCACGCATCACATAGATTGCGAATCCTGAAAATAAAATGTATGTTACAAAAGCTACTGCTAAAATAATTTCAGTTGTTGTCATTTTCTTCTACCTCTTTTGTTTCTTTTTGCGGGAAAAGTTCCCGGTTGAATTTATTGATCATCACATCTTGAGCCTTATTGCTCTCTTTGATTTTTTCGATGCTTTCAGCCCAATGACCTGTACTTTCAAAGTTCATTTGGACTGAATTTTCTAGTTCTTTGATGTGTTGTTCTTGATCGTACATGATTTTCATTGTTGCGCCTGCAAATAATAATAATAGTGTTGCAAGTGATAGAACAGTAAATTTTAATTGTTTTAAACTCATACTCTAATCACCCCATCGTTCTTAAAATCCAGAGCCATCTGATGAAGTTTGTTTTCAAATTCATTGTCTGGCAATTTCATCAATCTGGCTTTTTCCTCTACTTTCAGCGGACGATTGGCATCTTGCCATTCCATCAATTTTAATAATCTTTTAATAGGATCCATTTTTTCTCCTTCAAATTGTGTTATAATTAGTTTATAGTTCTTTCAAAGTGCCTTTCTCAAGGCGCTTTTTTTATTTTTGCAAGCTTCGACAGAATCGCTGAACATCTTCCAAATTATAGAGATACTTTCCACCTTTCCCAGACTGTTGAAATTGAAATTTCCCTTGATCACGCCATTCTTCTAGCTTGGTTCTACCCCAGCCGGTTGCTTCCTGTAGCTGTTTGATCGGTACCCATGTAATTTGTCTGCTTTGTCTGCGTTTGGCTTCTTCCATTGCTTTGATATTTAGAGATACGAGTTCTTCAAAGAGCTGATTTATATAGTTCTCGTTATGTGTTTGAGTTATTTGATTTAGAATAGGATATTGTGACATTCCCGTCTCCTTTCTAACTTTAATTTTTCTTTTGTTCTATAGCTCTTAAAATTATTTCATGAGCTATATCTTTTTTGAGCTTTTGTAACTTAATCAAAGCTTCACTATAAGTTTCTGATTGTTCAATTAGCCAGTCAGATAACTTTATAATTTCATCTTCAAAATCCATCTCAAGACTGATGACCTTTCTATATTATTTTGGTAAGTTACTACTGACAAAAAACGATTAAATAAGACCTCTTACTCCTTATGAAAATCGTCTGTCAATTTCTATGAAAGGAGGGAATCTATGAATTACATTAATGAAATGTTGCCTAATGAAGTAAGTTTCTTGTCATATCGTTTTTCAACTTCAGGTGCAGACAGTGTTGATCCATCATCTAAACCTGTTTTGAAATTTGCTACAACAGTAGATAACGAGAAATTTATTGATTTCTTGTCAGTACATGAAAATGGTTTAGTTCTATTAGTTAAAAGTGAAGACAATGAAGTTTGGTCTAATAGAAAACCAATTTCCAATACTGTTGATGGTAAACTTGTAATTACTTTTGAAAGTGAATAATCGAATCACTAAGTTTTACAGAAGTTTTCCCATCTTTTGAACTAAGGACTTGTTTTTTAACAAGTTCTTTTTTTAATTTCATTTTCATTTATTTCTCCTTATACAAATTTATTTCAGCCGAGTATTAGGAAATGATTGCTTAATTGATATCTCTTTAGGATGCTCTCGACCATTAATATAGTCGATTTGGATTAGAGTTTCAGGTAATTCGTCCTTGCTTGTCTCCCAAACAATGTTTATTCCTTGTAAACCGATATCTTCAGCTTGAAAATCAACTCCATTTAAAATAACGTGAGGTATGCTAGAATCACTGCTGATCTTAATTTCTAGATTTTCAATTTGCAATGTCTTTTTTAAAGGTTCGCTCATTTGTTTCTACCTATCCGACTAAACTCATCTGTCCATTCCGGGCTTTGATTTCTAGCTTGGTATTTGCTGATGGCTCCCAACTATCCCAATAGTCGAAAGCTTTTTCCTCGTCCTTGCGCTTCAGCAAATCATAGCGAGGGATCCGGAAGTAGTCCTTGAAGTCTTTAGCGGCCTGAGAAAATACAGATTGTGCAAAATGTCGGTCACGGTATGCTTGGCTGTCTTTCCCACCTAACAATGCCACGACTTTCTTCTTACGTAGCTTTTCCAATGCCAAACAAACCGAAGGGTTGACTGGTTGCTCATTCTTCAGATAATCAACATCAGCTGATAAGATGGATTGCCCTTCTTTCAGCTTTTTCAATTCTTGGAGTGCATGGATCATTGCATCTTCTACCACTAACTCGGTAGGTTGGATTGTTACTTCATTCATTATTCAAATTCTCCTTCTAAAATATTGCTTTCTTTACGAATATCGTTTAGGTCGTTGAAGAAACGAAGACCACGACTGATAAAACTGTCAAATTCGTTTCGGATGATTCCGTCTGCTTTGAGGACTTTCTCCTCGTCTGCATAGATTAGGCCGCCCATACTTGCAAGAAAGTCGTTTCCTTTTTGCAAAAGGCTTGTGATGTTTTTGTAAGCTGAGATTTGTTTCTGGACACTGTTGAGTTGTCCTTGCGATTCTTCAATTGCTTGTGTCAACTCATCGTACTGAGCAGATTTCTTATCAACCTCTTCACGTTGGGCAAGTGTCTCAGCAAGTTGCTTTTCGATGAATTCGGAGCGTTCTTCCATTGCCTTTACGGTTTTAGAAAGTTCCTTGTTCTTTTCCATCAATTGCTTGTTAAGGTCCTGTGTAGCCTTGTAATCGTCCGGTATGACTTTCTTGATAGTTTCCTTGACCTCAGTCTTGGAAGACTTGATTTTCTCATTCTCGTTTCTCAGAAGTTCATTTGCTTGTCGGCTGAGTTTGAGTTCTCTCTTAACCTTCTGTAGCTCTCGCACTGTCGGAGTGTCACCCTCTTCAATGCGTTTGATCTGCTCTTTTTTCTCTTCTTCTGGAAGAGTTGCAATGAGATAGAGCGCTGATGATCCTAAATCTGACAACGTTGTCACATTTGGTAGTTGTTTGGCAACTGTCATCATTCTGTTTGCTTCCCGATAATGGATGCCTATTTTATCAAGCCATCCTCCGAATTCTCCATGTGTAAGATCATTTTCTTTCACATGGTTCAATCGTCTTCCGATTTCCCAAATGGACTGACCAGCTATTTGCTTGTGATGACCGATTTCTAGCTCGATTTGAGCTAGGTTATTTGATAAAGTGATTTCGTTCATGTTTCTCCTTTTAAACCACTATTTTTTTTTGGAGGGTTACTATTCCGCAAGAATAGTCATAGCATTCCATGAATATTATTTCGTCTATGTCAACCGTTAACAAACCAATATGGAAAAATTTATTTTTGGGATTCTCAATAAAATTCATTATTCTATTTATATCTTCTTTAGGGTTGATGATTGTTACTTTTTTCCCAGTTGATAAAATTAATTTTAATTCAATTAAACTAGTTAGCGGCGTTGAGAATTTATGTTCGTCAGTTCTAATTTTTGTTGTCATATTAGTTGTTCCTACTACTCTCCTAAATCAACCCATGTCTCATCAATACCCAAGACATCGCAGACTCGGTTTTTGAGTCTGTCACTGCCCTTCCCGTATTTCAGCAATTCTGAAATAGTCGGCTTCTTCACTCCGCAAGCACGAGCGAGATGCGTTTGTGTCATTCCTTCTGAACTCAATTTTTCTTTGACTAATTGAATCCATTTTTGATGTTGTTGGCTCATCTCTGTTCCTCCTTTTAAAATTTATTTAAAAAGTTAGCTAATTTCTTGACATTATTTAAAACTAGTCTTAAAATAAAGGCATAGAGAAAAGACCTACTAAAAAGTAAGTTATACCTAGAATAAACGGACGCCAATCAGTTTTTTAGGTTTTATTTTTTTAGTTGTGTCATTCGCTAACTCTTTAGCTTACGAATACTATTTTAATACTAGTTTTAAAAATTGTCAACAGTTTTTAATATTAATTTTAAAATATTTTTTCGTAATGCTTAGAAAGGTTATTAAATCAATGACTACAGCATTTGAAAGAATAAAAGAACTAGCAGACAAGCAACGCATTTCTTTAAATGATCTTGAAGACAAACTTGGTATAAGCAGAAATTCCTTGTATGGAATAAAAAAAGCTAATCCAAAATCAGATAGATTACAACAAATTGCTGACTATTTCAACGTGTCCACCGACTACCTTTTGGGACGCACAGAAAATCCTAACATTGCGAAAAATGGTGATGCTTCTGCACCATTAGACCTCAGAGACATCGCTGCACAATCAATGTTGTTTGATGGGAAACCATTGACTGAAGAAGATATAGATTTCATCACAGCGGTTTTGGAGGCACACTTAAAAAATAAATAGAGGTGCATTTTATGACTGTGAAAGAACTTTGTGCTAATGAGGGAGTGAACTTGTGCTATTTTGATGGCAGTGAGTGGCACAGTCCCGGATTTTTTAATCCTGTTCTGAACATTTTGGCATTAGATATAAATTTGTCGAATGAAGAACAGAAACAGGTTGCTCTCCATGAACTTGGTCACAAAGAACACACTCCTTTTCAATACGAATTGAACAGGGAGCTTTGCGAATTACAAGCAGATAGAAGCATGATTCATCACTTGCTTGAAGAAGAATTGAAGTTGATGGATGATGTGAGAGATTTCAACTATCTGCATTTTATGGAAAAATACAGTCTAAAGACCATCGCAAATGAAACGATGGTCAAAGACGAATATAATTCACTAATTAGTTAAATAAGGAGAAAAATAATGGCTATTGCAAAAGTTATCCGTATTCTGGATCAATATACAGTTATGATAGATAAAGGGTATGACTCTAAATCAATTCATGTTGATACAAAAATAAGTATTTATGAACCAGGTCCTGAGATTACAGATATAGACGGGAATTCTCTTGGCAGATATGATTTTTTAAAAGGAGATCTAATTATCACTGAAGTCTATCCTAAATTTTCAATTGCACAAAGTTTAAAGGAGAATACTACGTTCTCTGTATCTAGTTTTTTGAATGGTGGGAAACAGATGGTTAAGAGCGCTCTTGATGTAAATGAAAAAGAGATTAATCCACTAAAAGCAAAAAATCCTAAGATTCAAGTTGGTGATTTAGTTAAATTGAAATTATAATGACTTGACGCGATCATAGAATAATGATAAGATAGAAGGGAATTAAATGGCTACGGATGTGGCTAGGAATACCTTCTATCTCCTAGATAGGAGGTTTTCTTTTTTGTCTACTAATAAACCTTTTCTAACATACAACCAACAAATTGCATTAATGAGAAACAAGAGAATCGTTATTGAAAATGAGATTTTCACAAAAGAAGTCCTTCAAAGTATTTCTTATTATGGAATTGTGAATGGCTATAAAGATATATTCGGGACTTTTTTTAATAATGAATTAAACATCGAACAATTTAATGAGCCTGTTTCGTTTACTTCATTACATCGAATTTTTCTGATAGACCAAGCGCTTAACAATTTATTGTTCAAATATATAATCTATATTGAAAAATCCTTAAAAACTAAACTATCCTACAAAATTGCTCAAAAAATTGGAGTTTCTATGTTGGAATATTTGGATTTTGAAAAGTACAAATCTAATGGCGAGCTTGATCGAAAAGCAGAAATTAGTAATATAAAAAATCAAATTGATAACAATAAGAACAGTGCTTCGATTCAGCATTACAGGATAAAACATGGCGATATTCCGCCTTGGGTCGCCACTGGTGGTATTTATTTTGGGACTACAATTAATTGGTACAAAATTTGTAGAGAAGATATAAAAATTGATATAGCAAAACAATTCTTCGAATATTTCGAACTAGATGGAGAAAGTGCCAAGGAGCTACTTCTTTCTATGCTATCTTTATTACAAGAATATAGAAATAATATAGCACACGGTAATAGAACTTTTTTATCGAATGTGACAAATGAATTAACCAAAGTCCTTCTTCTTTCGGTGCTTTCAAAAGAAGTTCTAACTGAAAAAGAATATCTTAGTGGAATCGGGAAAAAAGATTTGTTTGCTGTAATGCTATCTATTGCTGTGTTAATTAATGACCCTATTGTATTCAGACAGTATTTATATGATTTTGGTGCTTTATTTACAAATGATGAATTCAATCCTAAAATCAACTATTCTCCAAGGGGAGATATATATGCAACGCTAAATATACCAGAAGACTTTTTAAAACGGATAGCTGAAATATATAAAATAAAATTTGAATAAAAATCCCCACACTCTCCTTCGCCAAAAATTGAGTGTGAGGATTACAGTGTAAGAAAAGCCATTCAAAAGGTCTTTTTCTTATGCCCATTTTATCAAGAAATGAGGTAAAACGCAATGGAAATAAAATCTTATAAAAAGAAGAATGGTGATACGGCCTATAAATTTAGGATCTATATCGGTAAAGAAAATGGAAAGGACAAGTATGTAAAGCGTCAGGGCTTCCAGACAAAAGCCAAGGCAAGAGCAGCACTTCTCCAACTTCAAACTGACCTTGAAAATAGCGAAGAAATCACTGTCAAGGAAATCACTGTCGAGGAAGTCGCTGAAAAATGGCTCAAGGAATATGCTGACACAGTACAGGATAGCACCTACATCAAGACCGAAAGGAATATTAAAAATCATATCTATCCGACTTTAGGAGATCAGAAGATTTCCACTCTCACTCCTCTGCAACTTCAGGAACAAATCAATGCCTGGTCCAAAAAACTTGTTTATGGACGTAAAATGAAAGGCTTGATGAATAACATATGTAAGTACGCTATCAGACATGGCTACATCTCAACCAATCCGGTTGAAAGTGTAACAACGCTTGTCAGAAAGCAAGTAGATACAGATAGCGATTTTTACGATAAGGAGGAACTGAAATCTTTCCTTGAATTAGTAGACCAAACAGATGAACTGAGAAAGAAAGTCCTCTTTCGTCTTCTAGCCTTCACAGGAGCTCGAAAAGGGGAGGTTTTAGCCCT
>PPYF01386683.1_pt1 | contig 13562 bp, 8 predicted proteins | sample 1559871 | NCBI WGS metagenome assembly PPYF01 (sample SAMN08240021, study PRJNA423297) | Human gut metagenome, whole genome shotgun sequencing project. | reverse complement strand
GGAGTAATAAAGAATTTTCTTTCAAGCGCATAACTTACCTTGAACATCTTCTTTCTATTAAAAACTTTATTTCCTTTGTTCCTTCAGGAAGAATAGACTATCTTTGTTGTATTGGCATCCGGATACGAACTAAAGACAACAGAAGCAATGATGGAAAATATAAAAGAAATCCCCTATGGCATTGCCAACTTCGTGGAAGTGGCAGAGCAGAACATGTACTATGTAGATAAAACCATGTATCTGCCTTTGCTGGAAAAACAGCCCCGGAACCTGTTCTTTATCCGTCCCCGCCGCTTCGGCAAGAGTATCTTTTTGAGTATGCTGCGTGCGTATTATGACATAGCACAAAAAGAAAAGTTCCAGAAACGCTTCGGCAATCTATGGATAGGCAGCCGCCCCACCCCCCTGCAAGGAAAATTTCAGGTGGTGTATCTTGATTTCTCGCGCGCCAGTGGCGGAAGCGGTTCACTGGAAGAAAATTTCAATAACTATTGCGGCATGGTGATGGACCTGTTCGGCAAAGTGTATGAGCCTTATTATTTTCCCGGATTTGCACAAAAGATGGAAGAACAGCCCGACTTTGTCAGCAAGTTGAACTACCTGAACCTGCATGCGGCTGAATCCGGAATGAAACTTTACCTCATCATCGACGAATACGATAACTTTACCAACATCGTTCTGAACGAGCAGGGAAAAGACATTTATCATGCCCTGACCCATGCCAGCGGATTCTACCGTGAAATATTCAAGAAATTCAAAGGCATGTTCGAGCGCATCTTCATGACCGGCGTCAGCCCCGTCACCTTGGACGACCTGACCAGCGGATTCAACATCGGCTGGAATATCAGTACCGACTACCAGTTCAACATGATGCTGGGATTCAGCGAAACGGACGTGCGCACCATGTTCCAATATTATAAGGATGCCGGACAGCTCCCGATCGACGCGGACATCGAAGCAATGATCCGGGAGATGAAACCGTGGTATAATAATTACTGTTTCGCAGAAGAAAGCCTGGAACGCGACCCGAAAATGTTCAATTGCGACATGGTACTTTACTACCTGCGCAATTACATCACGCTGGGCAAATCTCCTAAAGAGATGATAGATCCCAACACCCGTACGGACTACAACAAAATGAAGAAACTAATCCAGCTGGACAAGCTGGACGGCAACCGCAAGGGCGTATTACGTAAAATCACCGAAGAAGGGCAAATTATCACCAACCTGATCACCACCTTCCCGGCCAAGGAAATCGCCAAACCCGAAATCTTCCCCAGCCTGCTCTTCTATTATGGCATGTTGACCATCACTGCCACACGCGGCAGCCGCTTGGTATTGAGTATCCCCAACTATAATGTGCGCAAACAGTATTACGAATTCATGCTGGAGGAGTACCAGGACAAACGCCATATCAACCTGAACAATTTGATGGACCTGTTCGATGAAATGGCTTACGAAGGCCATTGGCGCGAAACACTGGAATTCATTGCCCATGCCTACAAGGAAAATTCATCTGTACGCAGTGCCATGGAAGGCGAGCGAAATATACAGGGTTTCTTCACCGCCTACCTCAGCGTAAACGCTTATTACCTGATGGCTCCGGAAATGGAACTGAGCCACGGTTACTGCGACCTCTTCCTCATGCCGGACCTGATGCGCTACGAGGTGAAGCATAGCTATATTCTTGAACTGAAATATCTGTCGGTGAAGGACACGGAAGAGAAAGCCCGGACGCAATGGCAGGAAGCGGTGAAACAGATTAACGAATATGCTGCCGCACCCCGGGTACGGCAGTTGGTGCAGAACACGAAGCTGCACTGTATTATCATACAGTTCCGGGGATGGGAGCTGGAGCGGATGGAAGAAGTGTAGGCCTGTTCAAAACAACATGACAGTACGGATGAAAATTCATACAGGAAGTCAATTCACATTCAGAATCACTCTTTTATAAGACTTTAGATTAGGCGTTCCATTATCTGTAAGTTCAAGTATCAAATGTAACTGTTTGCCCGGATTATCCGGTACAATTATCTCCGCCCTCTTCTCATCGGCGTGCTTTATAGCCACCTTTGTTTGCACACTGCCTGCTTCCCGATATTGCCACCATTGGTAAGACAATGAATTTTTATCAGGGTCAAATGAAGGAGAGGCATCCAGTATTATTTTTTCTCCCGGCCGGACTGTGCGTACACTTTCTCCCAATATCCGGGCAACAGGTTGATGATTTGCCTTTGAATATTCATCAGCCACGCACCAGTCGGCACGAGCCGCCCAGTCATTTTGTATAGCAGGCAACCAACGCTGGAAAGTATAATGCGAATCCGGCACACCGTTTTTCAAATCATTCCCATCTTGCATGTGATTGCCATTTTTATACTCCGGGCGTCCTCCCCATCCTCCTAATGTATAGTCTGTATGCTGTTCAAGTCCATTACGTATAAGAGGCATAAAAGAAGGAGTATCCCCCTCACTGGTATATTCCTGAGGATAGGCGGCACACAGTGGTCCGTGCCCATTCTTAATATGGTCAGCCAACCAAGGTTTATCCATGATCTGTTGCAACTCTTTTGAATTTTTACTAAGTCTGTTCTTAAAATAATAATCCACACTCATGTAATCCCATACATATCTCCATCCTCCATCATGATCCGGTGCGCCCGATTCATAAATAATGATTTCAGGAAGATTCTGTTCTATCCATTTTCCACCGCCGTCCTGATACCAAATACAATATAATCTGGCTTTTGATACCGCTTTTGCCCATTCTGCAGCAGAATATTTCTGCTTGATCTGCCATAAGGCATTGGCCTGGGTGTTGGCTCCACCCCATGCTAAAATATGAACAGGCCTCGGATCAGAATCAAGCAATGTCCTTATGATGAGCTGTGCCCCCTCGCTATCAGACAGTAAAGGAGGCAATTTATGCAAGTCCTCTCTGTTCTCATTACCAACCGCCAAGACACTTAGCAGATATTCAGCATCGGGATAATCGGGATTATGTTTCCTCAAATTAGGCAGACATTCCGCATATTTGGCAATTTGTGATTCGATCCATTTATCTTTACTATGTCCGTCTTTCTGTACCCCATTGACTTGAACAATGCCTGCGACATCATAATCAGAAGAATACATAAGAAAACGAATCATAGAACTTTGATCGTCAATCTCACCATCCGTAGTGACAATAACCCGGGGCTTCTCCTGCTGTCGGGCAACAGCAGATAACATTGACACAAACAAAAAAACAATACAGCATAAAACAGGGGTCATTTTCATATTACAAACTGTTAAATTAGTAGGCCAACACATTCCAAAGATCTCTGATACGTTGTTCGGGGTCCCATTTGCCATTGAATGTCCACTTGGCGGTAACGCCATAAAACTCCGGAGCATTCTCCGCCTCCTTTAAATTATCGTTTAACCAGCCACTATGCCCTCCTTCACGGGTACAACCATAATAATAGGTACGTAGCCCCCACGGACAGGGATCAAGCACTTTATCCGAATAAGCATAATGAATATTCCCGTCAAGCACATTCTTCGACATTTTACATTTGATGAGATAAAACTGGGAATCATGATGATAGCGTCCTAAAAGTGTCGGTGTCTTAGCATCAAATGAAGAATTGGTAATAACCAGTTTCTTGTTCTTGTCACCTCGTCCGTCATGCCAAATCATGGCACGGCTATCACCATAAAAATGGCAGCGTGTGGCATAGCACCATCCGCGAGGACAAAGAAAATCCACACCCGGACAACGAAGATAGAGATCGGCATGATAATACATACCATTGCTTCCGGGTGCCCACAAGGAAAGGGCATCGTTTCCATCGGCCCATACATTACTGTTGATGATAATGGTACGAGTGGCACGTCCAAAAATCGCCATCTGATGGATGGTCGTATTTTCAACGGCAGTTCCGTAATTGTTGTAAACAGTCAGTCCGCTAATAACACAATCATCCGCACCTTCCTGCAACACAATGACACCATTGCCTACCGGACGTCCATGATATTCCGTGATGGCACGTGTCTGGGCTGTTTCAGCCAAGACAATCCGCGTACTGTCACGGTTTTCCCCCACCAAAACAATATTAGGCCTGTCAATAATCACTTTTTGATGATACGTTCCGTTCAACAATAAGATTTTAAAAGGTACTGTCGGAATTTCCGGAGCCTTTTCAATAGCTGCCTGAATACTCTCTCCCGGCTTTACCACCACATCAAAAGCCGTACGCTCTGCCATGGGACGACGATACATTTCAATAAGCCCGTTTTCATTCGCTCCTTTGGTTGCCAGACTGATTGCCACTTTATGCTTCGGATCATATTTGTCCGCCCATGCATTGTATATGGCAAAAAGCTCAGCCGGTCTGCTATTGTACCAACTATATCCGTTACGACGTTCTGTTCCTATTTCTTCCAAATGGCGACGTGGCAGCCCATCACGGTCACATACATACGGTTCACAATATTTCAAATCATAATAACGCGCCCAAATAGGCTTGGCTTGAGGATCTTCCACAAGACGAGTATCCCGCTCACCATTTGCCAGCACGATACGCTCGCATTTCAAACCGGTAAGTTTATACCTGTCAAACCATTTCATGGCTCCGTGAACCGCCCGCTTCACACGTGCGTCGGGTGCAGGTAATTCCATGAGCAGACGCACAATTCCGGCACTCTCCGCCGAACAATAAGACGGCAACTCATATGCACGTGCCGGTGCAGGATCATATTCAATGTATTGACAATGGCATCGTCATTAAAAGTAATATGTACCTGATAACCACGCGGACCGGGCCAGAATTGCGGCCATCCTCCGTTTTCGTATTGACCACTCAGCAAATATTCCACTCCCTGAAGGAAAGCATCCCGATAACGTATATCCTTAGTCTGCCTATAAAGACGGGCTAAAAAAATCATCTGGGCAGTTGTGGCATTATTATCTATCGTAGAATCATCACGACGTGATTTATCCTTTATCACTTTAGCCAGCTCTTTATCATTCATGCGGCGGGCCATATCTATATTCTTCGGCCAACCGCCCGTACAGCGTTGAAAAGCCAATACATTTTCAGCAATCCGCCGAGCTTCATCTGTCAACCAGCAAACAAAATTATGCGTTTTCCAATCTGAATACAGAGAATATTTGGTCTTTTTCAGGCAGATTTTGCACAGACATCATCAAACCTATACAATTTTTGATACTCTGCCCCTTTACCTATACATAAAAAAGCCTATCTATCACAGATCGGCTTTTCTATCAAATATCTGTCTTTCAAAATCCAAAGATTCTCAGAAGACATTCACATTATAATAACTATAAAACTTATCAAACCCCATTCTGCTATCTAACAGAACCATTACGCCATTTAGCCGCACCAATGTTCAACTGATAAATTTTTGACTCCATAACTTTACCTGTCTGATTGTAATACAAGTTTACACCATGCTCTCCAGCCGTACCATCAAGTGCATCTGCACGATGCATATATTGATCGTTATCAGCAGTAGCCTTATGTGGTGGATTTGGACTTACCATCAGTTCTAATGGAGAAATATCATCTACAAGAACTTCCAATGTTCCATTTAAAGTAGCAGAACCATTGTTGACCAAGGTGCCAAAATTATTTTTAGTCGCAGTCCATGGATTATTGCTAAAAATTTGTCCGTTGGATAAAAAAGTATTTGTAGAATAATTATTGTCAAAATTCAATGTCACATGTCCGGCTGTACCGTCTGCCATAGTCATTGTCTTACGGATATCAGCTCCTGCCATAGTCATCTTTCGGACATCACCGTCCTGCTTGGTCAAAACAATCAGGTTATTTTTCACCGTATAAGTACTTCCATCTGGAATATTACGCATATTGAAAATATTTCCTGCTGCACGAGTGTTCCAGTTAACCAAAGTATTGTTTTCAAACGTTATATTCCATGCCCCTCCCTTCCATGCACTCTGCTTGGTTTCACTGAAAAATGAAGGGAACGGACAATCATAGAAAGTGTTTCCACGAACCACAAAGTCCTTATATAAATTAGAATTCGCATTATTCCCGGAACCGGCAATCCATGGATAACCTCCGGCACCATTACTATAATAGCCACAGTCAAAGAACTGGTTATCCTCTATCAAGACATGATCCCAAATTTTGTAATTAGGCCCCTGCTCACGAATGAACCCACGTACCAGACGCTTGAAAGTACAATTTTTCACCACAAAACTTTCCAAATGTACAGCCATACCATTAGAAAACATATTAATGAAATAATTACCTGTAGCCGAACCCAAACCGGCAACATTATCACCATAAGTAAGAGCCATTGGACAATCGAAATCAATATCATAAAATTCGAGCATCTTCATATAAATTTCTCCTCCTTCTCCAGCTTGTGGCTGGCGCCCGAACATCAAATTCATAGAATTAACATTAGTACCTGTCATATGCATACCACCTAACAATACTTTAGCACGTTTACCTGCTGCTACATCCTCAGGACGAGTACGAAGAACAAAACCTTTGCAGGTAGTTAAATTATCAAACATACAATAAGTCTTTCCACCTTCCAAATAATAAGTCTGTCCTTCGGCTAAATTTACATCGGAAATGAAGTCTGTTAAAAGGAAATCAATACGCATTGCATTGTATTTCAGAGCAGCCTCGTGCTGTATCAAAGCATTTTGATAAGCTTCATCTGAATCAAACCGGTCACGACTTGGAGCACTTAAGTCATGAGTTACTAAAATAGGCTCTCCCGGTTCTCCGTCTGAGCGGGCAGAACAAGTATTGTAATATGCGTCCCATTTTACCTTCACATTCTCGTTGCGAACATTAATCACATAAACAGAGTTTTTCTGAAGTCCGTCAATATCTACATATCCCTTTTCAAAATCCTCATCGGTTAATTTATATTTTCTCCATTTTTCATTCACTGTTGATTCAGGATTATTAGGAGACGGATCTACTTCCAACCACTGATAAACAAAATTATCGTTAGCATCAAGCTGAAATTTTTCACGATAAATAGCCTTATCATCGTCTGATACCCCTTCTGTTACAGTTTTGAAAGCACGATTCAACATCACACGCATAGTAGTCTGTGTAGTCTTAGAAGCATCTACATAGACACAGAATGGAGTTGCATATCGATCAGAAGTGGTAATGCCCATCCATTCTGCCCACTGTCTGCCATCACCATGTCCATACCATTTGGATGCATGTGAAAAATCAGTCACATTATCATCTTTTGTTGATAACACGCGAATAGCAAAACGATAATCAGTGGAATACTGTTGATCTTTAATAACTAAATCAAGGACCTCCGGTCCTACAATGGTATCTAGTAACAAAAGACCGTTTTCGGCAGATGTACCCCAAGCATCTGCACCACCCGAAACATTTGGCTGTAGTGCCTGACGAATCTGGTAGCCCGCACAGTTATTCACTCCATACCAATAAAGATGAATATCATTGCCATTCGGTCCCTCTGCTTTACAATTATAAGCATAGTCATCCCCTTTTCCTCTATTATTATCACAAATGAACATAGTCATCCATTCTCTATCTATATTTGCCATTCCTTTCTCATCATCATCAGAACACGAAATACATGAGAAACCTGAAAATAACATTAATGCATATAAAAATATTTTTTTCATCATTCTGTCCTTTTATAAATTATTTATAGCCATAATAGTTCTTGTATACACCTGCTGAGCGTTGGATAGCCGCATTAGGATAAGGTAAAATATAACGTACAGGAGGTAAATCATTCACCTCAGGAACAGAATTACCATCCAGTGGTGATTCTGTTCCATCTTTGACCAACACAATCATTCCTTGTTCTGTATGACGAATATATCCATAGAATGAATATTTACATTGGTTAGTAGGCTCCGAATCATTGCTCCACTGATAAAATTCCGCCATCTTCCAAGTTGCTCCATCAACAGCTACCAAAGCTGTCGCTGGTTGATTAGCTGATTTGTAAGGATTATAAATATAGAGCATATCCAATATCTTATTGGGATAAGGATAGCCATAAACTTGATTTACATCCACACGCCATTCAACCGTTTGTGGAAGAACATGGTAATACATAGATTCGGGAAGATCATCCAAATAAGCACTACCATCATGTTCAGCTATATCATCTTCGAAGCCAGTAGAAGAACCGGCATTAGACATTCCTACAGAAAGATAGCGCAAAAAACTATAAACAATTTCCTGTCCATAAAGATTATTACGGACAAGATCTCTCCAGCGCATATTCTCACCCGCAAACTCCCATTTACGTTCATCAAGCACGGCTTTCAAAAAAGTTTCTTTAGAAGAAGCCACCTGAGCAATATAGGCAGAAACAACACTTTGGTCATCGAATGCCCGTGCATGGACTTGACGAAGTGACTCCTGAGCAGTGGCAGTAGGTCCTTCCAACTCATTAACAGCTTCGGCATTCATCAACAAAACATCCGTATAACGCATATAAGGGAAGTTAATACCTGTATTACTGGCACTCAAATTGGTAAACTGTCCCGCATTCGCCCATAATTTAGACCATTTATTATTATGGACAGTATAATCCGCACGAATCATACAAGAATCCTGAGTAGCATTATTAGCACTGTTACCATAATACCAAAGTCCATTAATAAAATCTCGACGCTTATCATTCTCATCGAATGAATAACGGTAAAAAGCACTCAAACGTATATCACCTTTAGATTCTCCCCATACATTCTTACCCAATGTCTTTCCTTCATTAACGGTTGATGTAGGTCCTTGAGAATACCCTGTATTACCTGTAGACTCCTTAGCAAAAGGAATCTCAAAAATAGGATCACCTTTAGCAATAATTTCAAAATTGCTTTCCTTGGTAAAAATATCTTGATAAGAAGTGCCTACAGAGTGTGTCCCCGAAGCAATAACCAGGCTAGTATATTCTTTTACGATTTGATAATACTTCTGATAATCTTCCGGACGTTTCATCACACCATAACTATTTGCATTATTTTTATCCGGATGAAGTGAATAACCTCCGGCAGTCAATGCAATACGTGCAATTAATGCCCAAGCAAACTCCTTAGACGCACGTTCTACTGTTGTTGTTGTAGTAGAAGACATCTTAGGAGCAATATCCTGCAAATCTTCAATAAGTTTATTTTGGATTTCTTCGCGATTCATTACAGGAATCACATAATTATCACCTAATTGTGAGGCTGGCAGGAAAGTGAAAGGAACATCCCCGAACATCACTACCAGATCATGATAAACCATAGCACGAAGACACTTGGCTTCGCCCAACATCTGCATAACAGCGGTATTCTCTTCATTATAAAGCGGACCAGTTTCTACACCCCGGATAAAACGGTTAGCATCTTCAATAGCTTTATAAGAAGCTCTCCAATATTTATCAATTTCGCCACCTTGATCGTCACAATCAAAACGTGCATAGCTATTATGGGTTGCTACATTACCTGTATACATCTGCATATCAACATCACTGTTCAAATTAAAAGTTTTCTGATAGGCACTGCCATAAAGATCACCTACCAAGATAGAAGCATAAACACCGTTCAACGCACGGCTAATTTCTGTTTCTTGGCTGAACACAAAGTCCTCATTGTAACTTGATGGAGAATCCACGTCAAGGAAATCATTGCATGATATTAGAGTCAAAGTTGCTAATCCTATTATTAAAGTATTTTTAAATTTCATGTGCTTTCAAATTTAGAATGTAATATTAGTACCTAGTACAAAACTGCGACTACGTGGGTAACGGTTATAGTCCATACCACAAGTTAATCCTGTCTGAATATCCACTTCAGGATCATAACCCGAATACCCAGTAATAATAAACAAATTAGAGGCTGACACATAAAAACGAGCTTTCGAAATCCCCCATTTAGAAGTCAGATTTCCAGGTAACGTATAGCCAACAGTCAAATCCTGACAACGCAGAAACGATCCATCCTCGATAAAATAGGAATGAGTTATTTTTTTTGTCACATCCGTCGGATTCCAAAGTGTCCTACCTTCGTTTAATTCACGGTACATATCCAACGAACCATCAATATAGTAACATTTGTACAAGCATTCGCCATCACCATCACGGGTATAACGCCAACCTTTGTCGGCAAATGTGGAAAGCACATTGTAGAACTTATTCTTATTGCTTTCGGATGAGGAAAGCTGGTAAGCTGTCGCATTATTCACATCAAAATCAAGCATAAAGTTGAAGTTCATGGCAAAATCAAAACCCTTCCATTGTCCGCTCAATCCAAAACCTCCCTGCACTTTTGGATTGGTATTACCTATAACAGTACGGTCATCTTCTGTGATATATCCGTCACCATTCAAATCCTTGAACTTGACTTTGCCCGGCAGAGTAGCTATGCCTGAATTAGAATCTCCTGAAATCTGATTGATTATTGTTTTTGGATGTTCCACACCGTCTGCATCCATAATAGGTGCATCTTTCGAAGTTCCGTTTTCAGCGGCCGTTGATCCCCAAGGTACTGCTTGCAAGTTATTAGTGGGATCAAAATAGAATTCATCCATTGAATATAAACCATCATATACAAAACCATAAATAAGTCCTACTTGGTCACCCACCTTCAAACAATAATCATTGTAACTTGATTTCCAACGGTTATTCTGATCCCAAATCACATTGTCTGTACCATTTAATTTATCAACTTTCATTTTATTCATACCTAAAGAAAGATTTGCGGAAAGCACATAATCCCTGCCACTGAGAATATCTCCTGATATAGTTAATTCAACCCCTTTATTAGTTACTTGTCCAATATTTTGCATCTGACTTACATAACCAGTTGCTGAAGGAATGTCCGATTTATAAAGTAAATCTTTCGTCGTATTCCAATAAATCTCCGGAGTAACAGTGAGACGACCATTAAAAAGCGTGATATCAGCAGCAAGATTACGAGTTAATGTAGTTTCCCATTTAATATTTTTATTGGCAAAAGTAGTACCCCCTTGATTACCATACCATTGCTCTCCAAACTGAGTTGCTTCTCCAAATCCAGGTCCGCCGGTAGAATTAACAGTATATAAATAACGCCACATATCATCACTGATACGATTATTTCCTGCCAACCCTATAGCTGCACGAAGTTTTAACTGATCAATCCATTTTATATCTTCCATAAACTTTTCTTCTGAAAGCACCCAAGCACCTGATACTGAAGGGAAATATCCCCATTGATTACCTGGAGCAAATTTAGTGGAACCATCAGCACGCATAGTTACAGAGAGTAAGTATTTGTGGTTATAGTTATAACTTGCCTGCCCAAAGAAAGAAGCAGTGCGATCTGGAGTCGAAAGTGATGAAGTTGACTCCTGCGGTGTACCGAATCCCATATTATCCCAAGCCTGTCCAGCCTCAAATGCACGTGGGAAATAACGATTCTTTTGGAAGTTCTTCTTATTTTGGCTATGATAAATTTCTTGCCCCAATAACATGGAAAAATTATGCTTATCTTTAATAGAAAAGCCATAAGATGCCGTGTTAGTCCAAATATATTTAAAAGACTGATCTTTCTGAATACTTGCTACAGGCAACGAATTATTTTTTGTACCTTCACCTGTCAAGGCACCCCAAAAACGATATTGATCTTTCCAGTTTAAACTAAGAGTGGCTTCTGTACGAAGCACCAATCCTTTAACAGGCTTCCATTCCAATGAAATAGCATTAGTATAGTTATAAGCATACTTATTCTGTTGATTAATGGCAATATCACTTTTCGGATTAGTATAAGTAAACAATGCTTCTTCATCAGGGTCAGCATAAGAAGGATCTATATATCCGAATTCACGTAATCCGTTAGTGGGTCTATAACGGAGTACATCAATAATACCGCCTGTACCAATATTATCACCTCCAGCTCCTTGATCACGGCGAAACGTAAATTTAGGATTGATATGCAATGTCAAATTTTTAGTTATATCAATAGCTGTCTTGATATTCAAATTGGTACGGCGCACACCCGACCCCATAATAATACCTTTATCTTCGCTTTGAGTAAGAGAAGCAGTGAAGCGCATCTTATCTGTACCTCCACCAATAGTTACATTAGTAGAATAATTGATAGGATTCTCTCCCATTACCTCATCCTGCCAGTCATGAGTAGGCAAAGAATAATACATATCCAAATCTTGCGGATTGCCAAAATTAGCACGGAAAAATTTGGCATTGCTAGAACGGCTACCATTACACGCCGACCATTCATATTGATAACGTGCAAACTCTGCTGAATTCATTAAATCTAATTTTTTAGACAAATGACTAGTAGACAAATGGGCATTGAAACTTACCTGTATTTTTCCAGCTTTGGCCGATTTAGTAGTAACAACCACTACACCATTACCGCCCTTAGCTCCATAGATTGCCGTGATAGAAGCATCTTTCAATACATCAATAGAAGCAATGTCTGTAGGAGGAATATCATTGATGTTATCCACCTGAAAACCATCGACAATGTAAAGAGGATCATTGCTCTGGGTCACAGACGTACCTCCACGAACACGAATGTTAATATCTGCCCCTGGAGCACCATCGACCGTAGTTACTTGCACACCAGCTATTTTTCCCTGCAAAGCCACAGCGGCTGAAGTAACTGGTACAGCAGCAATCTTCACACCAGACACGGAACCTACTGAGCCAGTCAGATCTTTACGAGCCCTGCTACTGTAACCCAGCACTACTACCTCTTCAAGCGCTTGTGAATCATCTTGCAGCGTAATTGTCAGTTCTTTTCCGGTAACCGCATCCACTTCTTGCGTTTCGTAACCTACAAAAGAAATAACAATTCTTTTTCCTTTAGACACGGCCAAAGTAAACTTTCCGTCAAAATCAGTTATGGTTCCGTTGGAAGGATTTCCCTTCTCCACAACGGAAGCTCCAATAACGGCTTCACCTGCCGAATCAAGTACAGTACCTTTTACGGTAATGCTCTGAGCAAACATCATCACCGGTATCAGTAACAGCACTGAAAACAGAAGAAGTCTGCTTTTCACTCCTCTTAATTCATTTGTAAATTTCATAATAAAATATTAAGTTAAACAAAAATTTAAAGTCCATTTTTTCCGTGAATGTGAAATAATATAAATCACTATTGTTATTTATATTCTATTCTAAAAGGAAACAATTATAATTTTTATGAGAATAATAGATACTTATTAAAATAGCACACGCATTCTTATAATTTCCGTGTACGCACACAAAACGAGTGAAAAATATTAGATATACAAATTCCCATGCTAAATAAAGCACATCATCAAATACATTAACAGTAATGTTTTCCATTATAATTTAATGTTAGTATTAGAAAATTGGTTTATTTTTATACTATATACGCCACAAATAAAAATAATATTGTTGACTGAACCTAATTTTTGTATTGAAAAAAATTAGTTCAACCAATAATTACAACATAATGAACAAAAAAGACACATTCATCAATGAAAACACGGAATTACATAAAAAAGCAGTGCTATGGACTTGTCCTCCATAACACTGCCACCTCTATTTAT
>PPYF01270288.1_pt1 | contig 13563 bp, 8 predicted proteins | sample 1559871 | NCBI WGS metagenome assembly PPYF01 (sample SAMN08240021, study PRJNA423297) | Human gut metagenome, whole genome shotgun sequencing project. | reverse complement strand
AAAAGGGTGCAAACAGCGCTGGTAGTGGAAACCGGCGAGATGCGTGAGGTAATGCACGCCGCCCTCTTACTAGGCTACGGAGCCAGTGCCATCAACCCTTATATGGCTTTCGCTATCTTGGATGATCTAGTAGACAGGCAAGAGATACAATTGAATTACGAGACTGCCGAGAAGAATTACGTAAAAGCCATTTGCAAGGGTTTATTCAAGGTTATGAGCAAGATGGGGATCAGCACGATCCGCAGTTACCGGGGAGCAAAGCTTTTCGAGGCGATCGGCCTAAGCCGGGATCTGGCAGATACTTACTTCGGGGGAACCACCAGCAACATCGGTGGTATCCGCTTGGAAGAGATAGCGGCAGATGCGATCGCCATGCACAATGACGCATTCTCCCACCCCACGGATTCTTTATTGGAACATAAAGGCATTTATTCCTTCCGCAAGGATGGCGAGAAACACGCTTGGAACCCGGATACCATTTCCATGCTTCAACTGGCTACCCGCTTGGGGAGCTACAAGAAATTCAAGGAATATTCCCATGTGGTTGATGAGAAGGAAAGCCCCATATTCTTGCGTGATTTCCTGACCTTCAAACAACGCACCCCGATCCCCTTGGAGCAGGTAGAGCCGGAAGAAACGATCATGCGCCGCTTTGTCACGGGAGCGATGAGCTTCGGCTCTATCAGCCGGGAAGCGCACGAGACGATAGCTATAGCCATGAACAAGATACACGGACGCAGTAACACGGGCGAGGGTGGTGAGGACTCGGCTCGTTTCATCCCCCGTGAGGACGGGTTATCGCTCCGCTCCGCCATCAAGCAAGTAGCCTCCGGACGCTTCGGCGTGACCACGGAATATCTGGTAAACGCCGACGAGATCCAGATCAAGGTCGCCCAAGGAGCGAAACCGGGCGAAGGAGGACAGCTTCCCGGCTATAAGGTGAACGATATCATAGCGAGAACCCGTCACTCGATCCCGGGTATCTCTCTGATCTCTCCCCCACCTCACCACGATATTTACTCGATCGAGGACTTGGCGCAATTGATCTTCGATCTGAAGAACGTGAACCCTCAAGCCGAGATCAGCGTGAAACTCGTATCCGAGAGTGGCGTGGGAACCATCGCCGCCGGTGTAGCCAAGGCAAAAGCGGACCGGATCGTGATCTCCGGGGCAGAAGGAGGAACGGGGGCTTCCCCGATAAGCTCTATCCGTTACGCCGGAATCCCACCCGAGCTAGGACTATCCGAGACTCAACAGACGCTCGTGATGAACGGCCTCCGGGGACAAGTCCGCTTGCAAACAGACGGACAATTGAAAACCGGACGGGATATCGTATTGATGGCGATGCTGGGTGCCGAGGAGTTTGGATTCGCCACCTCCGCCTTGATCGTCTTAGGCTGTGTGATGATGCGTAAATGCCATATGAACACGTGTCCGGTAGGTGTCGCTACCCAAGATGAGGAATTACGTAAACGCTTTCATGGCCGACACGAATATTTGGTGAATTTCTTCACCTTCCTCGCCCGTGAAGTTCGGGAATATCTGGCAGAGCTAGGCTATACGAAACTAGACGATATCATTGGCCGTACGGACTTACTCATGCGTAAACCTTCCGATCATATCGAGAAACATGATCTATTGGATCTCAGCCGCTTGATCCATCTACCGGAACAAGCCGCCACGCAGGCCATCCATCATGTCACCCGTCAACTCCACGCGATCGACAACGTGAAAGATGTGGATATAATCCGTCACGCAAAGGCCGCCATCGAATCCGGACAGGAAGTATCGTTGGATTACGCGATAGCCAACACCGATCGTTCCGTAGGAGCCATGCTTTCCGGCGAGATCGCCAAGCGGTACGGGAACATCGGGTTACCGGAGAACACCCTGCATATCAAGTTCAAGGGGGCGGCGGGCCAGAGCTTCGGAGCCTTTCTGGCTCACGGCGTACATTTCCGGTTGGAAGGCGAGGCGAACGACTATCTCGGAAAAGGATTGAGTGGCGGACACATCAGTTTAATGCCTCCGGTACGCTCCACCTTTATAGCGGAAGACAATACGATAGCCGGTAATACCTTATTATATGGGGCTACCAGCGGTGAGGTTTATATCAACGGCCGGGTCGGAGAGCGTTTCTGCGTGCGAAACTCCGGGGCGATCGCTGTCGTGGAAGGTGTAGGCGACCACTGTTGCGAGTACATGACCGGAGGCCGGGTTGTCGTCTTAGGCAATACAGGCCGGAACTTCGCCGCCGGAATGAGTGGCGGTGTCGCTTACGTATGGAACAAGAATGGTGATTTCGATTATTATTGCAACATGGAAATGGTAGAGCTTTCCTTGATCGAGGATAGCACCTCACGGAAGGAACTTCATGAATTGATCCGCAAGCATTATCATCATACCGGCAGCCATCTGGCCGGATTAATGCTCGATAACTGGAACAAGTACGTGGATGAGTTCATCCAGATCGTCCCGATCGAATACAAGAAAGTACTCCAAGAGGAACAGATGCGCAAACTCCAACGCAAGATCGCGGAGATGCAGAAAGACTACTAAATATTTACACAAAAACAAGAGAACTATGGGAAACCCAAGAGCATTTCTAACGATACATAGACAAGAGGCGGGCTATCGTCCCGTCCACGAACGTATAGATGATTTCAGCGAGGTAGAACAGACCTTGAACAGCGGCGACCGCCGTACGCAGGCCTCCCGCTGCATGGATTGTGGCGTACCCTTCTGCCACTGGGCCTGCCCGCTGGGTAACAAGCAACCCGAATGGCAAGATTTGTTATACAAAGGCCGTTACAAAGAGGCATATCACGTATTGGAGCAGACCGACGACTTCCCGGAGTTCACGGGACGTGTCTGCCCCGCCCTCTGCGAGAAAAGCTGCGTACTGAAACTTAGCTGCGACGAACCTGTCACGATCCGTGAGAACGAGGCGGCTATCGTGGAAGCCGCTTTCCGGGAAGGATACGTACAGCCTATCCAACCGGTACGCAACGGGAAAAAGGTAGCCGTGATCGGTAGCGGTCCCGCCGGATTGACCGTGGCGAACCAATTGAACCGGAAAGGATATGAAGTCACCGTATTCGAGAAAGATGAGTTACCGGGCGGCTTGCTACGCTTCGGCATCCCCAATTTCAAGCTAGGCAAGCACATTATCGATCGCCGTATCCGTATCATGGAGCAAGAAGGGATTCTTTTCCGTGTAAACACGATGGTCGGCAAAGAGATATTAGCGAAAGATGTAGTGAAAGATTTCGACGCTGTTTGCGTAGCGATCGGCGCCGAGGTTCCCCGGGATCTATCTATCGAGGGACGTCATTTAAGAGGCGTACATTTCGCCTTGGAGTTATTAAGCCAGCAGAACCGGATCTTAGAAGGCATCCCGATCCCGCCCAAAAGCCAGATCAATTGCAAAGGCAAGAAAGTCTTAGTGATTGGCGGAGGTGATACGGGTAGCGATTGTGTAGGGACAGCGAACCGTCATGGGGCGGCCTGTGTCACCCAGATCGAGATCATGCCCCAGCCACCCGTCGGACAGAATCCGGCGACACCTTGGCCCATGTATCCGCAAGTACTGAAAACCAGCAGCAGCCATGAGGAAGGTTGTATCCGCCGGTGGAACCTAACCTCTAACCGTTTTATCGGAGAGAAAAACAACCTGATAGGGGTTGAGGTAGAAGAAGTCGAATGGGTTCCCTCCCCAGACGGAGGCCGTCCGCAGATGAGGCTGACCGGCAAGAAAGAGATCATCGAGGCCGATCTGGTTTTCCTCGCCATGGGCTTTCTGCATCCGGAACAAGAAGGATTGATCAAAGAACTGCGATTGGCTACCGACAACCGCGATAACATCGCCGTAGACAACGCCGGATATACCGCCAACAGCAACCTATTCGCCTGCGGAGACGCTGTCAGCGGAGCGAGCTTAGTCGTAAAAGCGATGGCCTCCGGCCGTAATGTCGCCCGATCCATCGACCGTTTCTTACAAACCAACTAATTTTCAACTTTCAATTTTTAATGATCATGTGTGGTATAACAGCGATATTCAATATACACGACGGAGCGCAAGCCCTGCGTAAACAAGCGTTATTAATGAGTAAACGAATCCGTCACCGGGGGCCGGACTGGAGTGGTATCTACCAAGGCAAAACCGCTATCTTAGCCCATGAACGCCTTTCCATCGTAGACCCTGCCTCCGGAGGGCAGCCTTTGGTCAGCCCCGACGGCAAACTCATCCTCTGCGTCAACGGAGAGATCTACAACCATCAGGAATTACGAGAACGGTTAAAAGGCGATTACGAGTTCCAAACCGGCTCCGATTGCGAGGTGATCCTCGCCTTATACAAGAAGAAAGGGATTGATTTCATCGAGGATCTCAATGGTATTTTCGCCTTCGCTCTCTATGACGAGGAGAAAGGGGTTTACTTGATCGCCCGTGACCCGATCGGCGTGATCCCGCTCTACATCGGATACGATGACGAGGGACACTTGATGGTATCTTCTGAGTTAAAAGGACTTGAAGGCTTCGCCACTCATTACGAGCCGTTCCTCCCCGGTCATTATTTCTATAGCGAAGACCGTAAACTCACGAGATGGTACACCCGTGACTGGATGGATTATGCCAACGTGAAAGATAATCCTACCGACGTACAACAACTTCACGATGCGCTGGAAGCCGCCGTCAAACGCCAACTGATGAGCGATGTCCCTTATGGCGTCCTTCTATCCGGAGGTCTGGATTCCTCCATCACCTCCGCTATCGCCAAGAAATACGCGGCGAAACGCATCGAGACCAATGGGAAAGCGGACGCATGGTGGCCTCAACTCCACTCGTTCGCCATCGGATTGAAAGATGCCCCGGACTTGCTCGCCGCCCGTAAAGTAGCGGATGCGATCGGTACGGTTCATCATGAGATCCATTATACGATACAAGAAGGATTGGACGCTTTACGAGATGTCATTTATCATATCGAGACCTATGATGTCACTACCGTCCGAGCCTCTACCCCCATGTATTTATTGGCCCGTGTGATCCGGAGCATGGGTATCAAGATGGTACTAAGCGGCGAGGGTGCGGACGAGGTATTCGGGGGATATTTATATTTCCATAAGGCCCCGAATGCACAGGCTTTCCATGAAGAGACCCTGCGTAAATTAAGCAAATTGTATTTATATGATTGCTTGCGTGCGAACAAAAGCCTTTGCGCATGGGGCGTAGAAGGACGAGTGCCGTTCTTGGATAAAGAGTTTCTTGATGTGGCCATGCGTCTGAATCCGGCGGCAAAGATGTGCCCGGGTACGACCATCGAGAAGAAGATACTTCGAGAAGCATTTTCCGACAGCTTGCCCAAGGAGATCGCTTGGCGGCAAAAAGAGCAATTCTCGGATGGGGTAGGCTATGGCTGGATCGATACATTAAAGAAAATAACCTCCGAGTCGGTCACTGATGAAGAGATGGCGAATGCCGCCAAACGATTCCCAATCAATCCACCCCAAAACAAGGAAGAGTATTATTACCGCTCCATCTTTGAAGAGCATTTCCCCAGCGAAAGCGCAGCGAGAAGCGTACCTTCCATTCCTAGCGTAGCATGTTCTACCGCAGAGGCTTTAGCTTGGGACTCGGCTTTCAAAAACATGAACGAGCCAAGTGGCAGGGCCATAAAAGACGTACATGAATCCGCTTATTGACGAATATTTCTTTTCTTTAGTAGCAAAATGCACCAACTTTTATGAATAATAAACGCTGGTGCATTTAATTTTTATAATAACTTTGCCAGCTAGAGTCATAAAACACTTTAAAACAAATTTATATGAAGAAAATCTTTACATGCATTAGTTTGGCAGCCGCTACATTCATGGCTACCACCCCAGTGATGGCACAACAACAAAAACAATTAACAGATAAAGAAAAGGCTGCTGTTGTTAAAGTTATTGTTCCTGCCGTTTTTGATCAAGTAAAGCAAATCAGTGGAGTTGATTTCATGTCTCTCACAAATCCTAATATCGAAAGCATAATTAATTCCCCTTTATTTTTGCCTCAAGTATCAAGCCTACGTGCAGATCAATTAAATCCAATCTCGGTTACTCCTGATAGTTTAAAATTGGATCTTAGTTCTATGGATTTTTCTGCGATAGCACCGGGAATGGGTGATTTCATCGCAGGGATCGTTAATGACGTAAAACTGACATTCAGTGATTATAAAGAATATAACGTTTCACTTAACGGACAATCCGTAAAAATTGATTTACCAGAGAAAATTGATGTATCCGCAGCTGCTTTAGTTGACGCAGAAACGGGTAAACCCACAAATTTATTATCGGTATTAATCAAGACCGGGAACAAAGGAACCATTCTTCCTTTCAACAGCTTATCCGTAGAATTGAAATTAGGTTGGTTAGGTACCGTGGGTAGCATGATCCCTAATTTCCCGCTTAAAGATGGAAAATTGATAAGCCTAACAGAAACAGCAAATAGCTCTGGTACGATTGATTATACGATTACTTTAGAAGATAATTTACGTAGTCTAGCTGCAACGTTAGCTCAAGTCCCGAACTTCCAAATATCTCTTGATATGACAAAGTTGATGACAGAAAGTACTATCAAGGCTAGCTTATTCGGTAAACCTCTACAAGCACCTAACGCAAAATTGCCAATGGGTGACGCCGTCGTATATGCAAACTTGAAATCAACAACAGGCATGCCTGCAGATTCTATTGTCTTGACTTCATATGATGCCGCATCTAGCAAAATCAAAGGATATAAGAAGTTGACTCCGACAATTGGCGTATCTGGAGCAAATCTAGTTTTAACGACAACAGATTCAGTACGTGCTGACGTAAATACAGCTTGGACTCCAATGTCTAAACAGATCGTTACAATGCCAGCAACAATGAGCACAGCAATCAATTCTATTATGTCCTCTCTTGTTAATGGTGTCGTTAGTAATCTTAAAGCAAGCGCAGAAACCAATTACACTATTACAATCGATTCTATTTACGAAGCTAAAAAAGATGAGGTTATTCGTGTAATGGAAATCGACGCAACGACAAAAGTTGAAGCTACGAGCTTAAAAGATACAAAGATGATCGTAGATGTCAACTTCTTGAAAGGAAGCAGTAAAGAAAAAGTCATGAATATCAAGGCTACGGCTCCTACAAATGATACTAAGATTACGGTAGACTTTAGTCCTGCTGTTGATCCTAATGGCGATGGCGTTAAAGAAAATGTCCGCATGGCGACATCGCTAGCGGTCTTTATGTAAAGAATGGTAAGGGTAATTATGTAATCGTTAATATGGTAGGTAGAGTTGTTTCTACGGGTATCATCACTAGCGATGAGCAATACATCAGTACTCCGAATATGCCGAACGGTATTTATATGATCTCAATCGATCAGTCTAAGCTCTTGAGATCTGCTCATAAGACAACTGTTAAGTTCGTAAAATAAATTATCTAGATAATTAGTTAATCTGATAAAAGGAGCTATCCGGAAACAAAACCGAGTAGCTCCTTTCTTTTTGTCAATTTGTAAACCAAACTCCCGGAGAGTTGATTTTTCTGGCCTGATGTACTTCTCGTCCCTAAATATGAGAAAAAATATTAGCAAATGATTGTTTAGTAATATATTAGCCAAATACGACCTTTTGTTCTAGAAAAATAATTCATGCTAGTTCACATTTATACGGGTCAAAACATATTTTTTATACGGATAAAAGAGGCATTTCATACGGTTGTATCGCCCGACGCGACTATATGTATCGCCTTATGCGACCTATTGCGTTGGCTAACGCCACTACTTGCGTCGCCCAACGCAACCTTTCGTGTGACAAAACATGACCTTTTACGTAGAAATCAGTGGTTAAATACGTATTTTCACCCATTATCTATCCCTAGTTAAGGCTTCTTGAAAAAGAGGCTCGTCAGACAAACAGACTTATTTTAAGCAAATAGATAGATATATAGCTTTTTTACTTACAGTTACAGCAACCCATATTCACAAAGCATATATTACGATATAAAACCAAAACACACACTTCTAATTATCATTTATAACTAAAAGCATATATTATAACTTCAATCTATTACAAACCTCATATTTATAAAACATTCGAGCCTCTCACCTGTTATATACTTATCAAAACGTTATATATTTGCATTACAATAAAACAAAAAGAAATAATATAAAGAATAATATCATCAAAATGACAAAATCAATCAGATTCACAAAGATGCACGGTGCCGGAAATGATTACATCTATGTAAACACGATGGTCTATCCGATAGACAATCCCGAGGAATTATCTATCGCATGGAGCAAGCCGCACACAGGCATAGGATCTGATGGTTTGGTCTTGATAGGTTCTTCAGACATCGCCGATTTCAGCATGCATATCTATAATGCGGACGGCTCCGAGGCGATGATGTGCGGAAACGCATCCAGATGTATTGGCAAATATGTCTATGAGGCCGGCCTAACGCAAAAGAACAAGGTCACCTTAGAGACCTTATCAGGTATCAAAGAGCTACAATTGAAAATAGAGCGTGAAGAGGTCACCGAGGTCACGGTAGATATGGGAATGCCTGCCGTAGGCGAGATGGCCTTGGAGGTTGAGGCTGGAGGAGAAATTTACACCGGCACCGTCATCTCTATGGGAAATCCTCACTTGGTTATCTTCGTGGACGAGATGGACCAGGTCGGTCTGGCAAGCGTAGGCCCGTTACTGGAATGCCTCCCGCTTTTTCCGGACCGGACAAACGTGGAGTTCGTGCAGGTGCTAAAGCCGGACGAGGTACGGATGAGGGTGTGGGAACGAGGTTCCGGCATCACACAAGCCTGCGGAACCGGAGCTTGCGCCACCGCCGTGGCCGGGGTCGTACGTGGGAAGACAAAGCGAAAGACGAAGGTCATCATGGATGGGGGCCCTTTAACCATCGAGTGGGACGAGCGAAGCGGTAAGGTCTTTATGACCGGCGGAGCGGTCAACGTGTTCGAGGGATTCATCAAAGTCTGACACGGGGAACAAGACAAAACAACAAAAACAACAACATAAAAACAAAAGAACTGAGTATGGCACTAATTAATGAACATTTCCTGAAACTACAGAACAATTACCTTTTCTCCGACATCGCGAAAAAGGTAAACAGCTTCAAGGTTACCCATCCCAAAGATAAGATCATTCGAATGGGTATTGGTGATGTTACGCAACCACTTGCCCCCGCCGTTATTGAGGCGATGCATAAAGCCGTGGAAGAAATGGCGAGCAAGGATACATTCCACGGATATGGCCCCGAGCAGGGATATCCTTTCCTAATCGACGCTATCATCAAGAACGATTATGCCAGCCGGGGAGTCTTTATCGAACCGAGCGAGGTATTCATCAGCGACGGAGCGAAAAGCGATTGTGGAAATATAGGTGACATGCTCCGCCACGACAATAGTATCGGGGTGACAGACCCCGTATATCCGGCCTACATCGACTCGAACGTAATGAGCGGACGCACCGGGGTATTGGAAAACGGGAAATGGAGCGATGTCGTATACATCCCTTGCACGGAGGAAAACAACTTCGTACCGGATCTGCCCAGTCGCAGGGTGGACATCCTTTACCTCTGCTATCCCAATAACCCGACCGGAACGACCTTGACTAAGGACGAATTGAAGAAATGGGTAAACTATGCCCTTGCCAACGACGTGCTTATCATGTACGACTCCGCTTACGAAGCTTATATACAGGACCCGAATATCCCCCACTCTATCTACGAGATCAAAGGAGCGAAGAAGGTAGCTATCGAATTCCGGAGCTTCTCTAAAACCGCCGGGTTCACGGGGATACGTTGCGGATACACGGTCGTACCGAAGGAGCTGAACGCCTTCACGCTGGACGGGCAACGGGTACAGTTGAACAAATTATGGAACCGTCGCCAATGCACGAAATTCAACGGAACCAGTTACATAACCCAACGGGGTGCGGAAGCGGTTTATTCCACCGCCGGGAAACAGCAAGTGACAGCTACTATCAATTATTATATGACCAACGCGAAGATCATGAAAGAGGGCCTGCAAAACTGCGGTCTCACGGTGTACGGAGGCGATAACGCCCCATACCTCTGGCTAAAGACCCCGGACGGCCTCTCCTCATGGAAATTCTTTGACAAACTGCTTTATGAAGTCAAGATAGTCGGAACCCCCGGAGTGGGATTCGGACCGAGCGGGGAAGGTTATCTACGCCTCACCGCTTTCGGCGATAGGGATGACACCCTAGAGGCCATGGCTAGGCTGAGGAAGTGGCTAAGATAAGTCATTTACTATAAACAACAATAATCATCAGGTATTATGTCAAAGTTAAGATTTAGAGTCGTAGAATCGGCGTTCGAGAAAAAAGCGACCGAGCTAACCACTCCCGCCGAGAGACCTTCCAAGTATTACGGCGAGCTGGTATTCAACCGTGAGAAGATGTTCAAATATCTTCCAGAGAGAGCGTACGAGAGACTGGTGGACTCCATCGACAACGGTACCCCGTTAGACCGTGAGACAGCGAACGCCGTGGCCTCCGGCATGAAGAAATGGGCGATGGAAAAAGGCGCTACCCACTACACCCACTGGTTCCATCCCTTGACGGAAGGTACCGCCGAGAAGCACGATGCTTTCATCGAGCACGATGGCAAAGGCGGCGTACTTGAGGAATTCGAGGGGAAACTACTGATCCAGCAAGAGCCGGACGCCTCCAGTTTCCCGAACGGCGGTATCCGCAATACGTTCGAGGCCCGTGGCTACTCGGCTTGGGATCCTTCCTCCCCTGCTTTTATCGTAGGAGACACCCTGTGCATCCCGACGATCTTCATCGCTTACACAGGCGAGTCCCTCGACTACAAAGCTCCCTTGCTGAAAGCCTTGGAAGCCGTGAACAAGGCGGCGGTCGATGTCTGCCACTACTTCAACCCGGACGTGAAGAAAGTATACGCCTACCTAGGTTGGGAACAGGAATACTTCCTAGTAGACGAGGGCCTATACGCCGCACGTCCCGATCTGTTGATGACCGGCCGTACTCTGATGGGGCACGAGAGCTCGAAGAACCAACAGTTGGAGGATCATTACTTCGGAGCCATCCCCACCCGTGTCATGGAATTCATGAAAGACCTCGAGGTTGAGGCATTGAAACTTGGCATTCCCGTAAAGACCCGTCATAACGAGGTCGCCCCGAACCAATTCGAGCTGGCTCCCATCTTCGAGGAATGCAACCTCGCCAATGACCATAACTTACTGATCATGGCCCTAATGCGCAAGATCTCCCGCAAACATGGGTTCCGTGTCCTGTTGCACGAGAAACCGTTCAAAGGCGTGAACGGTTCCGGCAAGCACAATAACTGGTCGCTGGGAACCGATACCGGAATCCTTTTGATGGGACCGGGTAAGACGCCGGAAGACAACCTGCGCTTCGTGACCTTCGTGGTCAACGTACTGAAAGCCGTGTACACCCATAACGCATTGCTGAAGGCCAGCATCTCCAGCGCGACCAACGCCCATCGTCTGGGAGCGAACGAGGCTCCCCCAGCGATCATCTCCAGCTTCTTAGGGACACAGCTATCCAAGGTATTGGAACATCTGGAGAACAGCGATACGGAAGATTTCAACCTAGCGGGAAAGCAAGGCATGAAACTCGATATCGCCCGTATCCCCGAGTTATTGATCGATAACACGGATCGTAACCGTACCTCCCCTTTCGCCTTCACCGGTAATCGTTTCGAGTTCCGTGCCGTAGGTTCCTCCGCGAACTGCGCCGCCGCCATGCTGGTATTGAACGCCGCCGTAGCGGATCAGTTGAGGCAGTTCAAGGCCGAGGTAGACGCTAAGATAGCCACCGGAAAGGATAAGTTCGCCGCTATCATCGAGGTAATCCGCAAGGATATCAAGGAATGCAAGGCGATCCATTTCGACGGCAATGGCTACAGCGAGGAATGGAAGGCCGAGGCCGCACGCCGGGGCTTGGATTGCGAGACCAGCGTGCCTTTGATCTTCGACGCTTATTTGAAAGATAGCAGCGTCCGCATGTTCGAGTCCACGGGAGTCATGACCCGCAAGGAGCTGGAGGCTCGCAACGAGGTCAAATGGGAGATGTACACGAAGAAGATCCAGATCGAGGCCCGTGTATTAGGCGACCTGACAATGAACCATATCATCCCGATGGCCACCAAATACCAGTCTTCCTTGATCGACAACGTATATAAGATGCGTGAATTATTCCCCGCCGATAAAGCCGCCCATCTATCCTCCAAGAACATGGAGATCATCGAGGATATAGCGAACCGCACGATCTTCATCAAGGAAAAAGTGGACGAGATGGTCAACGCCCGCAAGATAGCCAACAAGTTTTTATCCCATACAAAATACATACCTTTGGGGCATAAATATATAGGAGGGAAATTGATATGACGACAATAGAGTTACAGCAATGGAGAGAAAGCTTCGTGGAGAGATACCTTAACAAGATCGATGACATGGAGATATCGGAGGAACTGGAACGGGCTGCCAAAAAGATCTTTTCCAAGAGAAGGACACCCCGCCCTTGCGTAATCCACTCGCAAGAGGAGATGATAGCAGAGGTACGGAAATCGGTAGAAGACGCCCGAGAAGGTAGAGTCACATCAAGTGAGGATCTAGATAAAGAGATAGAGACATGGTTCTGAAACAGAAAAATCCATATTGGACAGCCAAGGCCAAAGAAGATTTGAAAGAAATTACGAAGTATTATAAGAAGGAGATTTCTATCAACATGGCCCACAAGAAAGTCAAGGACCTGAAACATTACGCCGATTTGTTAGCTGACAAGACTGTCGTCAAAACCCCGATAAATTAAGAACATCTATCAGATAAACAATAACAAATATGAATTACGGATTCGTCAAAGTAGCGGCAGCCGTACCACATGTTAAAGTGGCTGACTGCTTTTATAATATTCAACAGATCGAGGGATTGATGCGCCAAGCGTCCCAAAAAGAGGTCCAGATCATCGCTTTCCCCGAATTATCGGTTACGTCTTACACTTGCATGGACTTGTTCTCGCAAGAGACCTTACTCAGAAACGCCGAGAAAGCCTTGCTGGATTTAGTGAACAACACCGCCGATCTGGATTTACTAACGATCGTAGGTTGCCCGCTTGTCAGCGGAAGCCAACTGATAAACGCCGCCGTCGCTTTCCAACGGGGCGAGATACTAGGGGTAGTGCCCAAGAGCTACCTGCCCAGCTACAAAGAGTTCCAAGAAGAGCGTTGGTTCACGGCCTCTTCACACCTACAGCAATCCATGATCACGATCGGTAACCGGGAAGTGCCGCTGGATTGCTACCTGATCTTCGAGTATGATGAGGTACGTGTGGGTATCGAGATCTGCGAGGATCTTTGGGTTCCCATCCCTCCCAGCTCCGAGCTAGCCATGCAGGGGGCCAACTTGATATTCAATCTATCCGCCAGCAACGAGTTGATCGGTAAGCATGCTTACTTACGATCCTTGATCTGCCAGCAATCCGCACGTTGTATCGCCGGATACGTCTACGC
>PPYF01222086.1_pt1 | contig 13564 bp, 10 predicted proteins | sample 1559871 | NCBI WGS metagenome assembly PPYF01 (sample SAMN08240021, study PRJNA423297) | Human gut metagenome, whole genome shotgun sequencing project. | reverse complement strand
ATATCATCAAAAGCATACTCGTTGAAGTAGGAATGAAACATAGAAGTTTATAACTTTTTATAAGTTTTCAGTAACGGTACAATAAGGGGACATGGATCTTTTCGATTATATGAGACAGACCAATCAGGAAAAGGAAGCGCCGCTGGCGGCAAGGCTGCGGCCCCGGACGCTGGATGAGGTAGTCGGGCAGCAGCACATTATCGGAAAGGACAAGCTTTTGTACCGTGCGATTCAGGCGGACAAGCTTTCCTCCATCATTTTTTACGGACCGCCCGGAACGGGCAAAACGACTCTTGCGAGGGTGATCGCGAATACGACCAGCGCGGAGTTTATGCAGATCAATGCGACTGTGGCAGGCAAAAAAGATATGGAAGAGGTTGTCGCAAAGGCAAAGGACAACCGTGGAATGTTTGGAAAAAAGACGATCCTGTTCATTGATGAGATCCATCGGTTCAACAAGAGTCAGCAGGACTATCTGCTTCCCTTTGTGGAGGATGGAACCCTGATCCTGATCGGTGCGACGACGGAAAATCCGTATTTTGAGGTAAACGGAGCGCTGCTGTCCCGTTCGGTTATTTTTGAGCTCAAGCCGCTTTCAAAGGAAGATATCGAAGAACTGATCCGACGGGCAGTCTATGATCAGAGAGGAATGGGTGCCTATCAGGCACAGATAGAGCCGGATGCGCTGGAGTTTCTGGCGGATATTGCAGGCGGAGATGCACGTGCGGCATTGAATGCAGTAGAGCTTGGCGTAATGACGACACAGCGCTCAGAGGATGGAAAAATCCATCTGACCCTGGAGGTTGCCCAGGAATGTATTCAAAAACGTGCAGTAAAATACGACAAAACAGGTGATAATCATTACGATACGATTTCTGCTTTTATCAAGAGTATGCGGGGCTCCGATCCGGATGCGGCGGTTTATTATCTGGCGCGGATGCTGTATGCCGGGGAAAGCGTGACATTTATCGCCCGCAGGATGATGATCTGTGCGTCGGAGGATGTTGGCAATGCAGATCCGACAGCGCTGCAGGTAGCGGTTTCTGCATCCCTGGCGTCAGAGCGGGTGGGCATGCCGGAGGCACAGATTATTCTGGCACAGGCGGCGGCCTACATTGCATGCGCGCCGAAAAGCAACGCGGCGGTCAATGCCATTGCGTCAGCAATGAAGACGGTGGAAGAAACCGGAAATCTGGCGATTCCGGTGCATTTGCAGGATGCTCATTATAAAGGAGCAGCAAAATTGGGACACGGAAAAGATTATAAATATGCACACGATTATCCAAACCACTATGTCAGACAGCAGTATTTACCTTATGAGCTGTCCGGAAGAGAGTTTTATCAGCCCGGTGGGATGGGATATGAAGTAAAGATCAAAGAGCACATGCAGCGGATACGCAGGGAAGCGGCTAAGACAGAGCAAAAGCCGCAGGATGGAGCAGAGCAATGAAACAGATACCAAAGCGGGTCATGATCGTGTCCTTTGATGCGGTCGGAGCAAAGGACCTGGAATATTTACAGACCCTGCCGAATTTTCAGCGTTTTTTTGAACAGGCGGCGCTGTGCAGCCATGTAAACAGTGTGTGTCCGTCCCTGACATATCCGGCCCATACATCCATTGTGACAGGGCGGATGCCGAAAAATCACGGGATTGTGAACAACACAAAAATCCAGCCCAACCGGAAGGATCCGGACTGGCTTTATCATCGCAGATGGATCCGCAGCACGACGCTTTATGACGAAGCGAAGAAAAAGGGAATGACGACGGCCGGGCTTTTGTGGCCTGTTGCGGCAGGCAGCAGGATGGACTACTATGTGCCGGAGATTATGGTGACACGCAAATGGCAAAATCAGATCCTGATGAATGCGACGAACGGTCCGTTGTTTTATCAGCTGGATCTGAACAAACGCTTCGGACATTTGCGAAACGGAATCGCACAGCCCCAACTGGACAATTTTATTCAGGCATGCGCGCTGGATACGATCTACAAATACAATCCGCAGCTGTTTTTGCTGCATCTGACGGATGTGGATACGAACAGACATCTCTATGGCGTGGAGAGTAAGGAGGCAAAAGAGGCTCTTAAGCGCCACGATAAGCGTCTGGGCGAGATTGTAAGGGCGCTGGAGGAAACCGGAGAGATGGAGAGCACGACGGTCGTGCTTCTGGGGGATCATTATCAGAAGGATGTGGACAAGGTTGCCTTTGTCAATCATGCACTGTGGAAAGCCGGCTTGCTGACGGTCCGCAATGGCAGGATCAAAAGCTGGAAGGCCTATGCCAAAAACTGTGACGGAAGCTGCTATATCTATCTGCATCCGTCTGTACGGAACAATGCAGAAGTGCAAAAGCGTACAAGAAAAGTGCTGGAGACGCTGAAAGAACGGGAGGATTTTGGAATCGAAAGGATTCTGACCCGGGAAGAGGCAGCAAATATGGGCGCAGACGAAAACTGCTTTCTGATGCTGGAAGCAAAGGAAGGATGGTTTTTTCTGGACGAATGGGAACAGCTGACGGCAACAGAAAAAGACTGCGCACATGGCATGAAGGGGACCCACGGGTATCTGCCGGGTGAGGCAGACTATCAGACCTTTTTTGCAATGTCGGGATGCAGTGTAAGAGCTGGTGCCAGGGTAGAAAAAAATATCGCGCTCTGGGATGAGGGCGCGACATTGGCAGCACTTTTGGAGATAGACCTCGGAAAAACAGATGGCAGTGTGATCCGGGAGATGCTGCAATAACATACTTTAAAACAGGGCGGTTGTCAGATACTGATAAATCTCCCTGTTATTTTTTTGCCAGTTTTCGCAAATGGAAATTGCGAGCTCTTCTGTAGGAACCGTAAGGCGGATGGTCACCAGGTTGACGTCCTTATCCACTGCGGTCAGCTCTGTTTCGAATTCCCCGTTGACAGCCTTATAGTAGTTGCTCTGGATCGAAGATTCGTTGCGCATTTCCAGTTCATTTTTTTTGAGATATTCGCCGATATCTGTTTTGATCGCGTCACTGATGCGGTTCTCAAAATAGGAAAGGGTATTGCGGCCCTCCTCTGTGATCTGCAGATGGGTGCGGTTGACCAGTGTTTTGGCAGTGATCAGCCCGGCCTGCGCCAGCTCATTGATAACCTGCTGCAGTGTCAGATAGCTGGTATATTCTTTTTCCAGAATGAGATCGCTGACCTGCGCCATTGTAAGTGGAAAGGATACCTTGTTGAGCAGATAAAGAACGATCAATTTATAGAGTGTAAGAGGCTCCTGGTTCATAATTATCCTCATTTCTGCGCATATTTTTTGCGCATGTCGAGTTTGTGTCAAGTGTGTGCAGACACAAATCTCGCGATTGAAAAATTTTATTTTTCAATCTTATCCCCTTGTCTGAGATTTCGTTGTTTCATAAGGGCATGCAGCCTGTTTAAGACGTTTCGTTTCGAAAGACTCCACTGGGGCGCGATCAGAAGCTTGCGAGGACCGTCTCCGGTGATTCGGTGGAGGCAGATATCCGGAGAAAGTGCAGCGATACAGCTGATCAGCAGATCGAGATATTCTTCCTGTGTCAGTACAGGAAGCTTTCCGGATTCATAAAGAAGGGCAAGATCTGTTCCCTTTAAAATATGGAGAAGCTGCAGCTTGACCCCAAAGGGCTGCACCTGATTGACGGCACGGATGCTCTCTTGCAGGTCGAGCCGGGTTTCCCCGGGGAGTCCGAGGATCAGGTGAACGATAAAGGGAAGCTTTCTGGCATGGAGCTTTGCTGCAGCATCATAAAATACGGAGGTCGGATACCCCCGGCGGATCCTTGCTGCAGTGTGGTCATGAATGGACTGCAGACCAAGCTCGATCCAGATAAACCGGTCAGGATACAGTAACCGGAGGCGGTCAAGTCCCTCCAGAATGATATCGGAAAGGCAATCCGGGCGTGTCGCAATGGAAATTCCTGCGACCTCCGGAGAGGAAAGTGCTTCTTCATAACAGGAAAGCAGTCTGTCCGGATCACCATAAGTGTTGGTATATGCCTGAAAATAGGCGATCAGAGACGGCTTGCCGGGTCCCGGTGTCCATTTGGAGGACAGAAGTGCCTTGGCCTGATTTAACTGATCTGTTACAGAAAGCTGCCGGGAAGCAGCAAAATCGCCGCTTCCGCCTGCAGAGCAGAAAATGCAGCCTCTTGTATCGAGGGTGCCATCCCGGTTGGGACAGGTACAGCCGATATCCAGTGCAGCCTTGTAAAGCTTCCGTCCGTATGTATTTTTACACCAGGCGTCCAGCGAATAGTAGGGCTTCTGGTGCCAGAGATCAGCGGATGTTTTTCTTGACTGCATCTGCAACAACGTCCGCAACTCTGGGATCGAATGCTTCCGGCATGATATTGTTTTCGTTTAATTCTTCGTCAGAAACGAGGGCTGCGATGGCATTAGCGGCAGCCAGCTTCATTTTATCGGTGATCTGTTTTGCATGTCCTTCCAGAGCACCGCGGAAGATGCCGGGGAATGCGACAACGTTGTTTACCTGGTTCGGAAAATCGCTGCGTCCGGTGCCGACAACGCGTGCCCCTGCTTTTTTGGCGAGATCAGGCATGATCTCAGGAACGGGGTTAGCCATTGCAAACAGAATAGCATCGGAATTCATGGAAGCCACCATCTCTTCCGTCACAATACCTGGAGCGGAAACGCCGACGAAAATATCAGCACCCTTTAAAGCATCTGCAAGGGAACCGGTTTCGTGAGCCAGATTGGTGCGTTTTACCATCTTTTCCTGCATCCAGTTTAAGCCCTCTGCGCCATCGCAGAGAATGCCGGATTTATCGCACATAATGATATTGGAAAAGCCGTAGGTCATCAGCAGGCGGGTGATGGCAACTCCTGCGCTTCCTGCGCCGTTTACAACAACGCGGCAGTCTTCCTTTTTCTTACCGACTACCTTTAGGGCGTTGATGATGCCGGCGAGTACAACAATAGCAGTTCCGTGCTGGTCATCGTGGAAAACAGGGATATCCAGAGTCTCTTTCAAGCGCTCTTCGATTTCGAAGCAGCGGGGTGCACTGATATCCTCCAGGTTGATGCCGCCAAAAGCGGGAGCAAGCCAGGTAACGGCTTTGATAATCTCTTCCGTGTCCTGAGTATCCAGGCAGATGGGAACTGCGTTGACACCGCCGAATTCTTTAAATAAGACAGCCTTGCCTTCCATAACGGGCATAGCAGCTTTCGGACCGATATTGCCGAGTCCCAGTACGGCGGAACCATCGGAAACAACAGCTACAGTGTTTGCTTTCATCGTATAGGTGTAAGCGGCAGCCGGGTCTTTTGCAATGACCTTACAAGGCTCCGCAACGCCGGGAGTATAGACAAGTGCAAGGTCTTCACGGGTGCGGACGGGTGTTTTGGAAACGGTTTCAAGCTTTCCCTGCAGCTTCTCATGCAGTTCCAGCGCTTTCTCCTGATTTGTCATTTGATTTGCCTGCTTTCTTTTTTTATATGGAATGATGATGTCGGGGCATACGCGTCATTCGTAGCTCTCTGTATATCATCATATCTGATTTATTTGAGTGAATCAAGGAAAAAATCTTCCTATTCTGTTTTGAGTGTGGTACAATGAGCAAAACAGAAGGAGACCTTTGACAATCGCGAGATTTGTGTCTGCGCGCACTTGACACAAACTCGACATGCGCAAAAAGCGTGCGCAGAAATGAGAGGAAAAAATGATGAGAGAAAAATATGAATCTCTGGCAGTGCATGATCTGAAGGAGATTGCAAAAGCAAGGGGGATAAAAGGACTTTCTACAATGAAAAAGGCGGAAGTCATTGATGCGATGCTGAGGTTGGATGCCCAGGAGAATGCAGAAATGAAAACAGAACCCAGCGCCCCTAAGAACCGTCCGGCAGAGCGAGAGGATGCTCCGAAGAGGGACGCAGCGGAGCGCAAGGATGCCCCGGAGAAGGGCGCGGCAGAGCGCAAGGATGCTCCGAAGAGGGACGCGGCAGAGCGCAAGGATGCCCCGGAGAAGGGCGCAGTGGAAAAGCAGGATCCTCATGACGGTGGGACAGAACCGGAGAGCAGAGCAGGGGATCGGGAGGAAAGGCGGCAGCAGAGAACAGGAAAGCGCTTCATCAGCAATGGTTCTTATCATAATGGACGGACAGGAAGCCGCGACAACAATGGTGCGCGGGAAAATACTGCAGCTGCAGCGCCCCGTGCTGCTGCGCCTGTGGCAGAAGAGGCACAGAACCGTGTAAGCGCGCCTGCACCTCGTTATAATGAGCGCTACAACAGTCCGTATAATCGCGGAACTGCACCGATCCAGAGTCCAGAGGACGACAAGTTCCCGACAGAGCTGGACAGCGGCATTACGGTAAAGGGTATCCTGGAGGTCATGGCTGAGGGCTATGGCTTTATCCGCTCGGATAATTATATGCCGGGAGATAATGATATTTACGTGGCACCCAGCCAGATTCGTCGGTTCAATTTGCGGACAGGCGATATTTTAGAGGGAAATACCAGAGTGCGGACGCAGAATGAAAAATTCTCCGCCCTGCTTTATGTCAAGACCATCAATGGCTATACCACAGAGGAAGCATCCAGACGAAGCAACTTTGAAGATATGACGCCGATCTTTCCGAACAGCAGACTGAAAATGGAACGCTTCGGCTGCCCGGTGGCGATGCGGGTCATGGATTTGTTAAGCCCCATTGGGAAAGGACAGAGAGGTATGATCGTGTCCCCGCCGAAGGCTGGTAAGACAACCTTATTAAAAGAAGTGGCCATGTCGGTAAAGAAAAATTATCCGGACCTGCATCTGATCATTCTCCTGATCGATGAACGTCCGGAGGAGGTAACGGACATGAAGGAGACGGTGGCAGGGCCGAACGTTGAAGTGATCTATTCCACCTTTGACGAATTGCCGGAACATCATAAACGAGTCTCCGAAATGGTTATTGAGCGTGCAAAGCGTCTGGTTGAGCATAAAAAAGACGTTATGATCCTGTTAGACAGTATTACCCGCCTGACCCGTGCCTATAACCTGGTGGTTCCGCCCAGCGGACGTACTCTGTCCGGTGGTATTGACCCGGCGGCATTACACATGCCGAAGCGCTTTTTTGGTGCAGCCCGCAATATGCGGGAGGGCGGAAGCCTGACGATTCTGGCCACTGCACTGGTGGACACCGGATCCAGGATGGACGATGTCATTTACGAGGAATTTAAAGGAACCGGTAATATGGAAGTTGTGCTGGATCGAAAGCTGTCTGAACGCAGAATTTTCCCTGCCATCGACATCCCCAAAACCAGCACGAGAAGAGAAGATCTGCTGCTGAGTGCAGAAGAGATGGAAGCGATCAACGTGGTGCGCCGCGCGCTGAATGGTATGAAATCCGATGAAGCTGTGGATAAGGTGCTGGATCTGTTTGCAAAGACGAAAACCAATATAGAGTTTGTGCAGACGGTGAGAAAGATGAGATACCTGTAAAAATACGGCCCATGCAATAAAATACGAAAGAAGGAGCGATCGGGAACTGCCGGCCGCTCCTTTTTGATTTCATAAGGAAATGCGTCCTATGAAATCAAAACGCTCTACGAGGATGCGCACCGGAGGTTCTTCCTTTTCCGGGAAATGAAAAAAATACTTGCATAGGGCAAAAGTTTATGCTATATATAGTTGCATAAAATATACAACGAAAGGAAAGCCGAGGATGAAGCTGCAGGAAACCCTGGAACATTTGAATTTTTCAAGGCTGGAAGCACAGATTTATATGGCATTGATCGGTTCTGAGCCCATGTCTGCCTATCAGCTGGCAAAAAAAATCGCAATTGCGCGCCCTTCTATTTACAATGCGCTGGAGCACATGCTGGATAAGGGGATGGTGGAGCTGGTTCCGGATCAGACAGCACTGTATATCGCCCAGGAGCCGGAGGTGCTTTTGGGGCGGATGCAGGCGGAAATGACAGCGAACCTTTCTCTCGCCAGGCAACAGCTGGAAGAATACGAGACGGCGAAGCAGCCGGAGGTGCATTTCGTATTCCGGGGCTTTGAAACGGCGATGGCAAGGGCTGGGAAGCTTCTGGAGGATGCCCGGGAGGAGGTTTATCTGAATGCGGATTTTGATCTTTCCTGTTTTGCAGAGATCTTCCATCGGCTAAAGAAAAAAGGCGTGCGGATCGTTGCGTTTTCCTTTTATGATCTTGGACTGAACCGGGAGGATGTGGAGTTCTATACCCACGGAGGAATGCTGACAGCACACCAGCCCTCCCGTCTGATGCTTGTGACAGACAGGCAGATGACGCTGACAGCAGACTGCGGTGCATTTGCCAACTGGAGCGGTACGGTCAGCAACAATGGGCTGATGGTGAAGATCTTGTCAGAGCATATTCAACACGACATCACTCTGTTGCAGTTGCAGGAAAAATATGGACTGGAAATTCATTGAAATGAGATCGGCTGCAGTTTAAAAGGATGCAGCCTGGAAAAAGGAGGTCTGAGCATGATTCATTTAGAAGCGGTTTATCATAGAGCGTCACAGCAGTTTTGCTATGCATTGGATGAGGAAATTTTGATGGTAGGTCTGCAGACCGGAGAAGAAGTGGAACAGGTTTGGATTCATTACGGCGACCCGTTTTCTACCGGTATTCTGGGCGGAAATGAGGCCTGGGAAGGCAGCCGGGAGGAGATCGTGACAAAAATGCGTCTGCCCAAGCACCTCTGGTGGGAAATTCCCGTGCAGCCTCCCTATAAACGGTGCCGGTATTTCTTCGAGCTGCAGGCAGGAGCAGAACGGGTCTTTTATTTTGAGGATGGCTTTCATTCGCCGGAGGATGTGAAAAACGGACAGCTGGGACAGTGCTTTACGTTCCCGTGGATGAATTCGGCGGATATCAACGTGACACCCAAGTGGGTGCGGGAGACGGTCTGGTATCAAATTTTTCCGGAGCGCTTTTGCAACGGCAACAAAGAAAATGATCCGGACTGGGTAAAGCCCTGGGGATATCATACTGTAAGTAATCTCGATTTTTACGGCGGCGATCTGGATGGGATCCGTCAAAAGCTTCCTTATTTACAGGAGCTTGGTATTACCGGCTTGTACCTGACGCCGTTGTTTGAATCTCCCTCAAGTCATAAATATGATACGACAGATTACCGGAAAATCGATCCGGGCTTCGGAGATGAGGAGACCATGAAGCTGCTGGTTAAAGAGGCCCATGACAGAGGTATCCGCGTGATGCTGGACGGTGTATTCAACCATTGCGGCAGTAACTTTTTACCGTGGCGGGATGTGATGGAAAAGGGACCCCAGTCCCCTTATTACGACTGGTTTATGATCAATCGCTGGCCCTGCCGGGAGCAGGAGGGCAGCACCCGGGATGGACGCTATTATTCCTTTGCCTTTGCGGAGCGGATGCCAAAGCTCAATACAAGTGAAAAAAAGGTGAGGGACTACTTTTTGGATACGGTTCGTTATTGGATCGAGACCTTTGACATTGACGGACTTCGGTTAGATGTTGCAAACGAAATTTCCCATCTGTTTTGCCGTGAGCTGCGGCAGATGACAAAGCAGCTAAAACCGGATTTTTATCTGCTGGGGGAAATCTGGCATGACGCAATGCCATGGCTTGGCGGGGACGAATTCGATGCTGTTATGAACTATCCCTTTGCTGCAGCCATCCGGGAGTTTTGGTATCGGCCGGAAAAGACGAAATCTGATCTGGAAGAGGCGATCCATGAAAATCTGGTGCGTTATATGCGCCAGACGACAGAGGTTTTGTTTAACCTTCTGGATTCCCACGATACGGATCGGCTGATCCATCAGACAGGCGGAAATCAGGACCTGTTTTTCCAGCAGCTTGCAATGCTCTTTACAATGCCCGGAAGTCCCTGTATTTATTATGGAACAGAAATCGCGATAGAGGGCGGCGCTGATCCGGATTGCAGACGCTGTATGCCCTGGGATCAGATTGCACAGGGAAATTATGCAGAGGTCACAGAGCAGGTAAAGCAGCTGATTGCCCTTCGAAAAGAGCCTGCGGCCCGCAGCATGGAAATCACATTTGAAAATAATAACAGCGCTGACCGGGTGGTGGAATATGTCAAAACCGGGGCAGAGGGCAGCAGGCTCCGGGTTGTATTAAACGCATCCGGAAAAGAGACCGATGTGGAGACAGAGGGCAGCGTGCTGTTTGCAAGAGGTTATGAGAATGGGGTGCTGCGCGCAGGCGGCGCATTGGTGGAACGGCTGTAAAACAAGGATTTCTGGTCAAACCGCAGCGAAAGAGGACAAAAATTTCACCAAAACTTTACCGGCATGTATATTGACAGAAGACTTTGCATATGATAACCTTACTGCTAAACAAAATTCCCTGTGAGGGAGTAGCGAGCGCAGCAAGTGCAGCTGCCGGGATGGAACAGAGCCGGCGGATCGCCTTTGCATCAGCGTAACAAGTCAACAACCCCGATCCTATGCCGATCTGGCTTGTTTTAAATTGCGAGACTCAGATACTGTTTTCTTTTTGAAAAGCAGTATTTGGGTCTTTTGTGATTCAAAAACACCATCGGGAGGAAAAAGAATGAAGTATTATTGTGAAGACTCACAACAGGTACTGCAGGAGCTTAACAGCCAAAAAAGCGGCCTGACGGAAAAAGAAGCGGCAGAGCGGCTTTTGCAGAACGGGGCAAATGAGTTAAAAGCGGCGAAGGGAAAATCCCTGCTGCGCCGGTTTGCGGAACAGGTGGCAGATCCGATGATCGTGATCCTGCTGGCGGCAGCGGCCATCAGCGGTGTGCTTGCAGTCCTGGAAAATGACAGCTTTGCGGATGTCATCATTATCCTGGCAGTGGTCCTGATCAATGCCGTGCTGGGTGTGTATCAGGAAAGCAAGGCGGAAAAGGCGATCGAAGCGCTGCAGGACATGGCAGCGGCCACCTCAAAGGTTGTGCGGGACGGGAAAATGTCCTCGATTTTGAGCAAAGACCTTGTGGTGGGGGATATCATCTGTCTGGAAGCAGGGGATGCGGTTCCGGCGGATGCAAGGATTCTGGAAAGCGCAAGCCTGAAAGCAGAGGAAGCTGCACTGACAGGAGAATCCGTGCCGGTCACGAAGCTGATCGATCAGATCTTTTTGGCAGACGGGGAACGGGATGTGCCCCTGGGCGACCGTAAAAATATGGTCTATATGGGAAGCACGATCGTATATGGACGTGCTGTGGCAGTCGTGACGGCCACCGGTATGGATACGGAAATGGGAAAAATTGCGGATGCTCTGTCTCAGGCACAGGAAGGACAGACACCGCTGCAGAGAAAACTGACACAGCTTTCGAAGGTGTTGACAAAGCTGGTGATCGGAATCTGTGTACTGGTTTTTGCAATTCAGATGATCCGGGCAGGCAGCCTGAATTTTGAGGTTGCGCTGAACTCCTTTATGATTGCGGTTTCCCTTGCAGTGGCGGCGATCCCGGAAGGACTTGCGGCAGTTGTGACAGTGGTACTTTCCATCGGTGTAACGAACATGTCAAAACGAAACGCGATCATCCGCCGGCTGACTGCAGTGGAAACTCTTGGCTGTGCTCAGGTGATCTGCTCGGATAAGACCGGAACGCTGACGCAGAATCAGATGACAGTTGTAGATTCCTTCGGAGTAAAGGAGCAGGAGCTTTCGGCAGCAATGGCACTGTGCAGTGACGCAGAGCTGGATGCAGACGGCAGTGTGACAGGTGAACCGACGGAGGCTGCCCTGGTTGCCTGGGCGAGCCGGATCGGGCAGGATAAGAATCTTTTAAAACAGAGTATGCCTCGTGTGCTGGAGGCTCCCTTTGATTCCGGACGAAAAATGATGTCCACGGTTCATAAACGCAAGGACGATTATATTCAGTTTACAAAAGGAGCGCCGGATGTGGTTCTCACCCGTTGTGGGTTTTATCTGGAGGATGGACAGCTTCTGCCCATGACAGAAGAATATCGGAAAAAGGTTTTGCAGGCAAATAAGTCCATGGCAGATCGGGCACTGCGTGTGCTGGCATGCGGACAGAGAGTCTGGACGAAAAAACCGGAAAGCGAGGATGCGGATCTGCTGGAGCAGGAGCTTTGCTTTTTGGGACTGTGCGGTATGATCGATCCGGTGCGTCCGGAGGTAAAGGCAGCAATTGACGAATGTCGGGAAGCGGGTATTCGACCGGTTATGATCACGGGCGATCATGTGGATACGGCAGCAGCGATTGCAAAAGAGCTTGGTATTTTACAGGATGGCAGCCTGGCAGTGACCGGAGCAGAGCTGGAAAAAATGGACGATGCAGAATTTGCAGAAAAGTTCCGGAACATCAGCGTTTATGCCCGCGTACAGCCAGAGCACAAGACCCGTATCGTAAACGCCTGGAGAAATGCCGGTTATGTGACGGCAATGACCGGTGACGGCGTTAACGACGCGCCCTCCATCAAGGCTGCGGACATCGGCATCGGAATGGGCATCACAGGAACGGACGTTACCAAAAATGTGGCAGATATGGTGCTGGCGGACGATAATTTTGCAACGATTGTCGGCGCGGTGGAAGAGGGCCGCAGAATCTATGACAACATCCGGAAGGCAATCCAGTTTCTGTTAGGCTCCAATATGAGTGAAGTGCTGAGTATTTTCTTTGCGACACTTCTGGGCTTTACGATTCTGCAGCCGGTGCATCTTTTGTGGATCAATCTTGTAACGGACTGCTTCCCGGCGCTTGCGCTGGGTACGGAAAAGGCAGAGCCGAACATTATGAAGCGCAAACCCAGAGATGCGAAGGCCGGGATTTTTGCAGATGGAATGGGCTTTGATATTGCTTATCAGGGATTTTTGGTAACAGCACTTGTCATGGTTTCCTATTTTATCGGACATTTCATGGAAACCGGAGAATGGACCATCACAAACAGCGCCCATGGTACTACGATGGCGTTTGTCACAATGTCAATGGCGGAAATTTTCCACAGCATGAATATGCGTTCCCAGAGAGGAAGTATTTTCAAGCTTGGCTCGAGAAACTGGCTTCTGCTTGGAGCAGCAGTGGTTTCCCTGCTTGCAACCACTGCAGTGTGTGAGATCCCGCTGCTTGCCGGAGCATTCGGCTTTACGAGCGTGGAACCGGCAGAATACCTTGTCGCGCTGTTATTGAGCGTGCTGGTAATTCCCATCGTGGAGCTTGTAAAGTGGATCCAGCGGCGCAGTACGAGATAACTGTAACGTAAACTTCAGAGTCAACAGATGCGAATCTACGCAACTGTTGACTCTGTGCTTTTTACGGGATATAATTGGAAAGAGCTGCAGCTGTTGAAATCAACAGACTGCAGGTTTATCAGGATGCGGCAGGCTTCAGACAGTGCTGCGGTATCCTAAGAGAAGCAAGAGGGTGATTGAACAGCTGAATAAGACTTATAAAAGTATATAAATTATTATTGAGTTTTATAAGTTATTAGTATGGAATAATATTGAAAAGAGGTGATACTTTGAGTAAATATTATTCTATACATGAATTTTCAAAAATTATAGGTGTATCAGCACAGACATTACGAAATTGGGATTCTAATGGAAAACTTCATCCGCATCATACTACAACAAG
>PPYF01028250.1_pt1 | contig 13564 bp, 10 predicted proteins | sample 1559871 | NCBI WGS metagenome assembly PPYF01 (sample SAMN08240021, study PRJNA423297) | Human gut metagenome, whole genome shotgun sequencing project. | reverse complement strand
ACCTACAACAAAGGAATATGGCTATGGCAAATCTACTTCTGCTGCCAACAACTTCCTGAACGCAATAGAGAGAAGTCAAGTGTTTAAGGTTAAGCACTTGACTTTTATTGCATTGGTTGAAACTATAATTTGAAAATCAACATCATAATTCGTCCGAAACGATTTTACTCCGCCGGTAAGCCATTGGAGAAATATTCTTTTGTTTCTTGAAAAATTTGCAGAAAGATGCTTGATCAGCGAAATGAAGTTCGTTGGCAATTTGTGCGATTGAATATTTTTCATCATCAAGCATAACCATTGCATTATGCAGAAGTTCAAGACAGATAAAGCTGTAAGGAGTCTTGCCTGTCATTTCTTTTATGATGCGTGTAAGGTGCTTTGCGGAAACGAAAAGAGATTCTGCATAAAAGTCAATGTTATGTTTTTCTTTGTAATTTTTAGAGACAAGCTTTAGAAATCCCCATGTGACAAAATCCTTTTTACTCATGTAAGGACGATAGTCTTCCAGACTACAATCTTTTGAGAACATCATATTTCCGACTTGCAGGCAGAAAGACCTATAATATAGTTCTATGAGTTCTGAACCAAAATGTTGATTCGGTTCCACAAGACTATCTTTTAGTTGCTCTAATTGTAATTCAATGATATGTTTTTCCCTCTGAGAGATATTCCAAATAGGGATATATTGCAAATTCAACAAATGAGAGGTCGGAAACGGACGAAGATTTTTCAGTGATTCACTGGCAAATTCAAATGTTACCATCAGTCCCCATGCCTGTAAATCCTGATTGACCTTCTTAATCCTGATTTTTGAATTGTCTATAATTTCAAGAAATGAATGGTCATGCATTTCTTGAAATGTGCCGTTCACATCCAATTCGAGAGTTCCTTTCGATACAAGTATATGCATGCGGCTTCTCTCGATTGTCATTCCTTCCAATTTATAGAACAAATCAGGCGTGATTAAGAGAAGCCGGTTCTTTCGACAATATTCAGAAGGATATAACCTACATATTTCTTGATATGTCATGTTGATTCTTGTTTTATTTACAAAGGTATGCAAAATGTCCGTATTAGACAAATTCTTAACACTATTTGGAGGGGTTTTAATATAAAAACAGCTTAAATGAGCAGTTCTGACAAATCTGTGTGTATTTTGAACAACAGGTTGTTGGAGCAATGAAACTAACTTTGCACCAAAATATAAAATTAAATAATAAAATATGATGGTAAGAAGAATTTTTGTATTTTCTTTATGCAGCGCCTTGTTGCTGACAAGCTGTCAAACAGGCAATAAGCAGGATGGAGAAACAAAGGAGGTTTATCCTTTGATGACATTGAAGCCAGAGGTTCGAAGCCTCTCAGTCAACTATTCTGCGGTAATACGTGGTAAACAGGATGTGGAGGTGCGTCCGCAAGTTTCAGGAACAATAACCAAAGTGTTGGTAGAAGAAGGCGCAAAAGTCCATAAAGGACAAGTGCTGTTCGTGATTGACCAGACACCTTATAGAGCCGCCCTGCAAAAAGCAGAGGCTTCGGTAGCAACCGCAGAGGCAAACGAAGCCATTGCCAAACAAACTTTGGAAGGCAAAGAATCTCTGTTTAATGACAAGATTATTTCTGATTTTGAATTGCGAACAGCTCACAATGACTATAAAAGAGCTAAAGCGTCAGTACTTCAAGCTCAGGCAGAACTTGCTGATGCCAGAAATAACTTGTCATATACAGAGGTTAAAAGTCCAGTGGACGGGTATGCCGGAATGACAACATACCGAATAGGTGCGTTAGTGGGTGCTACAGATGTGTTGATTAATGTATCTGATAATTCCGAAATGTACGCATATTTCTCACTTACTGAGAAACAGGCACTTGCTCTGACCTCCCAATACGGTTCGTTGGAGAAGGCTCTTGAATCATTCCCAGATGTTTCTTTAGAGTTAAATGATGGTTCTGTTTATTCGCAAACAGGACGAATAGATGTTATAAGTAGCCTTGTTGACCAATCGACAGGAACGGTCAGTGTCAGAGCTGTATTCAACAATAAGGACAAACAGTTAATGAGTGGTGGTCAGGCAAATATCATAATACCATACAACCGCACAGGCTGCATTGTCATTCCCCAAGGAGCAACATACGATATTCAGAACCGCATCTTTGCATACAGGGTGGTTGATGGCAAAACTGTTTCTACTCCAATAACCGTGTTTGAAATCAACAACGGCACCGAATACATTGTTGAAAGCGGATTGACCGAGGGAGATGTTATAGTATCGGAAGGTGCCGGCCTGTTGAAAGAAGGGGTGGCGGTATCGGTTTCGGAAGTCAGAGGAAAGGAGGAAAAATAAGATGAAGTTACAAAAGTTTATAGATAGACCGATTCTGTCCATTGTTATTTCTGTTGTCATACTGATTGCCGGAATCATCGGATTGTATTCGTTGTCTGTGGAACAATACCCTGATATTGCTCCACCAACGATTATGGTGTCAACTTCATATAGTGGAGCCAATGCTGAAACGGTTCAAAAAAGTGTGATTGTTCCCTTGGAGGAAGCTATCAATGGCGTAGAGAACATGACTTACATGACTTCCACCGCCAGCAATACAGGTAGTGCCCAAATTACGATATATTTCAAGCAAGGTAGCGACCCTGACATGGCGGCTGTCAACGTACAGAATAAGGTAGCCACTGCCACTTCGCTACTCCCGGCCGAAGTAACAAAAGTAGGTGTCACCACCATGAAGCGTCAAAGCAGTATGCTCAAAATATTCGGTCTTTACAGCCCGAAAGGAACATACGATGAAACTTTCCTTACTAATTATCTTGCTATCAATGTAAAACCTCAGCTTCAACGCATTTCCGGCGTTGGCGAGGTGAATGTCATGGGTGGAGATTATGCAATGCGTATATGGCTGAAACCTGACATCATGGCTCAGTATGAACTTGAACCAACTGATATTGAGGCTGCATTATCAAGCCAAAATATAGAGGCCTCCACTGGTTCAATCGGTGAGGATTCCAAGAATGTATATCAATATACGTTGAAATATCGTGGAAGACTTGAAACGGAAAAGGAATTTGAAGAAATTGTAATCAAGGCTCTGAACGATGGGCGTGTATTGAAACTGAAAGATATTGCCACTGTTGAATTGGGAGCGCAAACCTATGCGTATGCAGGAAGTGTAAATGGTGCTCCCGGCAGTACTTGTATGATAAACCAAACAGCAGGAACAAATGCCAATGAGATTATCACTAATATTGATAAATATCTGGAGGAATTGAAGGAAACACTTCCGGAAGATGTGGAGGTGGTAGAATTGATGAGTACAAAAAACTTCCTCGATGCGTCAATAAACGAGGTGATAAAAACGCTGCTTGAAGCGATTATACTTGTCGTTCTTGTCGTATATGTATTCCTTCAAAATCCGCGTTCCACCTTAATCCCTACCATTGGTATATTCGTGTCGCTTATTGGTACGTTTGCGGCACTGTATGTTGCAGGCTTTAGTATCAATCTGCTCACATTGTTTGCCTTGGTACTTGCCATTGGTACGATTGTGGATGATGCAATTATTGTCGTGGAGGCCGTCCAAAGCCGCTTTGACAAAGGTGTCCGCTCGCCATACAAAGCAGCGGTGAAAGCTACAAACGGTATATCGTCTGCCATTGTTACTTCTACACTTGTATTTATGGCAGTGTTTGTACCGGTGGCTTTTATGGGAGGAACTTCCGGCATATTCTATACCCAATTTGGTATAACTATGGCAGTGGCGGTTGGTATCTCTGCCGTGAACGCTCTGACTCTTTCGCCTGCCCTTTGTGCATTAATACTTCGTCCTAATGAAATTATTATCGAAGGCAAGAAACCGGAATTTTCAACTCGCTTTCGTATGGCTTTTGATGCAGCTTTCAAGAGAATTATTGGAAAATACAAACACGGAGTTGTATTCATCATCAAAAGAAAATGGTTGGCTTGGTCTTCTCTGTGCGCAGCAGTATTACTGTTGGGCTACTTTATGACTACTACAAAAACCGGACTTGTACCATCCGAAGATACAGGAACGATATTCGTGAGTCTTGATTCTCCGGCAGGAAGTACACTCGAAGAAACTTTGAGCATTATGAACAAGGTGGAAGAAAAGTTGAAAGATATTCCGCAGATAGACAACTTCAATAAAGTTGCCGGTTTCGGTATGGGTAGCGGTAATGGCGCTTCTCACGGAATGTTTATCATCAAACTTAAACCGTGGGACGAGCGTGAAGACGAAAACAGTAGCGTAGATGCCATTTCGGCTGAAATCTATCGTCGGACGGCAGGCATAAAGAACGCCAAAATCTTTGTATTTTCTCCACCGATGATTGCCGGATATGGAACTGGCAACAGTTTTGAAATGTATGTTCAAGACAGAAGTGGCAAAGGTGTGGATGAACTGAGCAAGGTAACTGATAAGTTTATAATGGAGCTTAACAAACGTCCTGAAATCCAGATGGCTCGTACATCTTTCAGTGCAAACTTCCCTCAATACCGGATTGATGTGGATGAAGCTCAGTGCCAAAGAGCAGGAACCACTACAAGTGAAGTGCTATCTGTGCTGTCCGGTTATTACGGAAGTATGTATGTTTCGAACTTCAATCGCTTTACAAAGCTGTATCGTGTCATTATCCAAGCACCTTCCGACAGCCGTAAGAACATGCAGTCGCTGAACAATATATATGTCAAGACAAACAACGGCATGGCTCCTGTCAGTCAGTTTGTAAAACTGACAAAGACATACGGTGCGGAATCGCTAACCCGATTCAATATGTTCTCATCTATAAATGTTCAAGGTATGCCCGCAGAGGGATATAGTTCGGGAGATGTTATCAAAGCCGTGAATGAAGTAGCAGCACAGTTTCTTCCGACCGGATACGGATATGAATTTTCAGGTATGACGCGTGAAGAAGTCCAGATGGCAGATTCGCATGGCACGGTTATTATATATGGCATTTGCATATTATTCATTTACCTGATATTGTGTGCATTATATGAAAGTCTTTTTATACCGATGGCGGTAATTCTCTCTGTTCCTTTTGGTCTTATGGGTAGTTTCTTATTTGCTCGTATATGGGGCATTGAAAACAACATTTACCTCCAAACAGGTTTAATCATGCTCATTGGTCTGCTTTCCAAAACTGCTATTCTTATGACGGAGTATGCCACAGAGCGCAGAAAAGTGGGAATGTCGCTGGCGGACGCTGCCGTTAGTGCCGCTGCGGCTCGCCTGCGTCCCATCATGATGACTGCACTTACAATGGTATTCGGACTTCTGCCGCTGATGTTTGCGTCGGGTGGGGGTGCAAATGGCAACCAATCCTTGGGTGTCGGAGCGGTTGGAGGAATGATTATCGGTACGGTGGCATTGCTTTTTGTTACGCCGGTTTTCTTTATCGTATTTCAATATGTGGAAGAACGAGTAATGGGTAAACATAAAAAGAGTAGAGAATGATGAGAAAATTAGTATTATTAATAGTAAGCGTGGCACTATTAAATAGCTGCCAAGTATATCGTAATTATAAAAGACCGGCAGAGTTGCCTATTGATGGATTGTATCAACCTGTTGACAGCATTGTAGCCAATGATACCTCTTCTATGGGGGATCTTCCATGGCAAGAGGTTTTTCAAGACACTCTACTTCAAAAATTGATAACATACGGTCTTGATAACAATACAGATATGCAGATTGCTTTGCTTCGTGTCGATGAAGCGCAGGCAAGACTAAAAGCGGCAAAATTGTCATTCCTGCCGTCAGTATCCTTGTCACCACAATTTGCTATTAACAAATCAGGAAACAATAGTGCAACCAAGACATACGAACTTCCGCTTCAGGCTTCGTGGGAAGTTGATCTTTTTGGCAAACTACGAAATGCCAAGAAAGCGGTTCAAGCAACCCTGTTACAACAAGAAGCATATCGTCAGGCTGTTCGCTCTGAATTAATTGCCACAATTGCCAATGACTATTATACATTACTTATGCTTGACGAACAAATCAAGATAAGTCAAGCCACTCTTGAAATCTGGAAAGAACAGATTAGGGTAATGGAGGCTAAATTCAAGGTTGGAGAAGAAACAGAAAATGCTATCAGACAAGCTCGTGCGAATCTGTATGAATTGGAAGCTACACACAACGATTTGTCAAGGAATCTATATGAAGCAGAGAATGCTATATGCACATTGTTGGGTATCACATATCACAAAATTGTTCGTAGTAACTTTGAACAGCAGGTATTCCCTGAACAATTTAGTGTCGGCATTCCTCTACGGTTACTCTCCAAAAGACCAGATGTGTTACAAGCAGAGATGGCACTTGCGAGTTCATATTATAATACCAATCAGGCACGAGCTGCATTTTATCCCAATCTTACTCTTTCAGGAAGTTTGGGCTGGACAAATTCATTAGGTCAAATGGTATCAAATCCAGGCAGTCTCATACTTTCGGCTTTGGCATCACTGGCACAACCGATATTCAATCGGGGAACACTCATATCCAACTTGCGTGTATCCAAAGATGAAGAGCAAATAGCTTTGCTCACCTACAAGCAGACGATATTAGATGCAGGAGAGGAAGTAAACACCGCACTTTATTCAATTAAATCTGTAAAGAATAATCTGGACAAACACTGTCGGCAGTGTGATGAGTTAAGAAAGGCAGTCAACATATCGGAAGCTCTATATAAGACAGGCAACGCTACTTATCTCGATTTGCTGACTGCTCGTCAATCACTGCTGAATGCCCAGCTTAAAATTGCATCTGATCAGTTTGGATATAGTCAGTCTATTATTAACTTGTATAATGCACTTGGAGGAGGGGCTGAATGAAAATCTTTATTGAAAATAAACGCATCTATTCCATCTTCTTAATGGTCTTCATAGGCTTGTTGACTGCCTTTGGACCATTTGTTACAGATATGTATTTATCGGCATTGCCATCGTTGATTGAACAATTTAATACAAGTGCATCAATGGTTCAACTGAGCCTTACCACTTGTATGATAGGGTTGGCTGTCGGTCAATTAGTATTTGGCCCGATGAGTGACCGATATGGTAGGAAACCAATATTATTACTAACATTGGGACTATTTATCATTTCAACTATGTGTTGCTTTTTCTCCTTTAACATCAGGGAGTTTGTAATCTCCCGCTTGTTTCAAGGAATCGCAGCGGCAGGCAGTATAGTAATTGCCCGCTCAATCTGTACCGATTTATATACCGGACATGAGTTGACAAAAATAATAGCAATTACAGGATCTATAAATGGAATAGCCCCTGTGTTGGCTCCGGTCATAGGTGGGGCTATGACCGATACCATCGGTTGGAAAGGCATATTTGCAGTATTGTTTGCAATCGGAATGGTATTGTTGTTCGCTTGCAAGTTATACAAGGAGTCCATACCCGTAGAAAGGCGGATTATCTTCAACCTTTCGGAATTACCATCATATTTTCTTCCGTTGTTGAAGATAAAGCCTTTTACGGGGCACATGTTGCAGCTTGGGTTTGCCCAAGCTGCATTATTCGCCAACATAGCATCTGCACCATTCATCATGCAACAACACTATGGATTTACCCCGTTAGAGTTTAGTTTGTTCTTTGGTGTCAATGCTCTTGTACTGGTTATTTCGGCCTCTCTCGCCACAAAGTTCAAAAGAATAGAATACGGTGTTAAAATTGGAAATATGGGCTTGTTGGTATTTTCTATAATTGAAATGGTAGCTTTATTTATGGATTGTAATTTTGTCGTATATGAATGTGGAATACTCGGCATACTTTTCTTTTTAGGATTATGCTTCACTTCATCTACAACAATAGCAATGGATAGTGGTCGCCATCATTCCGGTTTTGCATCGGCATTGTTAGGTGCAGTTTCATTTGCATTTGGTGGAGTTGTTTCCCCATTAGTGGGTATAGGTAATCCTATGAAGGCGACCGGAATAGTATTTGTAGTGTGTGCAATCTGTTCTTCAATAAGTATCTTTTTGACTAAAAACACAACAGATAAAACCACACCTTTAAACACAACAGACTCTTTTTCAGGAGATATAATCGTAAAATAATATACTCAGGAAGAAATATTTAAGAATGAAATATATTCAGAAAATAATTGCTTCCGGCTATCTGCTGATTGTTTTGTTAATCGGTGGAATTGCCTATACTTGGTACAATGAATGGTGGGAGGTGGAGGCATTGGAGGCGGACAACAGACAGATAGATGAGTTTCGGAAAGAAATAAACGAAATACATATCCGACTGATAGAGTTTTCTCTATTGGGCGAAACCATATTGGACTGGAATGTGGAAGACTTGGAACATTACCATTCCCAACGTATGGCAATGGATAGTATGCTGTGCCGATTCAACAACTCTTATCCGACAGAACGGATTGACAGTGTGCGCAGCCTTTTGGAGAACAAGGAGCGGCAGATGTTTCAAATAGCACAATTACTTGACGAGCAACAGGCTATCAACAAGAAGATTGTGAGTCAAGTTCCTGTTATCACACAGAAAAGCGTGCAGGAACAGCCCAAGAAACCCAAGCGAAAAGGGTTCTTGGGCATCTTCGGCAAGAAAGAGGAGGTGAAGCCAACTGCAACAACGACTATGCTTCACTCGCTCAACCGTAATGCAATCAGCGAACAGAAAGCACAAAGCCGCCGCTTGTCTGAATACGCCGACAGCCTTGCCGCCCGCAATATCGCGCTGAACAAACAACTGCAAGGCTTGATCCGTCAGATTGAAACAAAGGTACAAACCGACCTGCAAAACCGGGAAACCGAAATAGCGGCAATGAGGCAACGCTCTTTCGTTCAAGTCGGCGGCTTGATAGGCATTGTCTTGTTATTGCTGGTTATCTCATATGTCATCATATACCGCGATGCAAACCAAATTAAACGGTATAAGCACAAAACGGCGGATTTAATCAGGCAGTTGAAACAGTCCGTGCAACAGAACGAGGCACTGATAGCCTCCCGAAAGAAGGCTGTATATACCATCACCCATGAACTGCGTACACCGTTGGCGGCAATAACTGGCTATGCCGAACTGTTGCAAAAAGAGTGCAGCAATGGTAATAATGTGCATTTCTTTCAAAGCATACAGCAATCCTCCAACCGTATGCGGGATATGCTCAACACCCTGCTGGACTTCTTCCGCTTGGATAACGGCAAGGAACAACCACGGCTCACGCCTTGCCGAATTTCAACAATCACGCATACACTCGAAACGGAGTTTATGCCAATCGCCATGAACAAAGGATTATCCTTGACCGTGAAGAACGGAAACGATGCCGTTGTACTGACCGACAAGGAACGAATAATTCAAATCGGGAACAACTTGTTATCAAACGCCGTCAAGTTCACGGAAAACGGAGGTGTGGCCTTAAACGCAAATTACTGTAATGGCATACTGACGCTTGTTGTTGAGGATACGGGAACAGGTATGACCGAAAAGGAACAGCAACAGGTGTTCGGAGCGTTTGAACGTCTTTCAAACGCTGCTGCAAAGGACGGCTTCGGGCTTGGACTTGCCATCGTGCATGGCATCGTGGCAATGCTCGGCGGTAAGATACGGTTGGAAAGCCGGAAAGGTGAAGGAAGCCGCTTTACGGTTGAAATCCCCATGCAGAAAGCCGAAGAACTGTCGGAACAGACCATACAAACCTATATTTCACGAAGAGAAAGAAATCTCAGCGTTATCGCCATTGACAATGATGAGGTGCTGCTCTTGATGATAAAGGAGATGTTCGCTCAGGAAGGGATACATTGTGATACTTGCGACAATGTGGCAGAGCTGGTCGAAATGATACGCCGGAAAGAATACAACCTATTGCTTACGGACTTGAATATGCCCGACATTAACGGTTTCGAGCTGTTGGAATTGCTGCGCTCGTCCAATGTGGGCAATTCCCGGACAATTCCTGTGGTGGTGGCAACTGCTTCGGGGAAGTTGTGACAAGGAGGAACTGCAGGCAAAGGGCTTTGCCGGATGTCTGTTCAAACCGTTCTCCATATCGGAACTGATAGCGGTTTCAGACAAGTGCGCAATAAAAGGGACACCAGACGGAAAACCTGATTTTTCAGCTTTGCTGTCATACGGCAATGAAGCCGTCATGTTGGATAAACTGATAACGGAAACAGAAAAGGAAATGCAGGCAGTACGGGATGCCGCAAAAGATAAAGACCTGCAAAAGTTAGATGCCCTGACACATCACCTGCGTAGCTCGTGGGAGGTACTCCGTGCCGACCAACCGCTGAGGGTACTTTATGAATTGCTTCATGGAAAGGATAAAACCGATAGCGAAGCATTGAGTAATGCCGTAACCACCGTGTTGGACAAGGGAGCGGAAATAATCCTGCTGGCAAAAGAAGAAAGGGAAAAATACAATGGATAAGACAAAAATAATAGTTGTTGATGACAACATAGTATATTGCGAGTATGTCTGCAACCTGCTTATACGAGAGGGATACGACACCGTGCAGGCTTACCATCTCTCGACGGCAAAGAAGCATCTACAACAGGCGGAGGAGGATGACATCGTTGTTTCCGACCTGCGCCTGCCTGACGGTGACGGCATCGAACTGTTGAGGTGGATGCGCAAGGAGGGAAAGATGCAACCCTTCATCATCATGACCGACTACGCCGAAGTGCATACGGCAGTAGAGAGTATGAAACTCGGTTCGCTGGACTATATCCCCAAACGGTTTATAGAGGACAAGCTCGTGCCGCAGATACGCACCATACAGAAAGAACGTGAGGCGCGAAGAAACAGTATGCCCGTGTTCTCCCGTAACGGTTCGGCATTTCAAGAAATAATGAAGCGTATCCGGCTGGTGGCTCCCACCGATATGTGCGTGCTGATATTGGGCGAGAACGGAACGGGAAAGGAACACATCGCCCATCGCGTGCATGAGAACAGCAGGCGTAACGGCAAACCGTTTGTGGCGGTGGATTGCGGATCACTCTCCAAAGAGCTTGCGCCGTCGGCTTTCTTCGGTCACGTCAAAGGGGCGTTCACTGGAGCCGACAGTGCCAAGAAAGGATACTTCCATGAGGCAAACGGAGGCACGCTGTTTTTGGACGAGGTGGGCAACCTCGCATTGGAAACCCAACAGATGCTTCTGCGTGCCATACAGGAGAAGCGGTATCGCCCCGTCGGTGACACGACAGACCGCAAATTTGATGTCCGTATCATTGCCGCCACCAATGAGGATCTGGAGGCGGCAGTGTGCGAGAAGCGTTTCCGTCAGGATTTGCTGTACCGCCTGCACGACTTCGAGATAAGAATCCCACCGTTGCGCGACTGTCAGGAGGACATTATGCCGCTGGTCGAGTTCTTCCGTGAGATAGCCAACAAGGATTTGGGGTGCAGCGTGAGCGGTTTCAGTTCCGAAGCCCGTAAAGCGTTGCTGACCCATGCGTGGCCGGGTAACGTGCGGGAACTTCGGCAGAAAATCATGGGAGCCGTCCTGCTGGCTCAGGAAGGGGTTGTCACGAAAGAGCATCTGGAACTTGCCGTGACACAACCGAGTTCGCCCGTCAGCTTCGCCCTGCGCAACGACGCAGAGGAAAAGGAGCGCATCATAAGGGCGTTGAAGCAGGCAAACGGCAACCGGAGCATTGCCGCCGAACTGCTCGGAATAGGCAGGACAACACTGTATAACAAACTTGAAGAATATGGATTGAAGTATAAATTCAAGCCATAATTGGACAAGATTACATACCCAAGCCCTTGCGCTTTTTCTTCTTCTTGCGTTTCATAGCCCGGATGAAAGCCTCTTCCTCCGCGTCCACTGCCGGGCCTTCGGGAGTGAACAGACCGACACCGCCAGACGTGTACTCGGTATCGGTAACAGGCTGCCGTTGCAGACCGTCCGCAGTTTCCACCGGAACGGAAAGCGGTATCGGCGGTTGTCCGGCGTATGGCAGCGTGAAATGCTCCTGCAAGGCATTTGCCGAAAGCTCCTTGCCCATGCGTGAACCGTTCAACACGCACCCCGTGCGATGGTCGATGAAGGTAGCTCCGTAGATGCGTCCTTCCTCCGTGTAGCGTAGCACGGTGTCAATGCCTTTCTCTTTGAGCTTTGCGACAAACTTCTCCTTGTCATACGTGCCTTGCAGCACGGAAAGGACGGTTGTTTTGGTCGTGTCGGCGAGTTTCCTGTCCTTGATTTCCTGTTTGGAACGTGCGAACCTGCCTTGCACGGCTTCATAGCCTGCGGACTTCCCGAAAAGCGAGGACTTGAACGGATTGCCGATCTTATTTCCCGCATCGTCCGTGACGGAATAGACCAGCCCGTGATACTCACGTCCGCGCACGTTGCCCCTCGCTTCCTCCACCGTCAGGTTATATAAGGAAAGGAGCGCACGGTATTCGCCCATCGTCTGAAAACGGTACTGCCTGTTCAGAGCCTTCACGGTGTTACCCACCTGCTTCTTCACGTCGCCTGCCGTTGCGTCCACCTTGCGAAGCGGGTTGTCCAATATTGGATTTCTATGTCCGGCAGGATGCAAGCCATATTTTTGTTCCAACTCCTTACGGATGCGGTCGCTGCGGCGGTAGAGGAAATCACAGTTGATCCGTTTCCCGTCCTCACCTACATTTATTGTCACGATGTGCAAGTGATGGCGGTCAATATCCTCATGCTTGAAAACAAGATAAGGCTGGTTCCCGAAACCGAGCTTTTCCAGATACTCGCGGGCGATGTCCTGCAACTCCGTATCGGTCAGCACATCCTCCGGGTGCGGATTGAGAGAGATATGCACAACCGGCTTCTCCACCCTCGTATGCGGCGGCATGAAGGTGAGAAAATCCTCCATAGCCCTGTTGATGTCCACCGTCCCCGAACCGTCATTGAAGATGCGGTTGGTGGTAAGCAAGCGTCCATGCGCCTCGTTAATCTTCTCCCCGTTGTAGGCAATCGCGCCGTACAACGAACTTCCTACACTGATTTTTGCGACCATTTCGCCTTCATTTCCCTTGACAATTCCACAATCTGACGGCTCAGTTTCACGAGTTCGATGGTGTGTTGCTCCAACTTGTAGAGCAACGCCATCGCCTTTTTCTCGGAGAAATGCAGCCTCAGTTCCTTCACCACTTGGTTGTAGTTTGTGCCTATCGCACGGAACTGCGCATGAAAATCGGACAGCTTGGTGTAGTAGCCCACCAGCGTCTTGTCCACCTTCAGCACCTTGAAAGGTTGTCCGAAGAAGTGGGCTTTGAGGAAAACCGACCGTGCATTGACACCCGATTTTCCGAACATGGAGAGGAAACGGTTGTGTTCCTCCTCGTTAAAACGGACGGTGTAGCGGTACACCGCCGGATCAAGTTTGGGATTTCTCCCGGCTTTGCTTTTCCTTTTCTCGTTCATATTACTTTGGATTTAGCGGTCTGACGGCATAAGCCGCCGCTTTTGGTCACAGCACCGCAGGTCTGAGAGGCTTTCCGACTTCGGAGGACAAGCCCGCCCCCTGCAAGGGCAAGTGCTTTTCGTGGCTGCTCAAAATATTTTGAGCGGCTGAAAAGACATCTTGCTATG
>PPYF01438105.1_pt1 | contig 13565 bp, 9 predicted proteins | sample 1559871 | NCBI WGS metagenome assembly PPYF01 (sample SAMN08240021, study PRJNA423297) | Human gut metagenome, whole genome shotgun sequencing project. | reverse complement strand
AAGCCATCCATGGGATTTTAGTGATGAGATGATTGATGTGATTGCACGTTATGACAATATTATGCCATTTATACATCTGCCGGTACAAAGTGGTGATGATGAAATTCTGAAGATTATGGGGCGTCGTTATACAAACGCACAATATCTCACCTTATTCCATAAGATCAAAGAACGTATGCCAGAGTGTGCAATCTCTACAGATATCATTGTGGGTTTTCCTAATGAAAGCGAAGGACAGTTCCAACATACGTTAGATCTAGTGAAAGAATGTCAGTTCGATAATGCTTTTACCTTTATTTATTCTCCACGAGAAGGAACACCGGCTGCACGTATGGCGGATAGTGTATCTTTGGAAGTCAAACAGCGTCGCTTGGCGGAACTTAATGCTTGTTGGAATCAGTATGCTCACGTTAAAAATGAGGCATATCTCGGTAAAGTAGTCAAGGTATTGGTGGATGGCGCCAGCAAGAAAAAGGCGAATGTATGGAGTGGCTATACAGAAACCAATAAGCTTGTAAATTTTACTGGTGAGCATGTGACTGCTGGGGATATCGTAAAAGTGAAAATCACAGCATGTAAGACATTTTCTTTAGATGGTGAACAAATTCTATAAAAAGTGAGCAATCACTTTTTTTATGGTTTCGTTTATGGTTTTTGCGATAAAAAGCAATTCCCTTGTCTTTTTTTTGATGTTTAGTGGTATAATATCATTAGTTTATCATGGAATTTCGAGTTCATTCAGAATGAAACAATAAGAAAACATAATAACAATATGAAAACGGAGGTAACGATTTATGGATCAAGTACGCATTTTTGCGCTTGGTGGACTTGATGAAGATGGCAAGAATATGCTTGTCGTTGAAGTCAATGAAGCTATATTTATTATTGAAGCCGGATTAAAATATCCGGATACAGGACAGTTAGGAGTGGAATTCATCATTCCGGATTTCTCTTATCTGATCGAAAACAAAGAACGTATTCAAGGGATCTTCATCACCCATGCCCATGATGATGTAGTGGCAGCCTTGCCATATTTATTAAAACAGGTGAATGCGCCAGTGTATACAGGTGCTTTAACTGCGAATATCATTCATGAGATGCTAAAAAAAGAAGGCATAAAGAATGCAAAGATTCATCGTTTAAAACGCTGCAGTAAGCAGACAATTGGCGGTGTCAAAATACGTACATTCCCAATGACACATGCATTTCCTGACAATTTTGGATTGGCGATCAGTACCGATCAGGGATATATCGTCTATACAGGAGAATTTATCGTAGATTATGATATGCTTCAAAAAGAATATTTATGTGATTTAAACGAATTAAGTGATATAGGAAAAAAAGGTGTTTTGTGTCTGTTGTGTGAATCCCAGGGCGCTGATAAGAGTGGACACACGGCTCCTAAACATCGCATTACATCTTTGATTGAACCGATTTTTGAAGCTAGTGAAGGAACACGAATTTTGATTTCCTGTTATTCCCAAAGTTTATTCCGCATCATAGAAATTATTGAATTGGCGAAAAAGTTTAATCGCAAGATCTTTTTTCATGATAAAGGAATTCGTGAACTGTTAAAACATTTAGAAACGATGAAATACTATCGCGTTCCTAAAGAGATGGAAATCAATGAAAAGAACTTTAGTGATGACATGGAAGATGTTGTCGTTTTGATTAGTGGCAATGGTAAAAATCTGTTCCGTACGATGACAAATATCGCTAATCATGAAGATGCGCATGTAAGTTTCCGTACGAGTGATACGATTATTGTAGCCAGTCCAATTGTCAGTGGTACAGAATTAGATGCCAGCAATATGGAAAACGAAATTTATAAAGAGGGCGGCAAGATTTATACGCTGGATTCTAAAACCGTATTATCTATGCATCCATCCAGTGAAGATCTGAAAATGATGCTGTATCTCTTCCAACCTAAATATTATATACCGATCAAAGGCGAGTATCGTCATTTATATGTAAATGCAAATTTAGCAACGAAAATGGGGTATTCACCCGATCGTATTCTGATTTTGGAAAACGGACAGATTGCCTTATTTGAAAATAAAATCTTAAAGAGTGTCGCACAGCGTCTGGAATTAGAAGATACGATGATTGACGGTAAGGAAAATTGGGATGTGACAGGTGTTGTCTTGAAGGATCGTGAGGTTCTATCGACAGATGGGGTGATGATCATCGGTGTTGGTGTTAATCATAAGACGAAGGAAATATCCAATGGTCCGGATGTGCAGACTAGAGGGCTGATTTATTTAAAGGATGCAGAATATATCATTAAAGAAGTCGGTAATATCATGGAAAACTGTATCGAAAAAGCAGTAAAAGAAAAACGTTATGATAATTTGACAGTACGTGCAGAAGCGCGCGATAAGATCAGTAAATATTTAATGAAGGAAACCGGGAAACGCCCGATGGTCTTACCGGTCATTATGGAAATTAATTCATAAGTATTTTGTAGAGAAGGGAGGACAGTATGGCAGCAAAAAAGAAAACAAAGAAAGCGCAAAAGAAAAAACAGGCAGCTGAAAATGAAATTCTGGTTTATATTTATGCTTTGGTCCTCATTACCTTATCCATTATCGGATGTCTGGAAATTGGCTTTTTAGGCAATCTGATCACAGGTGTTATCCAATATGTGACTGGAAATCTATATGGTGTCGTTTACGGTCTTATCATTGTTTTTTCCTTCATGTGGATGCTTAAGAAAAATATTAGCGATGTACCTCTGAAATATACAACAGGGGTCATCGTTTTACTGAGCGCATGGCTAATTGCGGCAAGTTTGCCTAATGATGAAAAACTAACGGGGATGGACATACTATCCCATTTTCTTGGCAACAGTGCGCAAGTTTTTCATGGTGAACAGATTGGTGGTGGACTAATTGGTGCTTTTCTTGTGTCCATCACGACTTTTTTGGTGGATTATACGGGTACTAAGATCATTATCATCGCTTTAGTGGTCTTAGGCTGTATTTTGCTTATATCAGGGCCTTTATTTGCGTATTTACGGCAAGGGGCATCCGCATTCCAAAAGCCTTTTTCCTCAATGAAAGAAAATGCTCAAGCCAAACGTGAACAGCGACGAAATAAGAAAGCGTTGAAAAAGGAACAAAAGGTCGAAAAGACGAGTGAACAAGCAAATACCACACCTGCTAAGGAAAGCATGTTTGGTAAGATCAACTTGGAAGAACGCGTTCGTCCAGGACAGGTGTCTTTCTTAGATGTGGATGATGAGTTTGATATTATTACGGATGGTCGCAATGATGCTTTTGAACCGCTTGTGTCAAGCCAGGATGCTCATGAGGAAGAGGATGAGGTTGTCATAGGTTTTGGTACAGCTTCAAAAGCCGTGCAACAGCAAAAGGAAGATAAACGAATCATTGAAGAAACGATAGGAAAAAGTGATACATTCGTAAGTAGTTTTAAAGAGGATTGGTCAAAATATAAGTTGCCTAAGCTGACCTTGTTAAATGATATAGGAAAAAAAGCCCGCAGTACTGCGAATATCAAGGCAGCAAATGAAAGTGGCCAGCGGTTGATTGAAATCTTAGATGAATTTGGTGTACGTGCTACTTTAATGGCTACGCACATTGGACCATCTGTCACTAAATTTGAAGTAAAGCCGGATCTTGGCGTGCGTGTCAATAAAATCAGCAATTTGCAATATGATATTAAAATGGCACTAGCAGCAAAAGATATCCGAATTGAAGCACCGATACCTGGCAAAAGTGCTGTTGGCATCGAGATTCCCAATGTGGAAAAAACTAGTGTTAGCATGAAAGAATTGATGAAATCAGTTCCGGAAAAGTACCAGGATAAAAAAATGTTGTTTGCCTTAGGAAAAGATCTCATGGGCAGCTGTGTATATGGAGAACTCAACAAGATGCCCCATTTGTTAATTGCTGGAGCAACCGGAAGCGGGAAAAGTGTATGTGTGAATTCTATCATTACCTCTATATTAATGCGTGCAAGACCAGATGAGGTCAAGTTGCTATTAGTAGATCCCAAAAAGGTGGAGTTTACACCTTATAAGCAAATTCCCCATCTGTTAGGTCCGGTCATTACCGATGGAGAGGAAGCAAATCGCGCCTTAAAGGTAATTGTGGCCATGATGGATAAACGCTATGAACTATTTGCTATGGCGGGTGTACGTAACATTGCCGGCTATAATACATATATTGAAAATCATCCTGAGGATGGTTTAGAAAAACTACCGTGGATCGTTGTCATCATAGATGAATTAGCTGATTTAATGTTAGTTGCAGCGAAAGAGGTTGAAGCAAGTATTCAACGTATTACGCAGTTGGCACGCGCAGCCGGGATTCATTTGATCGTAGCCACACAACGCCCTAGTGTCGATGTTATCACTGGTGTCATTAAGGCCAATATTCCATCGCGTATCGCTTTTGCGGTATCTAGCGCTGTGGATTCACGAACGATACTGGACCAGATGGGTGCAGAAAAGCTCTTAGGTTATGGAGATATGTTATATATCCCGGTGGGAGAGACCAATCCTACCCGTGTACAAGGTGTGTTTGTAAGTGATGCGGAGGTACAGAGCATTTGTGACTTTGTCAGTGCCCAAGGAAAACCCAAATATGAGGATGCTTTTTTACGTTTAGAGGCTGTAGATAGTGAATATGCTGCTACGCAGGAAAGTGCAGATCCCTTGTATGAAGAGGTAAAATCTTTTATAATAAGTACTAGGAAGGCTAGTACATCATTGATACAGCGTAAGTTCAGTATTGGCTATGCCAGAGCTGCGCGGTTGATCGACGTATTGGAGGAACAAGGCGTTATCGGACCTAGTCGTGGTTCTAAGCCGCGTGAGGTGCTTGTACGCTATGAGGAGGATGATTTTGATGAGTAGAGTAAAAGATATTATCAGTGACCCTACACTAACTTATCAGCAACAATTATTGGCATTAGCCAGATTGGCTGAAAACGATGATGATTCATTACCTTTAAAACCGGAGATGAAAAAGGCATTGGAGGAAGAAACTTTATGTGATTTAGGAGAAGGAAGAGCACCTTATCGCCCTCGCTATATCTTGCCGGATTATCAAAAGTTGATGAAAGAAGGTTGCGCATTTTTAGGCTTGCAGCCACCGACAGATATCTGGGAAGCTACCAATGCTTTATTAATTATGTACAAACATGTTCCAAGCATTACTTCTTTTCCTGTCTATCTGGGTAACTTTGCTGATTTATTCACTCCATTTGATAAGGACGAAGAAGAAACGCGTAAAGCGTTGCGTCTGTTTTTGCTGCATATCGATAAAACGTTGACGGATTCTTTTGTACATGCCAACATCGGACCAGAAGATTGTCGTGTGGCAAGAATCATCTTAGATCTAACAAAAGAAATGCAGTTAGCAATACCAAATGTTACTTTATTGTATGATCCAGAACGGACAAGCGATGAGTTTGCGAAAGCCTGCATTGATTGTATGCTGGCAACAGCTAAACCAAGCTTTGCTAATGATGTCATGTATCGACAAGATGGTATCGGAGAATATGGCATCGCCAGTTGCTACAATGCGTTAAAGATCGGTGGAGGCGGTTATACGCTGCCAAGAATACGCTTATATAATGTAGCTAGCAAGGCAAAAGATAAAGCTGATTTCATGGAGCATATCTTACCATATTATGTAAACATGATGTTAGAATTTATGGACGATCGTATTCGCTATATCGTAGAGGAAAGTAACTTTTTCAAGGCTAATTTCTTGGTAAAAGAAGGCTTTGTTAAACGTGAAAACTTCACAGGTATGTTTGGTGTTGTAGGCTTGGCAGAATGCTGCAACCATCTTTTAGGTATAAAAGATCCTAAGGAAGGTTATGGACATAATGAAAAAGCACATCAACTTGGTGTCGAAATCATGAATGCGATTGAAACGATGGTAAAAAACCATCATGGTCTGTATTGTGAAGGCTGTCATAACCAATATGTGCTGCATGCACAGGTTGGTATCGACAGTGATGGCCGCGAAAATTCACCAGGTGCTCGTATCCCGATTGGCTGTGAACCGGATTTATGTGATCATATCGCTGTAGAGTGCAATTTCCATAAGTATTTTGTATCCGGAATCGGTGATATCTTTAAATTTGATGATACATGGAACAATACACCGGATGCATTATTGGATATCATCAAGGGAGCCTTTGCTCAAGGTATGCGCTATTTTACCGGCTATAATGCGGATAATGATGTAGTACGCGTGACCGGATATCTGGTAAAGAAAAGTGAAATTGAAAAATTGGACCGCCAAGAAGCAAGTTTGAATAATGTGACCGTGTTTGGACAGGGAGCACGTAACACAGCAAACGCTCTGGATCGTCGTGTATATGATGAAAGCGCCCGTAAATAAGATCATTCCTTTTTCCAATGTAGATGGCCCAGGTAATCGCTGCGCCATCTTTTTTCAAAGCTGTCCCTTCTCCTGTCTGTATTGCCATAATCCCGAAACAATCCATATGTGCATGCATTGCGGGGACTGCGTTACAACTTGTCCAACAAACGCTTTGACATTGGAAGCGGGAAAGGTCTTGTGGAATTCTGATAAATGCGTAGATTGTGATACATGTATTCATACGTGTACGCATTTAGCATCACCTAAGATACGCTATATGAGCGTAGAAGAATTAGTTGAGCAAATTAAAGCTAAAAAAGCTTTTCTGCGAGGAATCACGGTGAGTGGAGGAGAGTGTATGAATCATGCGGCTTTCCTATTGGACCTATTTAAAAAAGTAAAAAAGCTTGGGTTAACATGTTTGATTGACAGTAATGGGTATTACGACTTTTCACAATATCCTCAGCTGATGGCAGTTTGTGATGGGGTCATGTTGGATGTCAAAGCAGTTGATGCAAAATTTCATCAATATCTTACCGGCTGTGACAATACTATGGTATTAAAAAATCTAGCGTATTTATTACATACACAGAAGTTGGAAGAAGTACGTACGGTGATTTTACCTAATCAAGATGAACAAAATGAGAAAACAGTACGCTATGTCAGTGAGCTTTTGAAACAGCAAAGTCGATATAAGCTGATACGCTACCGCCAGTATGGAGTGCGTGAAGAAGGTTTGAAAGCGCTGGGAAATACAACGGTTTCGCAAATGTACGTGGCTCAGTATAAGCAAATCTGTGAGGAAAATGGTAATACGACTTCTATCATAATCTAGGGCTTTGTAAGGGCTTAATTTCTTGACAAAAGATAAGATTAATTGTAAACTTTTGATAGGACCATTAGGAAGGTCAAATAAATGGAGGAGAACCTTATGAACAAATTTGCAAAACTGAGTTTGGTCGCGATGATGGCTGCGACAACTCTTGCCGGTTGCGGCAGCAAAGACGATGGTGACAGCAAGAAGAAAGACTGTCCGGTAAAAATCGGCTTTGTTACGGATACCGGTGGTATTGATGACCACTCATTCAATGAGGGTTCATGGAAAGGTATTGAAAAGTTCGCAAAAGACAATAATATCAGTACGGACTGCATCAAGTATCTACAATCAAAAGGTGATGCTGACTATGAACCAAACCTAAATCAGTTATCAGAAGATGGTTATGATTTAGTTGTTGCAGCTGGTTATAAATTTAATGATGCAATGGCAAATGTATCAAAAGCAAATCCAGATACAAAATTCTTGGTCATCGATACGGTGATTGATTCTGAAAACGTACAGAGTGCTACCTTTAAAGCAGAAGAATCTTCTTATTTAGCTGGTGTAGCTGCAGCTATGCAGGCAAAGGCTGAAGGCGGAAATGCTGTTGGCTTTATCGGTGGTGAAGATGTTGATTTGATTCGTGCTTTCCAGGCTGGTTTTGAACAAGGTGTTAAATCAGTAGATAAAAACATCAAGATTTATGTAGATTATGCTGGTGGTTATGATAAAACGGAAAAAGGTACATCTTTAGCTGAAAAACATTACTCTGCAGGCGCTAAGGTTATTTATCACGCAGCAGGTGGTACTGGCAACGGTGTCTTCGCTGCAGCCAAAGACCGCGCTAAAAAAGGTGAAAAAGTTTGGGTTATCGGTGTTGATTCCGATCAGTTCAGCACAGGTATCTATGATAAGAAAGAAAATAAATCTGTAACTTTAACTTCTGCTTTGAAACGTGTAGATGCTGTTACAGAGGCTGTTTCTAAATCTGTATTGGACAACAAGTTTAAAGCTGGTTTGCAGACTTATGACAGTTCAAATGATGGTGTAGGTTTACCTGATGAAAACCCTAACCTGTCTGATGACATCAAGAAAGCTGTTGAAGATGCATCTGCTAAAATCAAATCTGGTGAAATCAAAGTTTCTGCAGAACGTACGATTGCTCCAGGAAGCAACGGTTAATTATTTCTACATATGTGATAAAGTCTCTCTTGTGAGAGGCTTTTTTTGCATGAAAGAGAGTAACGTAAAGATAAAAAAGTTATTCTTTTCCTGTCTGTTTTTGTATATTTCCTAATAAAAAATATGATATAATAAATCAGTAATAAGCAATCATTTGCGTAACTCGCCTACTACATGGAGTGTGTGAATCCTTTGTAAGATATGAGTACGCATGATTTGCTATAACGAAAACATTATTTTCGTATATTGTTTTCATGAATCTAAAGGAGGAAACCTATGACTTATGCAGTTGAACTGCTGAATATCACAAAAGATTTTCCTGGTATTCGTGCAAATGACAATGTGACTGTACGCCTAAAGCAAGGGAGCATTCATGCTTTGCTTGGTGAAAATGGTGCGGGAAAATCCACACTGATGTCCATTTTGTTTGGCTTATATCAGCCAACCAGTGGGACGATCAAGGTAAATGGCAAAGAAGTCAAGATCAATGATCCAAATGATGCAACCCAGCTAGGCATTGGTATGGTGCACCAGCATTTTAAACTGGTGGAATGCTTTACAGTTACTGAAAATATCATCCTTGGTATGGAACCTACCAAATTTGGTATGGTAGATATTAAATCAGCGGCGAAGAAAATCGAAGAATTTTCTAAGATGTATGGTTTAAATGTTGATCCATATGCCAAAATTTCCGATATTACGGTTGGCATGCAACAGCGTGTAGAAATATTAAAAATGCTCTACCGCAATGCAAACATTTTGATTTTTGATGAACCTACTGCTGTATTAACACCACAGGAAATTGAAGATTTGATGGAAATCATGCAAAAGCTGATTAAAGAAGGAAAAAGTATTTTGCTTATCACACATAAGCTGAATGAAATCAAGCAAGTTGCTGATGAGTGCAGTGTATTGCGTCGTGGAAAATATATCGGTACGGTCAATGTTGCGGAAACATCGACACAGCAAATGGCCGAAATGATGGTCGGTCGTGAAGTGAATTTTAAGGTAGAAAAAGGACCCCATGCTCCTGGTGAGGTAGTTTTGGAAACAAGACATCTGAATGTAAAAAATAGTAAAGGCGTCTTAGGACTTAAGGATTTTAATTTAAGCGTACGGGCAGGGGAAATCGTTGGTATTGCTGGTATTGATGGAAATGGACAGGAAGAACTTGTGCATGCATTAAGCGGTTTGACCTCTGTAGAGAGCGGTGAAATTCTTTTAAAGGGTGAAAATATTACCCATACAAGCATTCGTGATCGTTTTGATAAAGGAATGGGACATATACCAGAAGATCGTCATAAGCATGGACTCATACTTGATTTCCATTTAAAAGAAAACTTTATTATTCATGAATATGATCGTAAGCCATATTGTAAAAATATGATCATGCAACAAGATGTTATGGATGCGTATGCGGATAAACTGATTGAAGAATTTGATGTGCGAAGCGGTGAAGGCAAGGATTCCCTTACACGCAGTATGTCCGGTGGTAATCAGCAAAAAGCAATTATTGCCCGTGAGATTGAGCGCAGTCCTGATTTGTTATTAGTCGTACAACCAACGCGTGGTTTAGATGTTGGGGCAATTGAATACATACATAAAAGAATCATCGCTGAGCGTGATGCAGGAAAAGCCGTTCTTCTAGTATCTTTTGAGTTAGATGAAGTTCTGGATCTTTCCGATCGTATTGTTGTTCTATTTGACGGACATAAAAATGGGGAAATGCTGGCAAAAGATACGGATGACAAGGAATTGGGTCTTTATATGTCAGGTTCAAAGAAGGGAAGTGAAGATGAATGAAAAATAAAGATGCTTTAAAAATATCACTTCTGGCAATTCTGTTTGGTGTTTTGTTAGGAGTTGTTATCCTTCTCTTAACAGGACGTGATCCTTTCTATTTGTTTTATGGTTTAGTGCGTGGTGCCAGTGGTCTAGATTTAATCAAAGGTGGCTCTATCAATCCGCGTTATATCGGTGAATTTATTGTTGCTAGTATGCCAATTATTTTAACGGGACTATCGGTTGCCTTTGCTTATCGTACCGGTTTGTTTAATATCGGTGCAGAAGGGCAGCTAATGGTGGGAGCTTGCGCATCTATTGCAACTGCCGTCTTATTCCCACAGATTCCTGTTGTTCATATGCTCGTTTCTGTATTGGCAGGCATACTTGCGGGGGCTGCATGGGGCTTTTTGCCGGGAATCTTGAAGAGTAAGTTTAATCTTCATGAAGTTGTTATTTGTATTATGATGAATTATATCGGTATGTACTTAGCTAATTATGTATATGTTCAACTTCCGGGCTCGGATACGTCACGAACAGCTTTGATACCGGAATCAGCAAGCTTAAGTAATTCTTTCTTTGAATCTTTGACAAATCATTCGCGTTTAAATCTAGGTATTTTCTTTGTCATCCTAGCTGTTTTGGCATATTGGTTTATCATTGAGAAAACAAGCTTTGGATATGGCTTGCGTGCTACGGGATTTAATAAAGAAGGTGCTCGTTATGCCGGTATGAAGGTAGAGCGTAACATCGTCTATTCTATGATGATTGCTGGTGCAATGGCTGGCTTAGCCGGTGCGATCATTTCCCTTGGAACTTTTAACTATGGACGTGTATTATCTTCTTTTGAAAATTATGGTTTTGATGGTATTGCCGTTGCCTTAACGGGTGCCTGCAATGCTATTGGTGTTGTATTAGCTGGCTTATTGTTCGGTTTGTTAAAGGTGGCACAGCCAATCTTACAATCCGTAGGTATTCCTAAGGAAATCGGAGAGATTATATCAGCTGCTATCGTATTATTTGTGGCAATGCAGTATGGCATTCGCATTATATTAGATAAGTTATCGAAATTGCGTCATAAAAAGGACGCAAAAGAGCCGAAGGGAGAGAAGAGTGTATGACCTTATTATTTCAGATGTTTCCTTTGGCACTTGGTGTCGCTACTCCAATTGTTATATGTGCACTAGGTGGATTGTTTTCTGAACGAAGCGGTATAGTAAATATTGCATTGGAAGGCATTATGCTTGTTGGAGCCTTCTTTGGTGCTACCGTTTCTTTATTGTTGGAAAGTTCTTTTGGTAGTTTAGCACCTTGGATTGGTATTTTAGCCGGTTTGTTGGCAGGTTGTCTGTATTCTTTAATACATGCTTTTGTATCTGTAAGTTTAAAAGCAGATCAAACCATTTCTGGTACTGCATTAAATATGCTATCAACAGGACTTACTGTCTATCTATGTCAGATTATCTTTAATGCACAGCGTTCTGAACAATTCATTGAAAGCTTTTCAAGAATATCAGTGCCCGTTTTAAAGGATATACCAGTACTTGGACCATTATTCTTCACAAATGTATTTCCAACCTTTTATTTAGCGATTGCTTTAGCAATCATTACCTGGTTCGTTGTATTTAAGACAAAGTTTGGTCTGCATCTGCGCTCTTGTGGTGAGTATCCGCAAGCCAGTGCTTCCATGGGAATCCATGTGGAAAAAATGCGCTATATCGGTGTCTTGATTTCCGGTTGCTTAGGTGGTTTAGCAGGTGCTATCATGGTACTGTCATTGGATGTTCAGTTTACCGTATTCTCTATTCATGGAATTGGTTTTATATCCATGGCATGTTTGATTTTTGGTAAGTGGAAACCATTTGGCTGTTTAGGGGCCGGTATCTTCTTTGGTTTCTCACAGGTGTTGAGTGATTATTCTGGACAGATTCCCTTCTTAAAATCGCTGCCTAGTGAAGTATTCTTTGCTTTGCCATATCTGTTGACAATTATCGCCTTATTGCTATTTGCCCGCAGTTCCGTAGGACCTAAGGCATCTGGTGAGATATATGATTCAGGTAAACGTTAAAAAGAATGTCAAAATAATCTGATAGAATCGTCGTCTGCTATTGCCGACGGTTCTTTTTTTGTATTGTATATGGTATAATATGCCAATAATGATATAAAAATAATTTGATTGTTCATACTAATAACTACGGAGGTAGAAGATATGCAAATAACAAATGGCATTCAGGTACAATTTATTCCAACTACAAAGTTTAAAGATATCGGCATCAGTGTGCGCTTTCGCAATACCTTACAAGATGGTAAATCAGCAAAGCGCTCATTACTGGCACTCATGTTGGTAGACCGCTGTCAGAAATATGATACAAAATTAAAGATGAGTGAGATGCAGGATGAGCTTTATGGTGCGACTTTAACAGCTCAAACAGCCGGTTTTGGTGCAAGTCAGATCATTGAACTACGTTCAAAAATCATTAATCCATCTTTTCTAAATGAAGAAAACACCCTGTTAGAAGATACCTTTGCGTTTCTCCATGAGGTTATTTTCTCACCGTTGCTCAAAGAAGAGGTGTTTCATGAAAACAAAGAAATCTTGTTGGCAAAAATCAAACGAATGCAAGATGATCCATCACAATATGCTATTACATGCGGTTTACAAGAGGCAGGCAAGGGAACGCCTTTAGGAATCTCGGCGCTTGGAACTTATGAGCAAGTTGAACAATTGACACTATCCGATATTCAACAGATTTATCAAGAGATGATGAAAGAAGATTTAATCGATATTCTTGTTTGTGGTGACATAGAAGAAGATAGCATTTTAAAGTTGGTAAAAGAAACACTGCGTTTCACACCGCGTAATACGCAAATGCAAAGCTGGTATTGTGTTGAAAATGAGCGAAAGAGTGAGACTAAACGATTAACCAAACATATTTCACAAAGCTACATCATGATGACCTGGTTTACCCATACCCCGATTACCGATGAAAAATATTATGCATTACGTGTGGCAAATGCTGTGTTTGGACAATATTCAACATCTTTACTTTTTCAAGAAGTTCGTGAAAAACGCAGCTTGTGTTATTCCATTTTTTCGAACTTGATTAGCTATGATGGTGCTATGGGAGTGACTACAGGAATTGAGAAAGAACATATCGATAAAACAATGGAATTAATTCAAACACAATTCCACCGTGTTTGTGAGGGGGATTTTAGCGAAGATTTGTTAAATACCAGTAAACGTATGGTCATTAATTCTTTAAAAGCCAGTGAGGATAGCATGTATTCTTTGATGGCATTCGCTTATCAAAATGCTTTATTACAAAGGGATTATAGTGTATCAGATTTGATGGATATGGTAGAGAAGGTAACGCGTGAGGAAGTTATGGAAGTCATGAAGCGTTGTGAGTATAAGATGGGAG
>PPYF01349909.1_pt1 | contig 13572 bp, 8 predicted proteins | sample 1559871 | NCBI WGS metagenome assembly PPYF01 (sample SAMN08240021, study PRJNA423297) | Human gut metagenome, whole genome shotgun sequencing project. | reverse complement strand
TTTCCCCACTGATAGAGCACATCCCCATCCTCATAGCGCCGATTTTTCCCGGCGCTGATTCCATCTCCGGCTTCAATCAGCTTCAGACAGCGTTCCCGGTTCTGCAGGACAAAATCCGCATTTTCCAGAAGAAACGCCTCTATTTCCCACTGCGCTGTATCTCTGCTCGCAGAAACCAAAACGCGCCCATCTCTGTGGACGCGCAGGTTCATTCTCCTGATATTTTTCCGCTGCAGTTCATAAGGGACTGCAATCCCCTTCAGTACAATGATCTTTTCCATACATTCTACCACGGGCGCTGTCCGTCGGTTCCCCGGCAGGACAACGCCCGTATCTATTGCAAATTATCGTTTCCCTTACGCGTTCACCAGGCGAACTGTTTCCCGCGCAATGGCAAGCTCTTCATTGGTCGGAACCACCAGGGCTGTTACTTTGGATTCCGGAGTGGAAATAACAGTCTCCACACCAACTGCCGCCTTATTCTTCTCCAGATCGATCTCGCAGCCAAGGAAGCCTGTATACTGGCTGATCAGAGCACGAACCTGTGCGTTATTTTCACCGATTCCTGCTGTAAATACAATAGCATCCACACCGTTCATAGCAGCCGCATATGCACCGATATATTTGCCGACACGGTAAGCGTATGCTTCCAGCGTCGTCTGCGCATGGTCGTTGCCTGCTGCCGCAGCTTCTACCAGATCACGGAAGTCGCTGGAAATACCGGACAGGCCAAGCACACCGGAGTTTTTGTTGCAGATATTAATGACCTCTGCAGCTGTCAGATTTTCTTTTTCTGCGATAAAACCAACGATCGCAGGATCCATATCGCCGCTTCTGGTTCCCATCATCAGACCTTCCAGGGGTGTCAGACCCATGGAGGTATCCACGGATTTACCGTGGTCAACTGCGGATACGGAAGCACCGTTGCCAAGATGGCATACGATAATTTTCAGATCCTTTCTGTCTTTTCCAAGCAGTTCTCCGACACGTTTGGAAACGAAATCATGGCTGGTTCCATGGAAGCCGTAACGACGTACTTTGTATTTCTCATAATATTCATACGGCAGACCGTATAAATAAGCCTTGCCGGGCATCGTCTGATGGAATGCGGTATCGAATACAGCTACCATCGGCACGCCGGGCATTACCTTCTGGCAAGATCTGATACCGATCAGGTTTGCCGGATTGTGAAGCGGCGCAAGGTCATTGCACTCCGCAATTGCCTCCAGTACACTGTCATCAATCACAACAGATCCCTTGAATTTTTCTCCGCCATGTACGATTCTGTGACCTACTGCATCAATTTCCTTCAGAGATGCGATCACGCCCTCTGCCGGATCTGTCAGCTTCTCGATCACAACCTTTACTGCATCGGTATGATCCTTCATCAGAACCGCTTCCGTCTTTTTGCCTTCGCCGGCTTTCTGATGGGTTACGCTGCTGCCTTCGATTCCGATTCTTTCACACAGTCCCTTTGCCAAGACCTCTTCACTCTGGCTGTCGATCAGCTGATACTTCAAAGAGGAGCTGCCGCAGTTGATTACAAGCACTTTCATGGAAATAAATCCTCCTGTTTTCTATTTTGACAGTCTCCGATCACACCGGAGGCTGTTTTTGCACCGCATACGTTTTTATTGTACCATTTCACACGATAAAAAACCAGACCCGCAGCTATAAAAAACAGGGACGGATTGTTTTCGTCCGCCCCTGTTCTGATTCCGGATTTCATGCTGTTATCCGTCAGCCCTGCCATCCAAAGCTGCAGATATCACGGATATGGTTTCGACTTTTCAGATCAGCTCCAGCACAGCCTCTCCCTTTGCCGGAACCGAAATTTCCTGCATATTGCCGTTTTCGTCATGCATCACCAATGCAAAAGCAGCATCCTCTTCCCTGTTTTTACCATCTGCCGTTACGACAATTTTTTTACCGCTGCGGATCGCTTTTACGGTTTCCACAATCTGTCCGTGGATATCCGGGATTTTGCAGACTGCCTCTTTTCCATCCTTTAATGCAAACAGATGCAGCACAGAGCTTGCCGCATAATCATAATCCGGGCGCTCTGTCACGCTGCCGACTGCCAGCAGGGTATTTTCCCGCACATAAAGCGGCAGGGAGAAATAGTCAAATCTGTCCTTGTAAAACCTTCCGCCCTCTTTGACTGTACCGTCCAGATAATTTGTCCACGTGCCCTCCGGCAGATACCAGGCTGCGCTGCCATCCTCCGAAAAGATCGGTGCTGTCAGCAGACTTTCCCCCAGCATATACTGCATATCCAGAGTCTGGCAGGCCGGATCGTCTTCAAACGCAAATACCATAGGACGCATTACCGGCGTACCGTCCTCATGCGCTTCCACCGCTTTTGCATACAGATACGGCATCAGGCTGCATTTCAGCTGCACAAAATATCTCGCCACATCACAGGCCTGCTCATCAAATGCCCACGGTACCCGGTAGCTTCCCGATCCATGCAGACGGCTGTGAGAGGAAAGCAATCCAAATGCAAGCCATCGTTTGTATACATCTGCAGGAGCAGTATTTTCAAAGCCACCGATATCATGACTCCAGAAGGAAAATCCAGACATCGCAAACGACAGACCTCCACGCAGCGTCTCTGCCATGGAAATGTAAGATGCGCTGCTGTCACCTCCCCAGTGCACAGGGAACTGCTGTCCTCCTGCTGTCGCACTTCTTGCAAAAACAACCGCCTCCTGCTGACCTTTTACTTCTTTCAACAGTTCAAAAACACAGCGGTTATAAAGAAATGCATAGTAATTGTGCATGCTGACCGGCTCGCTGCCATCCTGGTACACAACATCGATCGGGATTCTCTCGCCAAAATCCGTTTTAAAGCAGTCCACACCCATTTCCAACAGACTGCGCAGCTTGCCCTGATACCATTTGCAGGCTTTCGGATTTGTAAAATCCACAACTCCCATGCCATTCTGCCAGTTATCGGTCTGCCAGATACCGTGTCCGTCTGCGCGCTTCAACAGATAACCGCCTGCTGCAGCTTCCCGGAAGGTTTTTGTTCCCTGCGCAATATACGGGTTGATCCATACACAGATTTTCAGCCCTCTTTCATGATAACGCTGCAGCATTCCCTTTACATCCGGGAATGTCTCCGGATCCCATTCAAAATCACACCACTGCAGTCCTTTCATCCAGAAGCAGTCAAAATGGAATACGCTCAGGGGGATCTTCCTCTCCTCCATGCCTTCCAGAAAAGAGGTAACTGTCTGCTCATCATAATCCGTCGTAAAGGAGGTAGAAAGCCACAGTCCAAAGGACCATGCCGGAGGAAGCGCTGGACGTCCGGTCAGACCCGTATAGGCTTTTAAAATTTCCTTATGGGTCGGTCCGTAAAAAAGATAGTACCGGAGTTCTTCCCCGGGTACAGAAAATCCGACATACTCCACCTTCTCGCTTGCTACTTCAAAGGACACATTGCCTGTATGATCCACAAATACACCATAGCCTCTGTTGGTCATATAAAACGGAATATTTTTATAGGCTACCTGTGAAGCTGTACCTCCATCCTCGTTCCAGGTTTCTACTGCCTGACCATTTTTGACAAACGCAGTAAAGCGTTCTCCGAAGCCATATACATTTTCTCCGGGTGCAAGCAAAAGATCCTGGGTCATATAAGGGGTGTACTCATGCTCCTTCATATAATTATCCTGCGGCAGCATGCTGGAGACTCTTTTGTCCCAGCGGACATAGCCGAGATTATGGAATCCGGAGGACGTCAGCAGTTTTCCATCTGCCCAGAAGCTGTAGCCCCAGTTTTTCCGGTCAACATGCACACTCACGCGTCCGGCATCCAAAACTGCCTCATTCTCCGTTATTGTCACAACTGCATCGCAGGTCGTCTCCTTTTTCTCAAATCGGGCCTCTCCCGTCCTGTAGCCCTCATAATGCCAGGCACGAACCGAAATCACCTCCGGAGAAACCGCGAGAAATTCTATTGTAATGGTCGGTCGATTTAATGTGTCGCCTCTGGATAATACCGGTGATGTCGGAGCCACTACCCGCAGTCCGTTTTCCATTGCTTCTATATGGTATGCCTGTGATGCGAACTGTCCGTTTGTCCTCTCACTCAATAACCAATATCCTTCTGTAAATTTCATGTTATTCTCCATTCCGCAGACGCTTACGCCGAAGAAATCGCGAGGCAAACATCCAGTTCGGCTCTGCGATCCCAGCTATTTTGTGACGCCTGCGGCACAAATAGCTGTGTGATCATCCCTTTACCGCACCTGCAACCATTCCTTCAATAATCTGCTTACTGAACGCAAAATACAAAATTACGATAGGAGACATGGTGATCAGCATTGCCGCCATTTGCTTCGGATAATCTGATGCAAACTGTCCCTTAAACTGTGTCAGTGCCAGCGGTACTGTCTGCAGTGAAACATTTTTGATCAGTACCAGTGCGAAGGAGAACTCATTCCAGCAGCTAAAGATCTGTATGATCGCAACTGTCACCAGAATCGGTTTGGTGATCGGCAGAATAATCCTCCAAAGTGTATTTGAAAAGCTGCTTCCATCAATTGCAGCTGCCTCTTCCAGCGAAACCGGAATGGTTTTGACGTATCCTTCTACCAAAAAAATCCCCATCGGAAGTCCGAAGGATACATAGGGTAAAAGCAGCGTATACCACTGGTCGGAAATTCCGCATTTTTTGAAAACCACATAGATCGGCACCAGCAGCGAATGGATCGGAATCAGCATTCCCATCAAAAACATGACATACAGTGCGCGGTTTCCCTTAAAATGGACCCTTGCCAAAATATAACCCACAATAAACGAAAATAATACGATCAAAATGATGGACAGTGTAGTTGTACGTACACTGTTGAACATGGATTCTCCCAGATGATAATCGGAATTGCTCAGGATCCTGATGTAATTGATCAGAGTCGGGTTTTTGGGCAGCCCAACAATATCTGCATTAAATGCCCTCTTTTCTTTTAACGAAGAGTACAGCATCCAGATCATCGGGAAAATACAGGACAGCGAGAAAATGATCAGGATCAGATTCATAAATACTGCCAGGATTCCTTTGCGGATACGATGTGTTCCATTATCCTTTTTCATGTCCTACGCCTCCTTTTCTCTGGTGAGCCGTTTGATCAGCCCCTGTGCTCCGCCGATCACAAGAAGCGATAATACAAAAATGCCCACAGAAATACAGCTGCCGTATCCCATATTACTCTGGTTAAAGGATACCTGATATCCATACATCGCCATTACCATGGAGGATGTTCCGGGACCGCCCTTTGTCATAACATAAATATTGTCAAAGGCTTTCATATTACCTGCAATACACAGCGTAATGCAGACAAGCATTGTATTCTTGATCAGCGGCAGTGTAATGTAGAGTGCGCTCTGTATACCGTTCGCACCGTCAATTTCCGCACTTTCAAAGATTTCGGTGCTGATGGAGGAAATCGCGGAAAGGATGATCACCATGTAGTATCCGATATACTGCCAAATCAGCGGAATTGAGACAAGCAGCATGACCAGCTTTGTTTCATTGAGCCATACCTTACAAAGATCCGGTCTGCCGATCGTTCTCAAAAACCAGTTGATGATCCCGTACTGGTTATGATAGATCATGTTCCAGATCAAACCAAGGCAAACTGCAGAAATTGTGCTTGGAAAGAAGCCAAAGGTTCGATGGATCCCCTTTAATTTGACAACTCTGGAATTTACCATCAGTACTAAAATAAAGGCAATACCGATCTGCCCAATAATACACGCCACAACCAGATAGATATTATGTCCGAAGGCCTGCCAGAAGGTACCGTCATGGAACAGAGTGATGTAGTTTGTTAGCCCTGTAAAGGTCTTCTGCGGGCCGCCCTTCCATTCATAAAAACTGTATACAAGTGCTGTAACCAATGGTACAAAAACAGTAAATACGAACATCGCCACCGGCACCAGCAGATACAGGAGAATCGTTCTTTTTTTTGGTTTGATCGCAGTCAGCATCAAGGATCCCTCCCTTATTTTGCGCAAAAGCCGTCCCGCCTGATGGCAGGCAGAACGGCTCTGTACTTTCCTATTTCGGAACCTTCTCAAGGCGCTCCGCCCCTTGAGAAGTAGCAGCCCCTTCGGTACCTTCTCAAGGCGCTCCGCACCTTGAGAAGTAGCTCTCTCTTCGGTACCTTCTCAAGGCGCTCCGCCCCTTGAGAAGTAGCAGCCCCTTCGGTACCTTCTCAAGGCGCTCCGCCCCTTGAGAAGTAGCGGCCCCTTCGGAACCTTCTCAAGGCGCTCCGCCCCTTGAGAAGTAGCGGAAAATGCCCTGCTCTGCGGGGCAGGGCATTTTCCTTAGTAGTTGGCTTCGTATGCGTCCTGGGCGTTCTGGGCTACTTCTTCAGGGGTGATATCACCATTCATCATGGTCTGAAGGTCAGTATTTAAAACATCCCAAACTGCATTGGTAATGTAAGAATCATAAATTTCACAGGTATCGGTGTCCACATAAGACCAGTTGTAGAAATCCTGTGTGATCTGATCAAATGCGCTCAGGTCAACGTCTGCAACCTTGGTCAGGCCGCCCAGTGCATAATTTTCAGCTACATAGCTTGCAAATGCGGGACCGGTAATGTACTCAGCCAGGTCAATTGCTGCTGCCAGTTTTTCAGGATCGTCAGCCAGCTTGGAGTTGATTGCAACTGCGTATCCAAGACCGATATTCTGGGAATTCGGAGCCTGTGTTGCATCTGCAGGCTGAGGCAGAACCGCAAAGCCCATGTTATTGAATTTCTCTTCGTCAGCATCCTTTAAGGCTGCCCAGATGTAGGATTCATCCCAGTTACCGCCGATGAATGCTGCTGCATCGCCGGAAATGTAATATTCACGCGCGTCTTCATTGGTAACAACGTTAAAGTCTTCGTTGAAGATCTTGGTATCGGTAAAGAGTCTCTGCATCTCTGTCAGGGCGCTTACAAATGTATCATCTGTAAATGCTGCGCCGCTCTTTGCCACCAGGCTCATAAACCAGTCAGGGCCGGTGTAACGGTTGCCCAGTGTGGAAAGGAAATCGGAGTTTGCCTGCCACTTGCCGCCGTTGCCGAATGCAACTGTCGTAATACCCTTGCCATTAAAGTACTCGGAAGCTTTTTCTACATCTTCCCAGGTAGACGGGAACTGATCGTATCCTGCTTCTTTCCACATTGCCTTATCATAAATCACAACAGTACAGGTACCGCCGGTCAGTGCCGGAAAGCCGTACATGGAATCTTCATAAGTAAACGGTGCGAAATACGCGGTATTGTAATCTGCATAATACGGAGATGCTTTGATATCATCTGTCAGATCATAAACCAGACCCTGTTTTGCCCAGTCGATGGTGTTCATGCCCTGAAGCAGGAATACATCGGGCAGGTCATCTGCTGCAGCCAGTGTTGCGATCTGTGTCTTATACTCTGCATTTGCAAGAACAGTCTGCGTCAGCGTAATATCCGGATGTGCGTCATCCCACTCACCCAGTACGGTACGGAAGCCATCAGAGCCGCCATTTCCTTCAGATTCTTCGGAAGTAGAGTAATGCATAATCTCGAGCTCGCCTGTATAAGCAAGTTCGGAACTGTCGCCTGCGGCAGCTTCTGTATCCGCAGTATCTGCAGCTGTAGATTCTGCCGCTTCTGTCTTAGCGGTCTCTTCTGCCGCCGGTGCAGAAGCAGTAGTTGCTGCTGTGGATCCGCACCCTGCTACTGTCGTTGCCAGCATTGCTGTTGAAAGTAACAAACCAAGCATTTTCTTTTTCATACCCCAAACCCTCCTATGAGTTTATAAGTTTATAAAATTTAAGCATTCTCCGGAGCTTTCAGTATCCTACATCCTTTACCGTTGTTTCCGAAGTAGCCATTACCGTACTACCCTCTGCTGCCATCCAGCTTTAAAACTGTTTGACCCTCATACAATTTTCCCTGTACTATCGTGATATTCCGCATTGCAGTTTTTGGCTTTTCGATCAGATCGATCAGCTTCTCTGCTGCGTACTGTCCAAGATGCTGTGTATCCTGACAGAGTGTCGTTAGATTCGGAACAGTCAGCTTCGCCAACCGGATTCCATCATAGCCTGCAATGGAAATATCTTCCGGGATAGACATTCCCCGTTCCCGGATCACATGGATGCCTCCCAATGCTGCAAAATCGTCCGGATATAAAATACAAGTCGGCGGTCTTCTCAGATCAAGAAGCTTCTCTGTCGCTTCTCCCGCGCCCTTGGTATCACGGTATCTTGTCATCATCACATATTCATCCGGGATCTCCACTCCAAACTTTTCTGCTGTCCTGTAAAAAGAGGACAGACGGTTTGTTGTAACTGCGGAATCTGTACCGTGGATGTATGCAATTCTTCGATGTCCCATCTGATAAATATAAGTGAACAGATCTTCCATTCCCTTTGCATTATCCGAAACAACTGCCAGACGATCATTGAAGATATAGTCGATGGTCACAACCGGAATATCACTCAGTGCAAGCTGCAGCACCTCCGGCTCTGAAAAATCAACACATGCAATCATAATTCCGTCAAATCCCCGATATCTGGCATGCTCCAGATACGTCATCCGCTTTCCGCCGGAGCCTCCGCAATTGACAAATGTAAGATCATAATCTCTTGCCTCTGCAGCTACCTTGAAGCTATCCAATACTGCTGCGAAATAATCATGTGTCAGACCATTATGCTCTGCATCCGTGAAAAGAACTCCGATGTTATAACTGCGATTCGTCTTCAATGTCCTCGCAAACAGATTCGGACGATATCCCATTTCTTCTGCCTTCTCACGAATCATCTTCTTGCGTTCCTCGCTGATGTCTGCATGATCGTTCAGCGCCTTGCTGACTGTTGCAACGGAAACCTGACATTCCTTTGCGATGTCTTTTAAGGAAACCATATCGCCTACCTCCTGCCTTCGACACCTCCGTTTTTTCTTTGCGTCTTATCCTTATATCCTGCTGCTTTCTTTCACGCAGCAGTTTGTTACGTAAACGATATACTTAAACGTTTTCTTTAATTGTATTATATGCGCCATGCACATATATTTCAATATCTTTTTATTATTTTTAATCATTTTGCCACTTTATACAATTTGAAAATCAACTTTTTGTTACATTTTTATATTTTATCCTTCTCTTTTACTTACGCATCATAGTTTCGCTGCAGTTTCGTCAACATAACCCAGAAAATCGTCCTTTGACGCTTTCATTTTCGTAAGCTGTTCCTTTTCATTTTCATTGATTTTATCGCATTTTTTCAATATAATTCGAAATATATAATAGCTCTGCGTTTAACTTAATCGTTTAAACTGCAGTTGCCTGGCACAGGCTTTCTTGTACAGCAGACGCCCCAAAGCATCCTGAAACCTCATTTCAAAAGAGGATCTGCGCAGAGCTTCTTCGGCACAAAGGCGTCTGTAGAATGGAGGTTTTTATGAAATACGGTTACTTTGATGATATCAACCGGGAATATGTCATCACAGATCCTGCAACGCCGCTTCCCTGGATCAACTATCTTGGCTGCCGCGATTTTTTCAGTCTTATTTCCAACACCTGCGGCGGCTACTCTTTCTATAAAGATGCAAAGCTTCTCCGTCTGACCCGCTATCGCTACAACAACGTCCCTGCGGATTCCAATGGCAGATATTTCTATCTCAAAGAAGGAAACAGCATCTGGAATCCCGGCTGGCAGCCGACCCAGACCCCTCTGGATTTTTATGAATGCCGGCATGGAATGGGATACAGCCGCTTTACCGGGCAGAAAAACCATCTGAAGGCCTCCCTGCTCACCTTCGTACCTCTTGAGGATTCCTGCGAGATCAATCAGCTTACGCTTACCAATGATTCTGAGCGGGAGAAAACGATTCAGTTGTTTTCTTATCTGGAATGGTGTCTCTGGAATGCGGATGATGATATGAAGAATTTCCAGCGTAACTTCAGCACCGGAGAGGTGGAAATAGAAGGTTCCATTCTTTATCACAAAACAGAATACCGGGAACGTCGGAATCACTACGCTCTGTTTTCTGTCAACACACCGATAACCGCCTTCGAGACAGACCGGGATTCCTTTCTTGGTCCATACCGCAGCAATCAGAATCCTTCCGCTGTTGAAAAAGGCCAGCTCTCCAATTCCGTAGCCAGCGGCTGGTCTCCTATTGCAGCCCATCAGATTGATCTGACACTTCAGCCGGGCGAAAGCAAAACCTTTATTTTTGTCACTGCATATGTCGAAGTACCCGTTGAAGAAAAATGGGAAGCGCCGGGTGTCATCAATAAAAAGCCTGCCCATGCCCTTTTGTCACGCTACAGTAATCCCGACCAGGTACAAGATGCTTTTCTTGCGCTTCGCCATTACTGGACAGCGCTTCTGTCCCGATATCATATTTCCTCTGACTCCAGGGAAGTGGATCGCATGGTAAATATCTGGAACCAGTACCAGTGCATGGTTACCTTCAATATGTCCCGAAGCGCTTCTTATTACGAATCCGGCATCGGCCGTGGAATGGGGTTCCGTGACTCCTGTCAGGATCTGCTCGGTTTCGTCCATCTGATTCCGGAGCGCGCCCGCGAGCGAATACTGGATATCGCAGCCACTCAGTTTGAGGATGGCAGTGCATACCATCAGTATCAGCCGCTGACCAAACGTGGAAACGCAGATATCGGCGGAGGCTTTAACGACGATCCCCTCTGGCTGATCGCCGGTACGGTTGCTTACATCAAAGAAACCGGCGATTTTTCCATTTTAAAAGAGCCAGTTACCTTTAACAGCACCCCCGGAACTCAGCAGCCGCTTTTGGAGCATCTGAAGCGCTCCTTTGACTTTACTGTAACGCATAAGGGACCTCACGGGCTTCCGCTGATCGGTCGTGCCGACTGGAATGACTGTCTGAATTTAAACTGTTTTTCCGCAGAGCCCGGCGAATCCTTCCAGACCTTTGGACCAAGTGAGGGTCCTGTCGCAGAATCCGTATTTATTGCCGGAATGTTCGTTAAATATGGGGAAGAGTACGCGCAGCTTGTCTCTCTTCTCGGCAATGCTGTGGAGGCAGTCCGTGCCCGTAAGGAGGTTGCAGCAGTCTATCAGGCAGTCCTGGATTCCGGCTGGGACGGGGAATGGTTCCTCCGGGCCTACGATGCCTACAGTCACAAGGTCGGCTCCCGGGAATGTGAAGAAGGTCAGATCTTTATCGAACCCCAGGGCTTCTGCGTCCTCGCAGGCATTGGCGTACAGGAAGGGCTTGCGCAAAAAGCCCTGGACTCTGTCCAAAAACATCTGGATACCAAATACGGCGTCATGCTCCTGCAGCCTGCCTATACCAGATATCACCTGGAGCTTGGAGAGGTCAGCTCCTACCCGCCCGGGTACAAGGAAAATGCCGGAATCTTCTGCCACAATAATCCCTGGATTTCCATCGCAGAAACCGTCATTGGCAGAGGCAATCGCGCATTTGAGGTATATCGTAAAACCTGTCCCGCTTATCTGGAAGATATCAGTGACATCCACCGCACCGAGCCTTACGTTTATGCACAGATGGTTGCCGGCGCAGACGCTCCCAGACACGGTGAAGCAAAAAACAGCTGGCTGACCGGTACTGCGGCATGGACCTTTGTCAATATCTCCCAATACATCCTTGGCATTTGCCCCGACTGGAATGGTCTGCGTATCAATCCCTGCATTCCTTCTGATTGCAGCGGATATGATATCCACAGACACTACCGCAATGCCGACTATGATATCCACATCCAGAACCCGCACCACGTGGAAAAAGGAGTTGTTTCCCTTCTTGTTGACGGAACTCCCATTGACGGCTGTGTCGTTCCTTTCACCAAAGACAAACAGCACTATGACGTTACGGTTGTGATGGGCTAAACTGCTGATCTGCCCGGAACCTGCGTAAATTACGGATGTTTCGAATATTGTAGCAGCGCTCATCCATCCAAAGTTATAAAAATCAAACCCCGGACAGAGTTTGAAAAATCACTCCGTCCGGGGTTTTGGATTCATGACAATAGAATGCTCGCAGAGCGTGCATTCTATTGTTGGAATTATTTATAAGTCCATCTGCAGCTCTGCCCAGACCGGGACAGAGACCGATGCACCCTTTCTCGACACTGCAATTGCAGATGCCTGTGCAGCGATCGAAAGACACTGTTCTGCAGAAAATCCCTTTTCCTGCGCCATCAGAAAATATCCGGTAAAGGTATCTCCCGCCGCCGTGGTGTCAACTGCCTTTACTTTCTGTGCCGGGCAGAAATACCGTTCTTCCCGGTCTGCATACCATGCACCTTTTTCTCCGAGGGTCAGTACAACTGCAGCATTCGGATACTGAAACAGCATTTGCTCCAGAATGTCTTTTGGCTCGCTTTTTTGGGTCATTTGCTCGCCCTCTACCTCATTGATGAAAAACAGGGAAACCTTTTCCAGAATATCTTCGATTCCATTGATTTCATTCTGTAAGATCAGGACATCTCCTTTTTCAAAAGAATCCAGAACGCTATCGACATATTCCGCCGTCCACATCCGGTTCGTACCGCCAAACAGGACGATGCTGTTCTGTCCGTTTTTGTCCACCTGAATGATCGCATGCCCGGTTGCGTTGTCTCGTTCCTGCACGAACCTGCAGTCCACACCAAACTCCTGTGCTGTTTCCAACATCTGACCTCCGTCAGCACCCACCAGGCCTGCAAGATACACCTTTGCACCAGCCTTTGCAAGGGCTGCAGCCTGATTAAAGCCTTTTCCTCCGCAGGTCTTATCCAACTTCGCAGAAGCAATCGTTTCTCCCGGTGCGACAATATGATCCAGGGAATAAATATAGTCATAATTTAAGGAGCCCATCACAAGAAAGCTCATGAATCACACCTCATCCGTATCGAAGAATATTTTGCATGGCTTCCGTTTCGAACAGACACGCCAACCACGCCCTGCAGATAAGGATGGTCCGTATCCTCATATTCCAGTACAGCAGTCTCTGTCTGCAGCTGTTGGTTTTGTCTACATCCAACCGGCACTTCTTTGATCTCTGCATGCAGTCTTGCTCCCTGTGCGCAAACAGAAACCTCATAATCCCTGCCAGCTTTCCAGTCAAAGGCTGTCTCTGTCAGAACACGATATCCATTTTCATTTTTCAGGAGTGCAATTTTAGAATCCGCAAGGAGTGCAACTGCATAAGAACGGATCGCCCCCTGTACGCGCACATTTACCATATTGTTTTCGCCTGTCAGGGGAGTCATTTCAAATACCGCCGTATAGTCTTTCCAGTCATATCTGCCGGTATACGCTTCTCCAAAATCTGCGCAGGACAGATGCAATGCTCCCTGATCCAAATACAGATGTCCCTTCAGTCTGGTAAACTGGCTGACTTCTTTATGTAAGCCAGTCCACACTTCTGTCGTTTCCTGGCAAAAATCGATCCGATAATCCGGTGTTCCATCTGCCCACAGATCATCCAAAAGTCCTGCAAAGGTCTGAGTTGCTTCCGTTCCCATCAAAAGATCAAAGCAGACTCCCATCTCACCGATCAGCGCGCCCTCCCAGGACGGAATCTGGAAGCTCAG
>PPYF01603096.1_pt1 | contig 13573 bp, 10 predicted proteins | sample 1559871 | NCBI WGS metagenome assembly PPYF01 (sample SAMN08240021, study PRJNA423297) | Human gut metagenome, whole genome shotgun sequencing project. | reverse complement strand
GTGCCACCACCAGCTGGGTGGAGTCGATGCCAAGCTCGGCACCGTAGGAGGTACTCATCGAAATCACCGTGTTCACGGCATCGATGTAGAAGAAGAACGCGATCATGAACATCCACAACGGCTTGTTCTTCACGATTTTGCCGAACGTGCCCGCCAGTTCGCTGAACGTGCCGCGCACGGCCGAGCCCAGCTGGTCACGGGTGGCGCGATAGTGCACTTGGCGGTAGCTGGTAAGCAGCGGGATGGTGAATGCCACCCACCAGATGGCGGTGATGATGAACGAGGCGCGCGTGCAAGCCACCGTGGACCAGTCGAAGAGCGACGGGCCGCCGAAGATCAGCGCGATGCAGAAGATGAACGGCACGGTGGAGCCGATGTAGCCCCAGCCGTAGCCATGCGAGGAGACCTTGTCCATGCGCTCGTTCGAGGTGGCGTCGATGAGCATCGAATCGTAGAACGTTAGCGAGCCGTTGAGGCCGATGGTCGCCAGAATGTAGACGACTAGGAACGGTAGCCAGGTCAGGGGCAGGGCCATTGCGCAGCAGGTGACCACGCCAGTGCCGAAGAAGCCAAGGAAGAACTTGATTTTCATGCCTTGCACGTCGGCGATGGAGCCGAGCAACGGCATGAGCAGCGCGATGACCAAGGAAGCAATGGTTTGCGCGTAGCCCCAGGCGGACACGATGTTGCCGTCCGCCGGCATCAGCGATTTGGCGTAAATGGGGATGACGGCGGTGGACAGCAGCACGAATGCCGAGTTGCCGACGTCGTAGATGATCCACTTCTTCTCGCGGGCGGTCAGTTTGGCGCTTTGCGGCACCGGTTCGTGGACATTCGTGGGATCAGTCATATACACTCCTCGACAGTATTCAACTCAATCTATCGTAGAAGCGCGGACTAGGGTAGGGGAGCCATTCCGGTTGAACGGCGGATGAATAATGCCGGGCCTCTTTCTAAGGGGAGCCAGAGCAAAAATAGCTCCCCTCGCTGAGGGGAGCTGGCCGCGAAGCGGACTGGGGGGAGCTACCTATAGTCGACTATTCGCCGATCAGCGCGATGGCCTCGTCGTAATCGGGGCATTGCGGCACGCCGTTGAGGCTGTGCTGGATGGCGATGGATGCCGCCGCGTTGGCGATCTTTACCGATTCGGCCAGACTATGGCCCTTTGCCAGCATCGCGCACATCACGCCGGTGTGGCAACCGCCCGCCGAACGGGTGTGTACGGCCTTGGTCGGGTATCCCTCGATATGAATCGTCTCGCCACCTGGCTCACGAATCCAAGCGCCGCGGGCGCCGACACGCACCACCAGCGGCGCGCGCAGTGTAGCGCCCAAGCCGTCGCACAACTGGTGCATGAAGTCGTCAAGTCCGCCGCCAATGGTGACTTTGCTGTCGTCGATTGGCGCACCAAGTCGCTCGGCCAGCGTCATGGCCTCCTGACGGTTGCAGGACCAGACCGGGCGTGCGAGCACCAGGTCCTCAAGCATATGGTCGTTGACCAAACGCAACGTATTGGTGGGGTTGATCACCAGCGTGTAGTCGCGTGCAGCCGGGTCGGTACCGGCCTTGAGCAGGAATCCGTCCACGCCGGTGGCCGTGTGGTCCATCAGTGTGTTGCCGCTGATGTGCACCACGTCTTTGGGCTGCGGCTCCAGCGTGTCGAACGTGTCCGAGTCGCCATGAGCCTCGGCGCCATAGGAAGCGATGAATGTCTTCTTCGGCGCGCCGGAGCTCAGCACCACGCGGAAGCCGGAATCCTCATCAAGACGATCCTGGCCGATATGCGTAATGCCGTTGTCTTGGAATGACTGGCGGATGAAATGCGCCCACAGGCCGTTGCCCAGAATGCCGGCGTGCTCGGTCGGCACGCCCATGCGGCTGGCCGCCTGCAGCACGCGATAGCTGCCGCCAATGGAGGGCTTCGGATGATCGGCCACGGCGAATCCGCCCTGTGCCGGCACCTTGTCCACATTGAGCATAATGTCCACCCAGACTTGCCCCAGTGAAATCACGCTGGGCTCGTGAGTGCCGATACCTCGCTTGAGATTCAACATGACAGCCTCCTTCGTCGTAAGTTGCACGAGGACCCCTTCGTCCCTTGCCGTCTCTTATACCGAGATTATATGAGAGTTTGCTGGATGCGGAAAAGGAAGGCCGGCGTGTTTTATCGGGTAAACGCTATGATTTGCAGCGGCAAGGGACCGCAGACCGGTTTCACCGTTTCCCATTCGCACCGTCGTACCAAGCGTAGCTTCCGCCCGAACCTGCAGTCTGTGCGCACCACGATTGATGGCGAGAACACTCGCCTGCGCGTGTGCGTCAAGTGCCTCAAGGCTGGCAAGGTTCAGCGCGTGGCCGCGTGAATCGCGTACTAACGTGGAGCAAAACCCGTTTGAGCTTCGGCTTGGCGGGTTTTGTTGTTTCTGCGGCCTAAAGAGGCCGTGCGAATAGAATAGGCCAATATGAGCATCACTATGGGCACCACTCTCGCTTCGCTGGTCACCAACAAGCGTCGCGTGTCCGCGCTCAAATCGCTGGGAATCGTCACTGTCGGCGACGCCCTGACCTACTATCCTTTCCGCGTCACCGAACCGGTGCCGCTTCGCGCCATCCGCGAGGCCGCACCCGGCCAGCAGATGGCATTTGCCGCCGTGATACGAGATATGCGCGTGGTGCCGATGAACGCTCGCCGCGGCTACCGACTCGAAGCGACGGTCGATGACGCCGACTTCGCCCGGTCTCGTCGCGTACCCGGCAGTACGGCCCGGCTCACGTTCTTCTCGTATCGTAAATCGTATGTGGATTGGGTCAGCGTGCGACTGCGCGCCGGCACGTCTGTGGTGGTCTCCGGTATGCCCGGCGAATACATGGGTCAGCTGCAGTTCACCCATCCCGAAATCCTCACTGTCGCGCCCGTGCCGGCCGGAGCAGGAGCGGGGCTTGAGGGTTACGCTCGGGGCGCGGCATCCGGCAATGGTGCGTTTGCGGGAAGTGCCGATCCGTATGCCAGTGCGCAGTCCGCGTATCCGCCGGCCGCGACTGCCCCTTCCGGGGCCGCGTTGAAATACGACGCCGATACCGTGCAAGAGGCGCTTACCCGCGTCTGCCGGCCCCGCCCGGTATATCACGCCAGTTCGCGTATCTCGTCCGAACATATTCATGAGACGATTCTGGGATTGCTGTGGATGATGGGGGCCCGCACGTCATCCACGCCTGACGGGCAACTCGCTGGCGCTGGGGCAGCCGGCATTGTGGCTCCCGCGACTGACACCATCGCCGTCCAAAACGGGGAAGAGAAGTCCGGCACGACCGCCGAATCCGGTGCTGAGGCGCTCTCCCAATCCATCCCAGATGTGCTGCCCGAATCGGTGCGCAAGGCCAAGAACCTCATGCATCGGGCTGAGGCGTTCCTGGCCATTCATGATCCGGCCTCCACGGCCCGGTTCAAGGAGGCCATCGAAACCCTGCGCTATGAGGAGGCTTTCGTTTCGCAGACCTCGCTGCTGAAGTCTCGACAGCACGCGCACAAGTCATCGGCGCATCCTTGCCCGCTGAACGAGGCGCTGGAAACAGCTCGAGCGTCGGTGGGCGAAGCGGTTGCGGAGCCAAGTACGCAACCAGAAGCATCGGAGCGCGGTTCTGCGACCGATCTGCCTGATCTGCCCAATTTGCCCAATTTGCGCGACCGCTTCATCGCATCGTTGCCGTTCACACTGACAGCCGGGCAGAGTCAGGTGGTGGACGACATCGCGTCCGATCTTGAACGTGACTGGCCCATGCAGCGTCTGTTGCAGGGCGAAGTCGGCTCCGGCAAAACCGTAGTGGCGCTCGCGGCCATGCTGCAGGCGGTCGGCGCCGGCTATCAGGCGGTGCTGGTGGCTCCCACTCAGGTGCTTGCCGAACAGCATTACGAGACCATCAGCAAGATGGTGTCGGGGTTGACCCTTGCACAGCCGGGTGCCAAGGAGACCGATGCCGCGGCCGACGTTGAGGGCGCGATGGGCGCGTCCGGTGCTTCGACGGTCTCTTCTTCCAAGGTGACTGCGGAAATTCCCGTCACCCTGCTGACCGGTGGTATGAAGCTTGCCGCCCGGCGTAAGGCGCTCGCTGCGGCCGCCAGTGGTGAGCCGGGCATTATCGTGGCCACGCACGCGGCGTTTTCCAAGACCTTCCAAGCCCCGCACTTGGCCTTGGTGGTGATCGACGAGCAACACCGGTTCGGTGTGGAACAGCGCGAAAGCCTCAACGCCAAAACCGATGACGGCACCACGCCGCATCTACTGGTGATGACCGCCACGCCCATCCCGCGCACCGCCGCCATGACTTGGTTTGGCGATCTCGATATTTCCTGGCTCACCGAATTGCCTGGCGGCCGCAAACCGATTCGTACCGTGGTGGTCAATGAGGCCGACGCCGCCACCATGGGGCGTATGTTCGCGCACATTCGCGCGCGAGTCGACGCGGGGGAGCGGGCCTATATCGTGTGCCCGCGCATTGATGCGGATGATGAGGAGAACGAAGGCGGTTCCGGCGTTTTGGCAGCAGCCGGTTCTGCCCGCGGACGCGCCGCAGCATCTGGTTCCAGTGCCCGCACAGCTGCGGGCGGCCGTGTGACGCGCGCGGCGGCCGATGCCATCGGCATCGACGACCCCTACGAAACCTTCGACGAAAATGGCGAAACCGTGGCTCGCCCGCCATTGCATGCGGTGGCCGAAATCGCCGACCGGTTGCAGAAACTTCCACAGTTCCAAGGCATTCGGTTTGCGACTCTGACCGGCCGCGACAAGGATGACGTCAAAACCCAGGTCATGGCCGATTTTGCCGGCGGCGAGACTCCGATCCTGGTGTCCACCACGGTGATCGAAGTCGGCGTGGACGTCAAGCAGGCCAGCTGCATCGTCATCTTTGATGCCGACCGATACGGCCTCTCTCAGCTGCATCAGCTGCGCGGCCGCGTGGGGCGTGGCGGCACCAACTCGTGGGCGTTCCTTATTTCCCGTGCGGAACCCGGCTCCCCGGCCGAGCAACGGCTCGAAGTGATTCACCACTCGCTCGACGGTGCCGAAATCGCCCAAGCCGACTTGGAATTCCGCGGTGCCGGCGATGTGCTCGGCGACGCCCAATCCGGCGGCAAGTCCAGCCTGAAGCTCCTGCGCGTGGTCAAGGACGCCGACATGATCGCCGACGCCCGCACCCGTGCCGGGCAGCTTCTGGCCGCCGACCCCGAACTGGCAGGTGAGGTCCAACTCGCCGGTGCCGTCCTCGACTTCACCCGAGGCAACGAAACCTTCCTGACCTCCAGCTGAGGCACCTCCAGCTGAGGCTAGGGCTGCGCCCCCGTAATCGCACGATATAGTTTTTCCGTATGCCGATCGTGAGGAAATCACGGTCGGGAAGCCCTCGAATGTGCTTCAGTGGAGGCAAGACCATTCGTACATGAGGTACTCGAAGTGCATATATCATTGGTGCGCTTCGAGCACCCCATTGTTGTTCATGATTGGTATGCGCAGATGAACCTGTACAGTGAAAGCTATGCGTGTAATTTCTGGACGATTCAAGGGTGTGGCGCTTGCTACGCCGAAAACGGGTACCCGGCCTACCACGGATCGCACCAAAGAGGCGATTTTCTCGCACCTCGACTCATGGGGAGTGCTGGATGATGCCCGTGTACTGGACCTGTTCGCCGGTACTGGTGCGTTGGGCATCGAAGCGCTGAGCCGTGGCGCGCGAGAACTCGTGGCCGTGGAAAGTTCCCGGCCTGCGGCGGCGCTGATTACCAAGACCTTGGCGCAGCTACAGAAGAATCGTTCGTGGGATGCTTCGCTCAAGGCCCGTGTGCTGGTCAAAAAAGCCGAGCAAGTGGCTGGCGGCTTCGGCGAACCATTCGACGTGATATTCATCGACCCGCCCTATGCCTATGAGACCGCTGAATGCAATCAGCTACTGTCCGATCTGGCGGCGGGCAGCGCCACCAACGAGAACACGGTGATCATGCTCGAACGCTCGGTACGCTCGGATGATCCCACTGCCCCCGGAGGCTGGCAAATCACCGAAAGCCGCAACTACGGCGAAACCGCCGTCTTCTACATCGAATCCGCGGATGACGACTCGGATATAGAGCGTTCCGACGATTCCGCCGCGTAGTGAATCTCCCACCGTGTGGTGAATTAATCGGCGAGCCGGCGCGGATGGGCGGCGGAGACCTCCCAGCCCAAGGCCATCAGGGTCTTGCGATCGGCCTTATCCAGCGCCTTGCAATCCAGTGCCGCGATAAGGTCTGGCCGAATCTCGGCGGTGCGGGCCAGCGCTTCGTCGCGGCGAAAACGGTCCACCTTGCCGTGGTCGCCGGACAACAGCACATCCGGCACCGCAATACCGCGCCACACGGCCGGCTTGGTGTACTGGCGATGTTCAAGCAGTGCGCCCTCGCCGGTGTAGGATTCCTCAACAATCGAATCTGGGTTGCCCATGAATCCGGGCATCAGGCGGGTGATGGCCTCAAGCATCACCGATACCGCTACTTCGCCGCCGTTCAGCACATAGTCGCCGATCGAATATTCGCGTACGTCGACGCCTTGGGCGCGGTAGTAGTCCGGGATGCGCGCATCGTAGCCCTCATACCGGCCGCAGCCGAACAGCAGATGGTCGGCATGGCTGAGCTCGGTGGCGTCGCGCTGGGTGAACAACGGGGCCGATGGGTTCGGGAAGATGAGCACCGGTGCGCCGGATGGGGCGGGGGAGCCGGACGGCTGCGAGAATCCCAGCAGTTCGTCCAGACATTCGCTCCACACTTCGGGCTTCATCACCATGCCGGCCCCGCCGCCGACTGGCGTATCATCCACCGAATGATGCACATCGTGGGTCCAGTCGCGCAGGTTGTGCGCCTTGATCTCCAACAATCCCTTGGCCTGGGCTTTGCCCATCAGGCTGAGGTTCATCACCTCAAAGTATTCGGGGAACACGCTCACGATATCGATCTTCATGTCATCCAGCCTAACGGTAGCCCCTCCCGCATTACACGGCCACCACTACACTATTGCGGTGATGAATACGACGATGAACCTCCCCACCCGCAAAAAGCCCGAAGTGTTGTCCCCGGCCGGCAACCTGAGGGGCCTGAAAACCGCGGTCGATTATGGTGCCGACGCCGTCTACTGCGGCGGCAAAGCCTTCGGCATGCGATCGGCCCCCAAAAACCTTAGCCTTGAGGATTTCGAGGAAGGATCGCGCTACGCCCATGAACGCGGCGCTCGCGTGTACGTGACCTGCAACGTGCTGCCGCGCAACAACGAGATCGAAGCCATGCGCGAGTACGTCGGCCAGCTCAAAGACACCGGCGTGGACGCGCTGATCGTCTCCGATATTGGCGTGATGATGATGGCCCGTCAGGTGGCTCCGAATCTGGAACTGCACGTCTCCACCCAGGCCGGCGTGACTAATTATCAGGCTGCGAACGCCTTCTACGAGCTTGGTGCTCGCCGTGTGGTGTTGGCCCGCGAGATGGACTTGCAGGCCGTGCGTGATATTCGCGCCAACATTCCCGATGACCTCGACATCGAATGCTTCGTCCACGGTGCTATGTGCATGGCCTTCTCCGGCCGCTGCCTGTTCTCCAACTATCTGACCGGCCGCGATGGCAATCACGGCGAATGCGCCCAGCCATGCCGCTGGAAGTATTCGATCGTGGAAGAGAAGCGCCCCGGCCAGTACTTCCCGATCGAGCAGACCGAGAACGGCGCCTATCTGTTCAATTCGCAGGACATGAATATGCTGGGGCACTTGGATGATTTGATTGACTCCGGTGCCACCAGCCTCAAAATCGAAGGCCGCGCGAAAAGCGCCTACTATATCGCCGCCATGACCAACGCCTACAAAACCGCGGTTAATGAATACATGATTCAACGCGGTTTTGAAGACGCTGATGGCAATGTTTTGAAGCCTTTCCATGACCGTGTGATTCGCCCGGGCGACCCCGATTTTGGCCAAGGAACCGAAGATCAAGTGATGCGCAATGCTGATGCCGCGTTCGCCGGTGTGGCCGATGAGGGATATGACCGTGGCTCTGATACTGCGGTTGCCGATTCGGTCACCGGCTCGGTTGCCGCAGAACGTGACCGCGTGACGGTTGCTGATGCCGTCGACTCAACTGCCTCTGGTACGCCGGCCGGCACCGCCGTCGAACCCGACGGCATGAGCTCTCACGCCCGTTCCACGCGCCGCAAGTCCAACACCGCGGTCGAACAGATTGAGACCGATTGGAAACATGCGGCCGTTCGCCCGGCCCCACACGTCGAACTGCCCGAATGGCTGCTCGAGGAAACCGACAAGGTGGCCCACCGCGACTACTCCACCGGCTTCTATTACCCGGAGCACAAGGTCACACAGAACACCGACCGCTCCGCCTACTTCCGCTCATGGCTGGTAGTGGGCGAAGTGCTGAGCTGGAGCGCGGACGAAGACGGACGTGTCACGCTGATGAGCCGTAACAAGATTGAGCCCGGTCAACAGGTCGAATTCCTGCTGCCTGGCGAGAGACCATTGGTCTTTACCGTGCCGGAAACCGGCCTGCGCGATGCCGATGGCGCGCCAGTACCCGCCATCAATAATCCGGCGCACGTGTTCTCGATGCCCTGCCCGCACCAGGTGCCCATCAACGCCGCCATCCGCTCGCGCACCAAAAAGCCCACCCTCAAAGCCGAATAACCTACCACTCCGCCCCCGCTGACTGGGGGTGGTCATGAAAATCATGAACACCGCCCGCACCCAAGAAAGAATGCCTTATGCCTGAATACAGCGAAGAAATCCTCGATTCCAACAGCATCAGCTCTACCGATAAAGCCGGTCGCCCTATTCCGGTGACCATCCCCATCGCACTGGCCCCCGGCATCAAGGTGGTGTACACCACGCGACTGGGCGGCCTGAGCACCGGCGATTACGGCAACCTGAACCTCGGCGGCAAGTCCGGCGACGAACCTGAGGCCGTGCTGTCGAACCGCATCGCACTCGCCGAAGCGGTGCAAGCCCGCCTATCGCTGGTCTCCCAAGTACATTCCGGCGTGGCTGTGGACGTGGACGACTCGTTCGTCATCAACACCCCCTTCGGCTTCGACGTGTCCGGCACACATGGTGAGACTGACACTCCGCACGTCATCGAGGCGGACGGCCAGGTCACCGCACAATCCGGCATCGCCCTAGGCATGTTCGCGGCCGACTGTCTGCCGGTGCTGCTGGGCGACCCGGTCACCGGTATCATCGGTGCGGCCCACTGCGGCCGTCGTGGTCTGGAGCGCGGCGTGATCGGCACCACGGTGGACCTGATGAAGAGCAAGGGTGCCGACCCGGCGAACATCGTCGCCACACTTGGCCCGCGCATCTGCGGCGACTGCTATGAAGTGGGCGACGAGACCGCCGACCAGTTCATCAAGCGCTTCCCGCTGACCAAGACGAAGACCCGTTTCGGCGGTGCCGGCATCGACATCGCCGAAGCCGCGATGATCGACCTCGCTTTCGCCGGTGTACATCAGGTGGTCGATTCGATGCCGCGCGTGCACGCCGCCACCCAGTACCTTGAGGAAGACCCGGAACTCGCCGAACTGTGCCGTACGGATGGCGAAGGCCCGGCCGAGCTCGCGGAGCGCATCGACAACATCAGCCACAGCATGTGCACGCTCGAAAACCCACTGTGGTACTCGCACCGCCGCGCCGCGCTCGCCAACAAAACACACGAAGGCCGCCTCCTCGCCCTCATCGTGCGTGACTAAACGGAGAATGCGAGCACATTCCGTGGAGAAGATGTGATGCAGTTCACGGACGGCCAGCCCTCACCCTACGGTGGTGCCTATGACTGAGAGAGATTTCGATACCCCCGTCGAGACGCCTACCGTCCAGCCGGCCCCCGCTCAGGGCGCCAAACCGGCGCAAACCGTGCCGGTGGTGGCCGTGGTGCTGGCCGCCGGCTTCGGTACGCGCTTCGACCCCGATAATCCCAAGCAGCTTGTCTCCGTGGGCGGCAAGCCCATCGTGTGCTGGAGCATTGATGCCTTTGAACATTGCGACCGCGTCAGCGACATCGTGGTGGTGGTCAATCCCAAGGTGCGCGGTGAAGTGGAAACGTTGGTTGGCGAGATGGGCTACACCAAGGTCCGCGTCATCATTGACGGCGGTGACGAGCGTGTGGACAGTACCGCCGCCGCGCTCGACATGCTGGCTACGGCTGGCATTCCGGACGATGCCAAGATTCTGATCCATGACGCCGTCCGTCCGTTCGTGGAACAGTCCGCCATCGACGGTTCGATTGATGCGCTCGACCAGTTCACGGCCGCAACCGTGGCCTACGCCTCAACCGACACCGTGCTGTTGACCGAGGATCTGGGCGATTTGAAAGTGGTCAAGTCGGTGCCGGACCGCCCGAACACCTTCCGCGCGCAGACCCCGCAATCCTTCCGCTTCGCGACGATTCGTCACGCTTACGATTTGGCTGCCGCCGACCCGGACTTCCATCCCACCGACGACACGCGCGTAGTGGTCGATTATCTGCCTGATGAACCCGTCGCCATTGTCTCCGGTGCGGAAACCAACCTGAAGATCACCACGCTGGAAGATATTCCCACAGCTGAGCGTATCGCCGAGGAGATTCTCGGTCGTGATCCCAAGGAAGAGGCCCGCGCCCGCATGCACGCCCTGCTGGCCCAAGCGGCCGGCCAGATGCATCGCTAGACTGGCATTATGCGTGAACTCAATGTTGTGATCTCCGGCTTCGACCACTATGACGGCGTGGAGGTCAATCCCGCCGTCGAAGTGCCCAAGGCCATCGCCGAGCAGGGACTGGGCGTCTCCTCTGCTCCGGACGATCCGTTGGAGCAGGTCGCCGTCACCGTTCATGCTGTCAGCATCCCGGTGAGCTTCGCCAAAGCCTGGCCCACGCTGAAAGAGACGATTGAGGCCACCAAGCCCAATATCGTCATCGCCACCGGGCTCAAGCACGCAGCCCGAGGCGTGATGCTTGAACGATGCGCCACCAACCTGATGGACGCGATCAAGCCAGACGCGGACAACGTGATCCCACGCCGCGAACCCATCGATCCCAATGGCCCGGCCGCCTATTGGACCCGCCTGCCGTTGCGCTCGATCCTGAATGATTTCACGGACGATTCGATTCCGGCCACCTTGAGTTCGGACGCAGGTACGTTCGTATGTAATTCGCTGTTCTACAACTTGCTCAACTGGACCGCCACCCAGGAGCAGGTGCTGGGCGGATTCGTCAGCTTCCCTCCGGTCGTTCCGGCGCATTCCAGCCAGCATGGTCTACCACTCGACCAGCAGATCGCCGCTGGCCGTGATGTGGTGCGCGAAGCCGTGCGCTACTATCTCAAGCCCTCCAGCTCCGACATCCTCATCGCCTAGCACGCTGTGCGCCACGCCGGAATAGAACATGGTTCGCACGCATTGTAACGATTGCGCGTCGCTCAACGCTCAGCGCTAGTGCGATGCGCTACAGTGCTTCAAGGATGTGCCAAGAGCTTTATGCGTGTGCGAAAGGAATAAACAGCGATGGTGGATCGTTTCCCGGTGGTGCTGCGAGGATATGACAAGGAGAAGGTTGATGCTGCCTTCGACGCTACTCAGGAGAGTATGAAGCGTGCGCAGCAGACGTTGGCCAGCATGCGTGAGCAGATTGCGGCGGATGACGACCGTATTCTGCAACTGCAGGCCCAACTTCAGGAAGAGAAGAACAAGAAGCCGGAAGGCAACAGCTTCGCTTCCTTGGGAGCGAACGCCCAGCAGATGCTTGCCTCCGCCGAACAGACGAGTACCGAACTGCTGGAACGCGCCAAGCAGGACGCGTCCTCCATCCGTACCACGGCTCAGGCTCAGGCCGAAACACTGATCAACAACGCCAAGCTGGATGCCCAGCATATTGTTGACGACGCCAATGCCAAGGCCGCCTCGATTCTGACGAACGCCAGCAATCAAGCCGAATCAGTGACCACCTCCGCCAACGAGGATGCCGCACAACTGCGCTCCGAAACTGCCAAGACCATCACCGAACAGCGTCAGACCGTCGAGCTTGAGCTCAGCAACGCGCGCGAAGAGCACACTAAGAAGATGGCTTCCGAACGCTCCACTCAAGAGCGCGAAATCGCCGACATGAAGGCGGAGGCGACCCAGCAGGTTGCCGCAATGCGCAAAAGCGCCAATGAGGAGATCACCAAGCTTAAGTCTGATTCCAACGATCAGATTGAGGCGGCGCTCGCCGAGGCCAACAAGAAGCTCGCCGACGTGCGCGAGCAAGTGTCCAAGATGATGACCGAAGCCCAGCGCAAGGCCAGCGAAATCATTGATGCGGCCAAAACCAAGGGTCAGGAAATCACTGATGAGGCCGAGGTCAAGCGCACCAGCACGATGAGCCAGGTCAACGCCGAGGTCGAGCAGATCCGTCACGACATCGCCGCTCAGCAGGATGAGGCCACGAAGAAGGTCAACGAACTGCTGCAGCACCTCGAAGAGCGTCGTGTGGCGGCCAAGCGGGAAGCCGATGAGTTGGTCGGTCAGGCCAAGAACACTCGCGACCAAGCCGATTCGTATGCCGCGTCCAAGCGCGAGGAGGCGGACATCCAGGCCGCCGCAATCGTACATAAGGCGGGCGAGGAAGCCGATGCGCAGATCGAGGAGCGTCGCGCCGCCGCCCAAAGCGAGCTTGACGGTCTGTCCAAGCGCATCGCCGATCTGCAGGAACGCGAGTCCGTCATCACCCAGCGTGTTTCGGAACTGCGTTCTATGTTCTCGCAGGCGTTCTCCGGATTCGCTTTCGGCGGTAATGCGGCGGCCTCTGGTCAGGATCAGGAAGCCGCTGCCGCGGCGGCATTGCCGGTGGTTGCGCCCGTCCCGGAAGTCAAGCCTGTACACAACGAGGCCGATGACCAGCCGGGTGAGTTGAGCGGAAACGAGTCGGCTGCCGACGATCACAATGAGACAGATGCGGCACCGGCTGATTCGGCTGATTCGGCTGATTCGGCTGCGCAGAATGAGCAGTCCGAATCGTCTGAGCCGTCCGAGCACCAGACACAGGGCGAACCGGAGGCCCCGACTCAGGAGAATCCGGCCGTATCTGAGCAGAACGGCGAATGACAGGCCTTCGATTAGACTACTAGCGGTAAGAATTACGGCACCTGCGCTTTCGAGCCAGGTGCCGTATTCGTTTGAATCTGCGCCACAAGCGCACCATCACAGAAGGAGTATGACATGAGTGAATTGACGCCTCTGACCGACGAAGCGTTGAATACCCTGCGCGGCGATTTCGCACAGAGCGGCACCAACCGTCTGGCCATGAACGCGGTGACCGCCGCCGGCATCGACAAGGTGGCTCGCAATTATGACCGCGCTCGTCTGATGCAGCGTCGTTTCTCCACCATCGTTGACAATGGCGAAGCCACCCATCAGGATCGCTCCGGCCGCTGCTGGCTGTTCAGCTCCCTGAACGTGGCCCGTTTCGTGGCCAAGAAGAACATGAACTTGAAGGAGTTCGAGTTCTCCCAGAACTACGCGATGTACTACGACAAGCTGGAGCGCGTCA